>Ga0116174_10003731_pt1 | contig 12387 bp, 33 predicted proteins | sample AD_UKC087_MetaG_FD_89801 | JGI IMG/M metagenome (GOLD analysis project Ga0116174, IMG submission 89801) | Active sludge microbial communities of municipal wastewater-treating anaerobic digesters from USA - AD_UKC087_MetaG | ecosystem: Engineered > Bioreactor > Anaerobic > Digestate | place: USA...
ATCGCATCTTGGATTTATGGAAACTTTTAAGTTATGTTTCTCTAAAAATCGATTGAGGATGGTTTCCATTTCTTTAAGCTCTTCTATCTTAACGGGCCTCATTTTTTTTTCTCCAACTCCCTCTCTGGCCGATTCAGCCTTTCTACCAGACCTATTGTTCCTGATGCCTTGACTACTATCCCAAATACTAAATCATTTCTGTACCATGTTAACGGCCTTTGAACGAATCCATCGTCTACGTAGTCTATGCTTCCCCGGATATCAGCTAAGAATGAAACTATGTCCAAGACGTATTCATCCATAAAATAAATCAATGCCGTTTGCTCTTCGCCTTCTTTTAGGCTTTTGGCGTCTTCCCAGATGATGCTAAAGTCTTTTTTCTGGCAGTTGTCTTTTAGCGCATTTAGCTCCCAGTAGTCATAGTTATGATTTTCCAATACTTGTAAGACGCCCCAACGACCGGCATCACTATCGTTTAATTCTACTTTGCAAACTGGGCAGACCCACCCTTCCGGCCTGTCTTCTGCATTGTACACGTCGTACTGTGTTTTACATTTAGGACAAATCATGTTTTATCCTCCCTCTCGTCTTCACACTTAATACATTCGTTGATATGCTGATTGCGGGTGAAATTCTCTATCCATCCGTCTTGTGGGCAGTGCTTCCTTATTAACCTTCCACATATTGAGCATTCCTGCGGTGCGAATTCATCTTCTTCATCTTCTTCTGATTCGCCTACCTCCGCACATTTCTATCAACTCATCGAGCAATTTTATCTGGGCATGTACTTCATTAGTTTCGCCGTAGAGCCTCTCCTCTTCACAGTCTATTCGCCCTTCTTCGCCGTAGCATTCCTCGGGGGAGATTAGGATTACCTGGGATTCATCACACCCACTATCCGCTAAGCATCTCCGGCACATCCTGGGCTTTTCAGGATGCCTTAATTCGTACAGCTCTTTTTCTATTTCTTTTATCCTTGCCAGTTTTTTTGCCTTTATTTCTTCAAGCACTTTTTGCACCATCATTCATACCCCCTCCTTCATCAACTCGAGTGGTCCAATCGGATTTGAGAACTCTACCCACCTCGGGTTCAATCTTCTCGCCATCTCTCTAGACTCTTCGTTGCTTTTCCACCCATTTGTATCTATTCCTGTTTTGTCGTATTCTATGAAGAACTCTGTTACAAATCTTTTGTAGTCGCCAACGTCACAGACCTTCGTGTATGCAGATCTTATGTTCGAGGCTCTCACCTCCACCATTGTATTGTTTCCCAAGAATATTGAAAATGTTTTCATACGCCCTCCTTCATCAACTCTTTTGACCAGCCTGCGTGCGACAGCTTCACGACCGACCACTCGTACCCGCATTTTGGGCAGACCACGTATGGCCAGACTTTCACGCCGTTGACCTCATACCCGCCACTGTGCTCCCAAGATTCGAGCGGCAGCCCACTTAGCTCCTTATACCCGCAGTCGCACACGTCCCTTAAAATTATATTTCTACACTCTTCAAGATTTTTGAATATCATTTCATCAATCCCTCCCTGACCTCTATCATCTCATAGTTCCTGTAAAGAGACTCTATGTGTAAGTGGGGCTCGTTCATCCTGTGCTTGTTCGCCTCTATGTACTCCTCTGCCGCTCTTTTGGTGAAACATGCCGTTACAAATTTCTCAATGCGATAAACGTGCTTTATATCCAAATTGTATTCGCATTTTTTATCTGGGTAATAATAACCCTGGGTCCAGTCTAAAAAGTTCTTCTCGAAGGAATCCCTGTCATTTATGCCTTCGGGGAAATCGTATTCGTTGTCGTCCATGAACTGTTTTACCTCTTCGTATGTCTTTCCTATTTTATTCCCGCCACAGATATAATACCAATCGTCCCCCCAACCTTCTTCTGCGTTCATCTCCATTATCTCAAAGACGCAGTATAGCGGATACTGTGTCGCGTAGTTGTCCTGCGTCAATAATTCGTGTTTAATGTCATAATGCGTGGGCAACTTCAACACCTTTTGATACGTCTTTCATCAACGCCAAAGCTTCGCCCGTACCCAGAGGCCCTAATTCGAAGTACTCTATGCCCCCTGGATTCACGTCGATTACTGTGATTTCCCCAGACTTGAATGTGAAATAATAGGTGTCCTCTAGATACGGCACTGATTCTTTATCTATGAACGGCTCTGTTGCTAATTGTTTTATATATTTTTCAAAGAACTCTTTCCCAGAACCTGATTTCTCTGCCTTTTCTATTTCGGCCCTTATCTCAGACAAACTTTTTCCTATCCATTCAATCGAATACGGGTCGAGGTCAAACATCACGCGGGTGTCTATGCCGTAATCCTCTAAAAACTCCCGCAATTCCTTTACACTTCTCATGCTCATTTTTTATCCCTCCTTGGGAAACTCCTGCAGAGCCTCATATACCATGTTGGACACTTCTACGATTTTCTCCAATGTGAATTTGACCTGGCTTTTCACATTTGATATTCCACATTCTGCGTCTGTTGCGTTGTCCACCAACTTTTCATAATCCTCTTTCTCTTCGAGATTTAGGTCTATTGCCTCTATTGCTTTTTTTGCGTAATCCAAGTGCTCCGAGATGAACTCCAACTCGCTTTCTATATCTCTTTTCAATTTTTCTAATTTGTTGATATCCTTCATTCTTTATCCTCTACCATCCGTTTTACCCTGTTCCACCTGCTTAATTCCTTTAGTGTCTCTTTGTCGCGAGACACGTTCTGGTAATAGTCCTCATAGTCATCCACAATCTGCCCTATGCATTCCTTTGCAAGGTTTATCACATCCCCCACAGGCCGTGTGGCCAAAAATTCTCTGAACTCTTCCAAGAACATGAAGTGGTGTGGCCCACACTCTGGATAAATGTCCCCGCCTTGCTCTTGTTTTTCTTCCCAAGTCAATTTTTAATCCCCCAAAAACTTGTCTGCACTTTCTGAATCCGCATAATGTTTGTTTATTATTTTTACAATTTCATCTATTTCTGGCCCACCAAGATAAGCATACATGACTTCGGGCAAATTATCTTTGATGGCTTTTGTAGCATCCTCCCTCTTATCTCTTGAATCATACTCTTTTAGGGTATTCTCTAGGACTTCATGTAATGTTGCAGGGTCAAAATATTCGTATGCTATTGTGTCTGCAACTACATCTACGATTTCTCCAGCTACTTTGGAGAATATACTTTCCTCTTTTTCAGAAACTTTTAAATCGCCCACCTCCGTCGCTATGTCCCTGTCAAAGAACACCCAGATATACCCTCTCTTCAGTGCTTCTTCGATTATGGCTTGGAAGGTCTTTGAATACCCTAGCAACTCGCTATAGTACTTGCTACAGTTTAGTTCTTTTAGAACGGGTACGTGGTACACTGCCCCCTCTGGCATCCATAGCGTTGTGCCCATCTTCTCTTCCATTAATTTTAGGTCTTGTTCTTCCACTATGTCTGTTCCCAAAAACCATGTTGGTTCTGTGTAGTTCTTTATCTTTTTGATGTCTATCATTATACCTCCCTCCTCTTTGTGAAACTATACAAATCGTCCAATACTTTTCCGTACGTTTCGTCCCTTAACGCCGTTATGGCCTTGTGGACCTCCCAGACGTCTTCTGATTCGAGTATTTTTAGATACTGCGGAGTTAACTCCTTTTGCAGCCAATCGTTCAGTTTTTCTTCGTCGAGGCATAGCTCTAGTATGTTCATGTCTTCTTTGCTGCTCGACATCCAATCGTCCACTATAAGCTCGTTCAACTCTTCAAACGAAACTACGGCTTTTGGATTGAATCCGTCCACTTTTAAGTCTGCTATTATTAAGCTATGGTACTTAGAATACATCTCTTGGTAATCGTCCCTCAGTATCTTCATGAACTTATCTATTCGCTCGTCCCCATCTCTCAGATTTAACTCGAGACAGTTCATGCAGTCCACCCAACTGGCGTCCCGCATAGACCACGTGCCGATGTGTATGTAAAACTTTGCACCCCCTTCATACGATATACCAAAGTCCCAAACTCCACGTTCCCACATTTATTCTCCCGCCTTCGCTACCAAATTTGTCAAGTATTCTCTTTCTACCCTTTCCAAGTACCCCATTATTTGGCACTCGTTGTCTACTTCTGGATTCAGCCCCATTGTTATTGCACAATCCAAAAAACCGGTTAAGTCATATTCTACCTCGGGATTGTCAACTTTTACCAATTGCCCTTTAGATTCGATAACGTGGTACTCTACATCCCCAATCTTCACCCTTGGGCACTCTTCGTCATGTAGCTCTGTTTCAGATAGTATCCTTTTGGCAAATCCTATGCTTGAGTAAAAAGGTTCATATAATCTGTATTCCCATCCCCCTATTGTTTCACCCACGCATTTGTATTCTTATTTTCTTCCAACATCCAAATGTTGTTGAGAATTCGCTCAAATAATTCCTTGTCTTCTGTTTTAACAAAAACTAATCCCATATTTTATACCCCCAACTCTTCCAAGCCTTTCTAAGTGTTCATGTTAATCATCTTCTCCATAAGATAAATATGTAGTTTCCCCTACAGTTTCAATTATTCTTATATCTGTAACATGGTAGTAGTTACTATAGTAATCTTCTTTTTTTCGTTCCCCTTCTACATATTTAATTACTTCTTCTATATTCTCTTTCTCTACAAAGTCTATAATCTGACAATTACAGAAACTAACATATTCTCCAACATTATCTTTATCTTCTAATTCTGTGTTTCCGTTCATGGTATATATTATATATTTCTTCATCTTATCATATCCTTTCTTTAGTTCCTTTAATCCCCTTATCTCCATGTTCATGTCTTACTAATAGGTAATAAGGTTTAAAGAAAGAAATTAAATTCTTAAATTATATACTCCTAATCATCTATATAGTTACCACAGTAAGAACAACACCTAAAACCTTCTTCATCTTCATAAGTGTCTTCTTCATCTATATACCTACCAAATCTTATAAATTCCTCTTTGTTCTTCTTAGTAGATGGTATTAACTGTATAGTAGTAGTTATATCTTCATTTAGACTACAGTATTCCCCAATAATATCTTTTTCATCTGTTAAGTTCTCCTTATCATATCCATTATCTACTAAGTTTTCTATAATTTCATCTAAACTAACAACACTTAACGAAACATTACCCTTTGTTTTCATTAAGTCCACTTCTAATTGAATATACATTTTCATATTATCCCCTTTTTTTATTGTTTGGTAATTCCTTTTTATTTGTTAATAGGGGCATTACTGCCCCCTCTTTGAACTCTAGCATTCGAATCTCTCCGAAATTTTGAATATGTACCCTGGAAATGGCCCGCGCTTGCCAAGGTAATTCCAATCGTAGTATACTATCTTGGATTTTACATCTAGTAAGTATTTATTATTTACTAGCACCAACTCCTTACTTCACCTCATGCATTTTGCCTTGCCCTATTCTTTAGCCTTGACATCACTCAAAACTTCCACTAGTTTCGCTATGTACTCTTCCGCCCCCAAATATTCCGCGATGTCCCTTCTAACTCGCACCTAAAAGCATCATGCAAATCTAGTTTTTCCCCTTGATAATATTCGGTCGTTTTAATTAGGTCGCCCTCTTCTACACTTAAACAAACTATTATAATTTTAGCCCCTCTAATAATCCCCTAAATTTTCTAATTCTAGATGTATATCTCCTCTGCTTATGACTATTCCCCTATTCCCACATAATAGGTCTGCTTCACTAAAAGTACACACATCGTAACCCTTTTCTTCTAAAGCATTTTTTATAATTTCGTATACCTCATTAAATCCTTTCTTCCCCATTTTAATCCCACCCCCCGATTTTTAGTATTTCTCTTGGCAAGTACTCGAATCTGATTATTGTCATTATTCTCTCATCGACTTCACAAGATATGTCTCCGCATATAACTTGCACCCTCATCTTTCCGTCTGCGTGCCAAATGTTCTGGTATCCAACACATCCTTTTGTTAAGTTTTCGTAGAACTCTGTTATGGTATGTCTCGCAAGCAATACTATGTCTTTTGGGCTGGCTATACCCTCTTCAATGAATGTGAACATTTCATCATTTGCATCAAGACATTCTTGGATGAAATCCTCAAATATTTCATTTATTTGTGAGGGGGTCTTTTTAGCGAGTTCTTGCAATTCTTTCAGAGATTCTTCCTTCTTTTGCTCTACCCACTCCTCATTTACCCCTCTCTTCATATCCCATAGACTGCAATCCCGTGTCGAGATTGTTGCAAAATAAAAATTTTCTCCCATTTAATAACCTCCTTTTTGCAAGCCCTTGGCCTCTAAATCTATTTCATCAAGTATTTCGATATCCTCATTTGGTACATTTGCATTATCTACAATAAGGTCTATAATACTCCCGCCTCCGTCCAAATATCCCTCAACTGATTTCTTTTTTATCGCGTATACCATATATCTTTCTATTGCCATTTACTCACACCTCGTTACTACTTCTTTTCCACCCAAGAATCTCCCCTCACTATCGTAGTTCTCATCTATGAAAACTACTAGGCTCTCGAGGTAGTTTATCATTACCTGTGTGTCTTTTATGTTCTGTTTTATCTTCTCTTTAATTTTCTCCTTTGCCTCCCTGCTGCCACTGCATGCCAAATCTATGAAATCCATGTCCTTAGCCCAACCCCTTATGTTTTGATTTTCTCTTTGCACCATATCTTCGTACACCCCTTTCATCAAGTCTTTCTTTGTGTACATTGTTGCCAGATGATCTATTACTTCCCTTTTGTTTATTGTTGAATAGTCAAACATTCTTGCACCTCCTTTATCCACTCTTCCAAAAACGATTCCTGCCGCGGGATAGATACTGCCACTTTGTTCTCTTTCTTGTATTTGTCCATCAGTGTGCTTTGGCGGACGATATAATACGCGTTGTTCAGGAACCCTGTCGACCCCCCGCAGTCTGCTTCGTCCTCGCTGTGGCATTCGAAGGAGTACTGGCCGTATTCATCGTCTTCGTCTTCTGGGATGTACTCCTCGTCCAGCTCCACTTTTCCGATGAAAACTTCTTCGGACGGAAAGAACAGGCCAAAAACGAAATCCCCTTCTTTGACCAAATGCCGCTCGTCGTCCAATCCATCTTTCTTGTGCACCTGCTTCCAGACGAAATCTGCAATCTTCTTATTCTTGACTTCCATTATTTCTTCTCCCCGACCACGGCCAATTCTTTTTAGGGATGGGCCACACAGTCCCTTTCTTTATCATCTTTTCTATCTCGGCGAAACTGAAGTCGCCCCATTCATTCTCCATGCCCTGCACCAAGCCGTAATATATTATGTCGTCGACAGCTTTTCCATCTATTATGGAACCACTGCCTTCAGACACTTTACGCTCTTCGACTTTTTCCACGGCGAACCAATACCAGCCTGTGAAGCTCTCCCATGCCTTTATGACTTTCTCCCCATCTATAAACAAATCTTCCCCTTTGGATTCAAATCGTGCCATATTTTTCAGACCTCACAAATATTTCTTCAATACCTCATAATCTTCCTTTGGTATCTCTCTTGCGCTATGCACGCTCACGAGAAAAAGTCCCCCGTAGAACTCGCAGTAGTCTGATTCCCCGTTGTCGAATTCTTTTACATTCTCACAGTCGTTGTACTCGGATTTTGCTAGCTCATTAGCAAATTCCATTACATTTATATTGTCATCAATTCTATATGCTCCGTGAGAAAATCCAGAAAAATCCCCCGATTGTATTTCGAGGGTTATAAAACAATATTTTTTCATTTTAGACCTCACTCTTCAAAATTATCGCTTTCCACCCAGATGACGAGCATGCCTTCCTCCCCATACCTGCGTACAATCTGAAGGCACCCGACTTGCTTGTCGTCATCATACGCTATACCGTTCAAGGCGTCCATGACTGTTTTTGCTATGTTGTCCATGTCCGGCTTCTTTGTTGGCCTTATCTTTCCCTTGAGCATTTCTTCCTTCTTCAATTTTGTTGCCGACTTTGGTACTTTGAATACTGCTTCGATGGAGAGGTATACGCTGCCCTCTAGTTTTGTTACTTTCGAATCCCTCGCGCATTTCTTTATCAGCGATTCATAGCTTCTCGTGTTCTTTGGCGTATACGCCCAAGCCCTTTTCCCTTTGAAACATACGCGAGGCCTTGCCTTACCTTTTGGGTCTCCCGGAACTTCAAATTTCATGCGCCACCTGCCCTTTTAGATAATACAAAATATCTAACGTTTCCTCGAATGCTGCTTCCAGCCTAACGCTTGCGACTTCTATATCGCAGACGTCCTCTAGTTTTGAGATGGCTGCCAATCTCAGAGCGCGCCCCTCGTATAATGCCCTCGTAATCTCTGATATCTTTGCATCTAGTTCTATTGCCTCTATTGATGTCTTGCTCTTTATCCCTTCTAGTAGTTCATCTCTATAGGATATGCACTCTCTTTTCATTTCCTCCAGTTCTTTTATTGTCTCGCCTATGTCAAACACTGCACGCTCACCTTTTTATGATGTCCCCGAATTCATCAACTATGGGTGTTGATACTTGCTTTGGATTTCCCCCTCTCATCCATTCCTGCGCCCACTCTTCTTCTTCCCATTCTTCAGTCCACTCACGGACCTCGTCGAGGTCAACGAAAGTTGTCACTTCGGAAATTTTTATCATAATATCCTCTCTCCACCGTCATCGCTTCTACGCTCCATTTTGAATATTGTGTGGTCTGTTCTTTCCAATCTTCCTTCGAGTAATTCGTCCATTTTTCTTATCGCTTCGTCGTCTGACGTGCTTTTGTCTATTTCCATATACACCCCAATTAGTGCGAAAATTTCTTCTGTCAAATTAACGCCTCCTGGAACTTGTATATTATTATCCCGTTGTCCTGAAAGTCCAAAACTATATCGGCTAGGAATTTCTCAAATTCTTCCACTGTGAAGATATTCTCGTCGTTGTTGTATACTGTCTGCCCATTCTTTTCCAATACTACCTGATTGCTTCCATTGTACATGCGGATTGTGAAAGGCTTTCCCTCGTCCTTTGTTCCTGGGCAGCACCAGTCTGAAAGTATGTGCCAAATATAGTATTTCTGGTCCTGCGGGGTTTTGAATCCGTTGAAATGCTCGCTTTCCAGCAGAAAGACTTCATGAAACTTTTCTTCAAACTTAGTCATATTGGCCTTCCCCTCATCTTTCCTCCGTTCAGTTCCTTTTCAATTAAGTCCAGCGCATTCTCGTAATCCTTGTAATCACCACGCATGTATAATAGCATGACCCAGCAGATATGCCTGAAATCCACGCCCTCTATCGCATGGAAACATGTATTGCACGGACAGCCTTTATGCTGTACCCCGCACCCAGTCTTATCTGCAAACAAATCAATTAGTTCTCTTATATACTCTCTTTTTTCCATCTATATCTCCTCCGTTCAATCACGCATGTCCAACAACTGTTCTTCGAGGAAATCCCGGACTTCCTCTTCGAGATAATCCCTTGCGTGGCCCCAGAGTTTTTCCTCTGAGTACCGTGGATCTTTTATTGGCTTCCCTTTCATGAAATAGTATTCTTTGCCATCAAATAATATCCATTCCAATCCATTATTATATACTATTTGATGCATTATCTCTTCGGGATTTAGTTGGCTATCAATATATTCCACATCATCAGGCGTCAACGGCCTGACCAAATCAAATTCCGGGATTTCCATTATCTTCCTCCTCCGTCTATACTAATTCCTCCCTCATTGCTTCTTTCACCCATTTCAGCTCTTCTGGATACAAGAATTCCACCAATACTTTGTCTGTGGCGGTGACATCTACGATGCACTCGTTTATGCTCTTGTACCTCTTGTCCTCTGGCTCGAAATGCTCCCTGTACTGCTCTAGCTTCTGCAATACGACTCTCCTGTCTTTGTACTGCCAGTGCATACAACTGGGGCACTTTGAATCTCCGCTGCTAGGGTATGGCAATCCTATGTGCCCGCAGAATCGGCACTGCAACGGCAGATGCCATGGCGGCTCTGCTTCCCCCGCCGCTATTGAATCTATATCTATGCTGTCATCGTGGTACTCTATGCCGAAGTGGTCTACTCCTTCTCCTTCGCTTGTGTCATCGCCGTTGTCGTATATCTCATATATGGGCACTCTTGTAGACCCATCCCTTATCATTTCCCTTGCCTCTTTCATGGCGTCCTCGTAGTTATCGTGATACCCGTCGTATTCTGTGTTCCAGTCTATCGTCTTGTAATATATGTTGTATGCGCCTTCCTCGTCGTGGCAGCTTGGACATACTTTGTCGTCTTCGTCCCCGTCCCACCTGTGGCCGCATTCATTACATATCTTTTCCATCTTTTTACACCTCATTCATCTTTTCTTCTAACTCCCCCAAAGTCAGCTCTTGTGTGTAACACTTGATGTCTGTATGTTTTATGCAAATGTCATTTCTTTACATCCCTCCTCTTCTGATTCTGGAACTCTATGCTTTCTTTTATTCCCTTAACGTCTTTTTTGTCAATGTACGCAAGGATTATGTCGTCGGTGACAAGCTCATGGTTCGGGCATACCATCTGTATTGTGTTCGTCTCTGAGTCCAACACTATCAACTCAGGCTCGTCTTCGCAGTCGCTGCATTTGAATTTTAATTCGCGTTCATCGAGGTATATCCCTGCTATGGCGTTCTCAACTGCTTCAAGCGCCTTGTTTGCCACTGTGCCGTATATATCCAGCCGCACCAACTCTGGCTTTAACTTGAAATACAGGTCTATGCTCGGAGGCAGTCTTTCTAAGTCCTCCCATCCCCTAAGAAAATTAAACTCTGCGGTCCCGAAGGGCGTCCGTATATCCCCGTCCCACCCCTCGCCAGATGTGTTCGTGTAAGGGTCGTAGTTATCCATTGTTTTACATATTTCTTCTACTTGGTACTCTTCTAAATTGTTTATTACGGCTATTGCGTCTTCTCGGCTAAACTCCAGTGATTCACCCTTTAAGGCTTTTAGCACTTCTCTTGCCAGCCTTTCTCCTTCGTGCAATCCTATCACCTCAGTTATATTCTGCCCAAGTTATATATTCTATTTCCCATCCTTTCAGAATGGTGTCGTTGTGAAAATCTGTTCTTTTCTTTTCCCATAGGTCGTCCTCACAGAACTCTATTATTATCTCCCCGTCATGCTCTGTTCCATCTGCCTCGCAGCTTATCATATAAACACCCCATTTCTCGCCAAACTCGGCGTTTAGAGCATTTACGAGAGCATTGTAGTAGTCGACCATTTCTTTTGGATTTTCTATTTCCGCGTTACCGAATACTTCTTCGGTGGTTGTGCTCCTATCCAATAATTCATATATCGCGTAATCATCTATTTTTCTATCTTTTAAACTTGGAATACCTTTCCTTTCCAAGAAAATCTTTAAAGGGACGCCGTAAAGGCTTGACGCATATACTCCACCCATTTTAAATCAACTCCTTTTCCATCAACTTCACTACATTTCTCATGCTCTGGGTATTCTCCTCGTTTATTGGCAAGTACAATACTATATCCTCATCGTCGATGTTTGGCACTTTTTTCGCATCTTCTTCGTTTATGCATGATACGGCCAACTCCACTTTTGCGCCGGCTTCATAATAGTCGTACCTGTTTACTGCCAAAACGAGCAATTTACTCTTTACTTTATCTTCGCAGACCATATTTAGCCCCGCTGCTGCACGTTGTATTTGGGTCTGCCAAGGTCCCGTTTATCTCCTTTGTCCACTTTTTTTTCCTCCTTCATACAAATTCCCGATTACTTCCATGTTCTTTTCATTCATATTATAGAATGGAGATAAAATCGCGTCTCCTTCCTTGTACCACTTTATCATGAACGCCGCGGACGAGTATACCACGCACCCAACGACGTACTCTGCACACCCATCCTGCTGAGACTGGATGATATCGCCTTCGTATATCTCCTGCCCGTTCTTGTCTTTGAATCCCGTGTACACCATCAGCTCGACTTCGTCCATTTTCGCCCATATGTCAGCTTCGGGGTCGCAACTGTTGCAGTGATGCTTTCCTGCTTTTCTGATTTCGTCCTCAATCTCACTACCCCTTTTGAATATCACCTCCCCATAGTCAAATGCTATCTCTCGAACGTCGTACCACATCCGCCCGCCCGTCTTTTCCCATGCCCTAAACTTAATTTCTCTCATTTGTCGTCCAACCCTGGTATATATATCTGGCCGTAGTGTCTGAACCTTATGCGCCTCAAAGTCTCTTTCAGTTTAGAATCTTGTATATCTATAAAGTTCACAAATTCGGCTGTTTTTGAGTCTCTCGTCTGGCGTAGTCTGAAGTCGATGACCCATAAACGCCCCCCATATTCTATTGTGGGTAACTCATTTATCGTTCCTATCCCTCCGATTCCTC
>Ga0116174_10003734_pt1 | contig 12383 bp, 11 predicted proteins | sample AD_UKC087_MetaG_FD_89801 | JGI IMG/M metagenome (GOLD analysis project Ga0116174, IMG submission 89801) | Active sludge microbial communities of municipal wastewater-treating anaerobic digesters from USA - AD_UKC087_MetaG | ecosystem: Engineered > Bioreactor > Anaerobic > Digestate | place: USA...
AAAGGATCCTGCTTAAAAACGGATTCATAGCCGACGGGACGGGAAGCCCGGGATTCAAGGGAAATCTGCTTATAAACGGCGACACGATCGAGGACATCTCTCCGGGGGCAATCGAATTTTCGGGTGAAACGATCGACTGCGAGGGACTGGTGGTCGCCCCGGGATTCATAGACATGCACTCGCACATGGACTGGGTGCTCCCCGCGGAGGGACATGACGAGCTGAAGACTCCCTTTACCGCGCAGGGTGTCACAACCTTCGTCGCCGGCAATTGCGGCTTCGGGGTGGCGGCCTATGTCAAGAACTCCCCCCACCGGGAGCTCATCGAGCGGCGCATCATGGACCGCATGTTCTCGGTGGACTGGGACACCTACGGCGAGTTCTTCAACCGGACCAGGTCGAGGAAACACTCCCACAACATGGCGGTACTCGCCGGCAGCGGGACCACCCGCATGTCCATGCGCGGCATGAAGAGCGACCCGTTTTCTCCCGATGAAATGAAGGTATACCGGGGGCTCCTCGAGCAGGCGCTCGACGAGGGAGCGCGGGGAGTTTCCTACGGCCTGCAGTACGAGCCGGACATATTCGCCACGATGGAAGAGCTCACGGAGATCGCCAGACTCGTCAAGAGCAGGGACGGTGTTATCACCGTGCATATGAAGGCCTACTCGGCGCTCTCCCCCTCCTATCCCGTAAGGCCGTTCGGCAGGGCTCATAACCTCCTGGCCGTTGACGACATGCTGGAGGTCGCCCGGAAAACCGGTGTCAAGATGCAGCTCTCGCACCTCATCTTCGTCGGCGAGAAATCCTGGAAGACCTGCCCCGAGGCGCTCGAGCTCGTCGATAAAGCGAGGAAGGAAGGACTTGAGGTCCAGTTCGACACCTACGCCTATCACTGCGGGGTGTCGGTTATCAACGTCTTTCTGCCGCAGTGGTTCCTCGCCCGCCTGCCCGAAAACTACGAGAGCACATCGGCCCGGCGCAAGCTCCGCATGGAGATGTACATCGTCAGAAAGCTCCTCGGCTTCGGCTACAGCGACATCCAGGTCACCAACGCGATCGATCCGGAGCTCGTACGGTACAACGGTATGTTCGTCGACGAGATCGCGAAGGCCCGCAAGATGGACGAGCTCGACTGCCTGCTGGATATTTCAAAGCGCACCAAGGGCGCCGCGCGGGTCCTCAACCACCGTTACAGCAAACTTCAAAACGTGCACGACATGATCCGGCATCCCGCCGCGCTCTTCATGACGGACGCCTGGGTAACCCCCGCCGGCGTGCAGAACCCGGGCGCCTTCGGCAATTTCCCGCTCCTGCTCCAGTACGCGCGCGACTACAAACTGGTGCCCATGGAGGATGCCGTCAGAAAAATGACCGGCGCGTCCGCCGACCGATTCAAGCTCGAGAAGCGCGGATATCTCAAAAAGGGATACGCGGCTGACATAACGGTCTTCAACTGGAGCACAATCAGGGACAACACCACGCGCGAGAGAAGCGACGCGCCGCCCACCGGCATAGAGGGCGTTTTCGTAAACGGGAAACGGGTTCTGTCCGGAGGCACGGTCGACTCCTCCGTAAAGGCGGGACTCATTCTTTAACGGCGTACCGTCCGCGGCATTCCTCCTCACCACGCATCCCGGCGACCGCACTCCGCCCTCCCCTCTCTTCTTAAAGGGGGAGGCGGAGCTTCTTCGGGCAGGTGATATTTATGATATAAATGTTGACATATCCTCAAAACGGCGATAGACCACGCCCGTTTCAAACACAGACTCGAGGAGGGGCTGGATGAGGACATTCGTTATCGCCGCGGTTGCGTGTTTGATTTCGCTCGTTTCGACAGACCTGAGCGCTCAGTGCGCGAGCGGGGACTGCATGAACGGCCAGGGGACCATGAAATTACGTGATGGAAGGCATTACACCGGTCAATGGAAATATGGAAAGCCGCACGGTGAAGGCACCCTCACCTTTCCGGACAAAGCACAGTACAAAGGCCGGTTCGTTAACGGCAGGATGGAAGGCAGGCCACCATGCGGTATCCCGACGGTAAAGTGTACACGGGGACATTTACGGACGAAAAACCAAACGGGCGCGGCGTTATGACCCTCCGCAACGGCGCCAGATACGACGGCGAGTGGAAGGACGGGAAGCCTCACGGTTCGGGGATGATGACCAATCCCGACGGAAGCGTGCAGCGCGGCCGCTGGCAGGACGGCGAATACAAAGGGGAGCAGAAGGATCCCGGCGATAAGCGCGAGGGCGAAAAAAAGAAAAAGAAACTCAAACTCAAACTCTGACGCGTTTTCGCGGACCTGGCCGAATGAAGGCGCCTCCCTACCAGAGCACCTGCACCACCAGGCGCCGCCTGCGGGGCCGGGTGTCGCAGTCGATGAGGACCGGCTGCTGCCATGTCCCGAGAGTCAGCTCGCCGTCAACTATCGGAATTGTGAGGGAGGGTCCGAGAAGCGCGGCCTGCAGGTGCGCCGCGCCGTTGTCGTCGTGCCATGTTTCGTGATGCGCGTATCGCTCTCGATACGGCAGTAGCCGCTCCAGGAAGACGTCGATGTCCTTAACCAGTCCCGGTTCGTACTCCACCGTGGTAAGCGCCGAGGTCGACCCGGGAACGAACACCACAAGCACCCCGTCGCGCACGCCGCTCTCGGCGACGATCGATGAGAGCTCCCTCGAAAGATCCACAACGTCCCTGTTTCCTTTCGTCTCAACCTCGATGTATTCCGTGTGCACGGCCATACCACCATCCTCGCTGTATACGGGAAGGCACCCGCGGTCGCGGCGAGCGCCCGGTCACTTCAGTGCCTGAACGCCCGCTGGCCGGTGTAGACCATTGCCACCTTCGGCACCGCCTCGTTGCAGGCGACGATAGATTCGAAATCCCGCTCGGAGCCGCCCGGCTGGACGATGGATGTAATGCCCTGGGTGATCCCCACGTCCACCCCGTCGCGGAACGGGAAGAAGGCGTCCGACACCATCGCCGCGCCGATCAGCCCCCCGCGCGAGGCTCGCGTCTCCTCGTCGATCGCCTCGAGATCGCTTTTTTTGCGTTCGCCCTTCGCCGCCTCCAGCTCGAACTGCTTGTACGAGACGCCGTGACGGTCGAAGCACAGCAGGTCGGCGTACTTGGTATAGGCCTTGTACACCGCTATTTCGGCCACGCCCACGCGATCCTGTTCGCCGGTGCCGATACCGACCGTCACCCCGTCCTTCACGTACAACACCGAGTTCGAGGTAACGCCCTGTTCCACGAACCAGCCAAAGAGCAGGTCCCGGTATTCCTTTTCGGAGGGAAGGCGCTCGATGGCGTACTTCTGCCCCTTGTACTCGGCGGACGCGGGCTTGAGGTCCTCCCGCGTATTTACGATGTTGAGCGGCGACTGCTGCACGATGATTCCGCCGTCGATGAGCGACTTGAAATCGACGAAGCGCATGCTACGGTATTGCTCGAGCCGGTCCATACGGTCGACGCGGATGATGCGAAGGTTCTTGCGCTTTTTTAAAATGTCCACGGCGCCGTCGGCGTAATCGGGCGCGACAACGACCTCCATGTACTCGCGCGCGATGAGCTCGGCCGTTTCGCGGTCGAGCGTCCGGTTGATCGCCGCGCACCCTCCGAAGGCCGCGATGCGGTCGGCGCGGAAGGCGCGGTTGAAGGCCTCGGCCGGAGTGGAGGCGCAGGCTACGCCGCACGGATTGTTGTGTTTGACGATAACCGCCGCCGCCGAGCCGGAGAGGTATTTCAGGATATTGAGCGAGTTATCGATGTCCGTCAGGTTGATTTTGCCGGGGTGCTTGCCGGGCTGAATCATCATCGCCTCGTCGATGCCGCTTACGAGCGAATTGCCCGGCGCGATAAAGCTGCATCCGCCGAGAGCGAGGTTGCCGTTTACGAGCTCGTACATGGCCGCCTCCTGTCCCGGGTTCTCGCCGTAGCGCAGTCCCTTCTCGACGACCGCTCCCCCGTCCTCGAGCTTCCACGCGCGCTTTCGGTACTCGAGCGTCTGATCTCCGAATCGAATGGTCATGGAATCCGGGAAATGGTCGTCCATTATCGTTTTATATGCCTGTTTCAAGTCCATCGGTCCCTCTGATTGTTCTGGATATATGGTCCGCCGCAACGGCGTTCGAAACGAACATTCCGCGGGGAATGCCCTGTAATCTTTAACCCAGGCCATCGCGTGTCAACGAGAAAATCCGGCCGCTCGGCGGCGGTACGGCCCGGAGCGAAAAGTGGTTGCGCGGCGGCCTTTCCATCGTGCACAATCGAAAGACCGCCCTGTGCGACCGGGCGGTATCCAATCACGGAACGGAGAGACCATGCGGACATCGGACAGACCGGAATCCAGGGCCACAGTCGCCGTAATCGGCGCAGGCGCGTGGGGGACCGCGGTTGCGGCGCTCATCGCGGAAAACCATCCCGGAACGCGCGTCCGGCTCTGGGCGTATGAGAAACAGGTGGCCCGGTCCATCGCCACCCGCTCGGTCAACACACTGTATCTTCCCGGCATAACGCTCCCGAAAAACCTCGATGCCACACACAGCCTGCGTGAGGCCCTCGATGACGCGACGACCGTCATCATCGCCACTCCGTCGAAGGCGGTATAAGAAACCTGCAAAAGGGCCGCCGCGCATCTGCGGGAGGGGGCCCACGTGGGCTTTCTCTCCAAGGGATTCTGTAAAATGCAGGGCAGGGTCTTCACGATATCCGAGACCATAGCCGTCGCCCTCCCCGGGGCCGGCGATCGTATCGCGGCGATATCAGGACCGACACACGCCGAGGAGGTGACCGCCCGCTTTCACAGCTGCATCAGCATCGGTTCCCCGAACCGGACCACGCGCCGCCTCTTCTCGCGTCTCCTGTCGTGCCCGCATCTGCAGTGCAGGGAGACCGACGACCTGCGCGGGGTGGAGCTCGGCGGCACGCTGAAAAATCCGGCGGCCATAGCGGCCGGGATGATCAGCGTGCTTCCCGGCTGCGGTGACAACCTCGCGGGGGCGCTCATCGCGGAATCCATGAAAGAGATCCTCAGGATAGGAAAGGCCCTCGGGGGGAGGGAGGAGACGCTTATCGATATCTCCGGGCTGGGCGACCTCGTCGCAACGGCGCTCAGCACACACAGCCGCAACCGCCGCTTCGGCAGGGACATCGCGACGCGCATTCTGAAGGGCGGCCGGCCGCTTGGCCTGTTCGACCGCGCAGTCTTGTTTTTCCGTCCGGGCCGCGTGATGGAGCGGATGACCGAACGGCTGCATTATCTCGCCGAAGGGGCGTACGCCATCGAGCCCCTCATCGAGATCGCCGCGCGCCTTGGCGTCGCCCTTCCCCTGTACCGCTCACTGTACGAGGTGCTGCTCAACCGCAAGGACCCGGGCCTGCTTGTGGAAACGATTAAAGATCCGCGCCGCTTCGAGGAGCTCTACGAACGCGCCGCCCTCCAACCCCTGCTCAGCGGAAGGGACGTGCGCAACCAGCCAGGAAGGGCGTTCAGGAAACCGGTGCTCGACGCTCTCGCCCGCTCGCTCGGCGATACCCCGGACCGGAGCGCGGCCATTGAACGAGCCTCCGGCATGTTCGAGCGCATGGCCGACAGATACGGCCTTATTTGGTCTTTTTTCGCGTTCGCGCTGCTGCGCGTTATACGCTTATTATCCGCGACGCGGGGGGCGGATATCATCGCTCCCGTGACCGCGATCCGCGCGCGGGACGGCGTCCTGCGGGGCGGGATGGCGGGGTTCACGCCCGTGTACGTCATGCCGTCCGCCCCGGACGCCATGGCAGCGGGAGCGGTCTTCGCGCTTCGCCGGGCGGGGATGCCGGCGCCGAGGTTCTGGCTTGAGGACCGTCCCGGAGGAGGCCCACTTGCGACATTCCTCCTGAGAAAGTGTGGAGGATTTTTCGTCAATTCCGCCGGTTCACCCGACATCACGTACCGCGGTCTGATCGCCGCGTATTGTTCGTTCCTTGTTTCACACGGCATCCCCGTCATGCTGCGGTCCTCCGGACGGGAGGGCGCCGGGACCGGAAATTCGATTACCCTGCTCGGCGAGGTGCTCGGTTCGATTATCGATACGCGCGAGCCGGTGCTGTTCTACCCGCTGACGGTCACGCCCGGGGATATCACGCGGGGGCGAGGCGGTTTGGAACTGAGGATCGGGGCGCCTGTGGCTTCAACGGACGCGGCCGAACCCGCCGCCCTGCTCGAGGAGCTCGCACTGCGGATTTAGCGCTCCGGCACGCGCCGGCCGCGCATTAGGGCGCCGATCATTTCCCACAGCCCTCCCACTCCCAGGAGCGAGACCAGAATGAGGAGCGCGCCGGTCATAATCGGGACGGTGAACGGATCGGCGAAGACGAGCACGCCGAGTACTCCTGCGAAGACGATCCGGCTGGCGGAAACCAGCGATCCGGAAGCGGCCTCGATATATCGGTAGCCGATGGTGATAAAAACCTGCCCCGCGGCCGCGGACACGCCGGAGAGTATAAGGTACACGGTGACCATGCCGCCCGGAAGCACGCAGTCGCCCAGCAGGAAAATCCCGCTCATGAGGCAGCCGAAAAGCATCAGATAGAAGACGATGATCTCGCTCGAATCGTACTTGCGCGCCTCCCTGAGGAACGGAATGCCGAAACCCGCAACCAGACCCGAAAGAAGGGCGAGCATGTCGCCCGGGTTTACGCTCTTAAAATCCGGCGCCACGATGAGATAGACGCCCGCCATGGTTACGATCAGGTAGAAAATGTTCCGCGGGCGCGTTTTCTCGCCGTTTATGAACGGCGCCACGAGAAACACGAAGGCCGGGTAGGTCATGTTGAGCATGTTCGCGTTGGTCACCGTCGTCCTCTGGAGCCCGGCGAAGAAGAGCATTACGGCCGTCACGTTGAACACGGCGCGCAGGACCACATGACGCAGGTTGTTCGGCCTGAAAGACCTTCGCGTAACGAGGATATAGCCCCCCGCCACGAGCGTTCCGATGGCGAAGCGCACGAAGGTGATCTCGATCCCGCCGATATCGGAATTGTTGATGACGAGCTTGCCGAAGACGGTCGAGAGCGCGAAGGTGAACTCGGCCAGGAGGAGCAGCAGGATGCCGGTGTACATTACGGTTCTCGCTTAATTGTCCGCGCCGCGAAAGCCCTCGCGGCCCCCGGACCGATGCCTAGGCCCGGGGGCGGTCGATCTCGTCATGCAGGGCCACTATACGGTTCCGCAGTTCGTCCATTATCTTTTCGAGTTTGTCCACGCTGTGGCCTGCGGTCGGCATCTCGGGTCCGACCTTCACGCACACGCTGGCCGGGCGGATGAACAGGCTATCAGGCCTTAGAATGCCGTACGAACCTTTGATATAAATTGGGACGATGGGCACACCGGTTTTCACGCACAGGTGGAACAGGCCCTTCTTGAACGGCAGGAGCTCGCCCGTTCGGCTGCGGGTGCCCTCGGGGAATATCATGATGCGGTTTCCACGCTTCACCTTCTCGGCGGCCTCGTCCATGCTCTGGATGGCTTTCTCCCTGTTGCTCCGATCGACCGATATATACCCGTTGAGCTTCATGTGCCAGCCCATGAACGGTATTTTAAACAGGATCGCCTTGGCCACCCATCCGAACTTGACGGGAAGCACCTTGCTCAGTATGAAGATATCGAAATGGCTGGAATGGTTCGACGCGAATATCTGCACCCGTTCGGGGTCGATATGCTCGAGTCCCTCCACGTGGACCGTTATGCGGCAGAACCAGAGAATTGAGGCCGACCAGGCGCGCATGCAGAAGTGGGCCACGCGACCGCCGGGGCTGTAGATAATAGAGCTGATCGATATCGTCCCCCAGAAGACGGTGTCGATGGCGATGAAGATCCAGCAAAAAAAGGAATTGATGACGTTGCAGATAAATGCCATGATGCCACCTGCGAAAGGAAAATACCCCGGCGACGGCCGGTGTCCGGATTTTCCTTGAGATCCGAGTCGCTGAAAAAAAGGAGAATATGCGCCCGCCGGGATAGATGTCAATGACATTTTACCGGCGAGCCCTCCCCGGCACGCAACCGATGAAAGATGACAAGCGAAAATCCGTCGCCGTAATCGGCGCCGGCGCCTCCGGGCTGATGGCGTCCTGGCACGCCGCAAGCGCGGGCGCGCGCGTCGTGCTGTTCGAGAAACAGAAGATGATCGGCCGCAAGATTCGCGCCACCGGCAACGGGCGATGCAACATCACCAACAGGAACATCGACGTCTCCTTCTATCACGGACGCAATCCGCAGTTTGTGAGGAACGTCTTCGGCCGTTTCGGCCTGGAGGAGACCGTGGCCTTCTTCAGGGACGCAGGAATACCGTTTGTCGAACTGGAGTCTGGACGCCTCTATCCCGCGTCGCTCCAGGCCACAAGCGTAACCCGGATATTCGAGTACGAACTCGAAAGGCTCGGCGTCGAGGTACGCCTTCATCGTAAAATCGAGCGCATCGACCCGTTGGACGGAACCCACCGCCTGACCACGGCCGGCCAGGAACGGGAGGACTTCGACGCGGTGATCCTCGCCGCCGGCGGCTGCGCCTATCCGCAACTCGGCGCGTCGCGTTCCGGCTACGAGCTCGCCTCCATGCTGGGGCACACGGTGCACGATCCGTTCCCTTCGATCCTTCCCGTAACCATCACGCTCAAGGCGCTCCACCGGCTGGAGGGGATAAAGCGCGACTGCTCGGTGTCGGTCTTGCGCTCCGGACGCCTCGTCGACCGCAGCACCGGCGAACTGCTTTTTACGAAGTACGGCATATCGGGCCCCGCGGCCCTCGAGGTTTCGCGGTCGATCAACGAATCGCTTGAATCGGGCGAGGTCCCGGACATCGTCATCGATTTCTTCCCGGACACCGGAGCCCCGGAGATCGACTCGCTGCTTTCCGAGCTCTGGAGCGACGCCGAGCGCCCGGTCTCCCTCAGCCTGCGCGGCGTTCTTCGCGACCGTCTCTGCGAAACGCTCATCAGAATCTGCGGAATCGATCCGGCGGTGCCGGTAAAGAGCCTCTCCGCCAGGCAGAAGGCGGAGATCGCCGGAGTTCTGAAGGGACTCCGGCTCAGGCCGGGCGCGCCCCGGCCGTTCGGCGAGGCCGTGGTCGCCGCCGGGGGCGTGGACGTCGGGGAGGTGAATCCCGTTTCACTCGAATCGAAGCTCGTCAGGGGTCTTCATATAACGGGAGAACTGCTGGACATCGACGGCGACAGCGGCGGCTACAATCTCCAGTTCGCGTGGAGCACCGGCGCGCTCGCCGGAGCGGCGGCCGCCTCCTGAACGGCGGCTCCCGGGGCACGGGCGCGTCAGAACATCGTCATGAAACCCTCTATGGCCGCGACGACGCCGCACACGGCGTCGAGCCTCTCCTCCGATTCGAACCTGGCGGTGACGGTATAGGACACGAACTTCCCGCCTGAGCTGGGACGGCCGCTTACGGCGGCGTTCAGGCCCTGCTCGTGGAGGGCGTTTTTAAGGGTTTCCATCAGATGAGGCGAAAAGCGGTAGACCGCCTTGAAGGTGACCTCGGTGGGAAAATCCGGAAGGCCCCCCGGCGCCGCGGTGTCGCGATTTTCCGGCATGGTATACCTCCGTGATTCTTACTTCGCTGACCCCGGCGCCGGCTTGCGGCGCGCAGGCTGGACCCCCGGCCTCATCCTTACCGGAAGAGATCCCTCGAAACCGAGCAGCAATTCCTTGATCCCGGGGCCCCCCGAAAATCTGCCCACACCCCCGTCGGAGCGTATGACCCTGTGGCAGGGGATGAACACCGGAAAATCGTTTTTCGCCATGCAGTTTCCGGCGAAGCGGGCCCCTCTTCCGAAACCCGCCCTGCGCGCGAGGTCGGCGTAGCTGATCGTCCGTCCGAAGGGCACGGCCATCAAGGAACGGTAAACGGCCTTCTCGGCCCCAGTATAGGCCGAGAGATCGAGGGGCGGCAGGGGCGCCTTCATCCCGTGGAGGTAGGAGTCAAGGAATTTCAGTGCGGCGCGTATCGGGGCGTTACGCCTTCTGGGGATCACCCTGGAGAGGTCTTTTTCGTCGATGGAGCCCTCGAAGGCGGCCATCCTCAGCGCCAGATCGTCGGCGAAAAGAAAAAACGGGCCGGAGGGAAGCTCGAACACCTCGTATCCGACCCCGTTAAGTCGAACGAGTTTCGTATATACTTCGGATGCGTCAGCGTGGTTATCCATCCAGCGCCTCCATTGCCGTTATGCGGTCTTTCTCGAGCTGGGCCACGAGCTCCCTTGCCGAGGCGAAGCGTACTTCCTCGCGCAGGCGCTCCACGAACTCCACCTCGAGGGTCCGGTCGTACAGGTTCCCGTCGAAATCGAACAGATTGACCTCTATGCTGCGGCTTACGCCGTCGAAGGTCGGGTTGGTGCCAATATTCAGCATGCCCCTATACTTCGCGCCGTCTTCCGTGCGCACCCGGACGGCGTAGACGCCGTCGCCGGGCACGACCTTGTCCCTGTCATCGGGGACTATATTCGCGGTGGGGAAACCGATCTTCGTTCCCCGGCCCGCCCCCGCCGTGACGGTCCCGCGCAGGCCGTAGTTACGTCCAAGGAGAGCGGAGGCGAGCCGCACGTTGCCGTCTTCGATCTCGGTGCGTATCCAGGTGGACGACACGGGCCGCGAGTAAAAGTTCCTCGGTTCCACCCGGGTCACGCCGAAACCGCGCGTTTTGGAGAGATCGCGCAGGAAGTCGATCGTGCCCTCGCGGTTTCTGCCGAAGGCGTGGTCGTAACCGACGACCACGTCGATAACCCCGATCTTCTTCAAGACTATCTCGTTGAAAAACTCGGCCGCGTTCATGTCGGCCATCTCGCGCGTGAAATCGAGCAGTATGATCGTACCGATGCCGCTTTCGCCGATCGCGGAGAGCTTTTCCTCCGGCGTGGTCAGTATCTTCGGCGGCGTCAGGGGCGTGAGCACCTTGCGCGGATGCCCGGTGAAGGTGATGACGATCGCGTCGCCGCCCTTCTGCCGGGCGATATTCTGGACGGTCGAGAAGATGCGCCGGTGGCCCAGATGCACCCCGTCGAAGCTGCCCAGCGTAACGACCGGGTTCTTGAACAGGCCCTTCTCTCCGGGGATTCCCCTGTGCACGTTCATCCCGCGCCCCCGATCTTACTCTGTATTTCGAGCGCGTCGAGCAGCACGAGCGCCGCCATGGCCTCCACCACGGGCACTATGCGGGGCACGATACACGGGTCGTGCCTTCCCTCCACGGCCACGGTCCGGGCGGCGCCGCGGGTATCGATCGTCTCCTGTTCGCGGAATATGGACGGCGTCGGTTTGACCGCCACACGCAGCGTGATGTCGGCCCCGGTCGTTATGCCCCCGAGGATCCCTCCGGCGTTGTTCGAAAGAAACGCGCCGTCGCGCATGTGATCGTTGTTCTCGCTCCCGCGCATCCGCGCCGCGTCGAAACCCGAACCGATCTCGACGCCTTTCACCGCGCCGATCGAGAAGATCGCCATCGCCAGCCGGGCATCCATCTTGAAAAAGACCGGATCGCCCAGCCCCGCGGGCACCCCCCGCGCGATGAGCTTCACCACCCCGCCCACCGAGTCCTTATCGGCCCGTGCTCGAAGCACGGCCTCCTCCATCAGTCCGGCGGCGGCGGGGTCGGCCGCGCGCACGGGATTGCGCTCGATAAAATCGAGGTCCTCGACCTCTCCCCGCACACCGGCGATTTCCTGGGCGAAGGCGGTGATCGTTATGCCCCGTTCCGCGAGGATCTTCCTCGCGACGGCCCCGGCGGCCACGCGCCCGGCGGTCTCCCTGCCGGAGGAACGGCCGCCTCCCCTGTGGTCGCGGATGCCGTATTTTTTCCAGAAAGTGAAGTCGGCGTGCCCGGGCCGGAACACCTCGCGGATCGCCTCGTATTTCGACGGGTCCTGGTCCCTGTTGTACACCAGCACGCAGATCGGAGCGCCGGTCGTCCTCCCCTCGAAAACGCCCGAGAGGATGTGCGCGCGGTCCTCCTCGGAACGCGGCGTCGTCACGGCGCTCTGCCCGGGACGGCGGCGGTCGAGCTCGCGCTGGATGTCCGCCTCGGAGATCTCCACCATCGGAGGCACCCCGTCGAGTACGGCCCCCACTGCGGGCCCGTGGCTCTCGCCGAAGGTCGTTACGCGCACCACCTCGCCGAAGGAGCTCGGCGAGCGCATGCGACGCAGGGTGGCCTCCGCGATCCGATCCGCCAGGAGCAGATGCGCCTCGCCCTCGTTTTCGGAGGTAACGGTAAAGACGATGTCCGCCAGATGCGCGGTCGCCTCATAGAGCCGCCGCACCCGCTCCTGGTACTCCGAAAGGCCGTCCGCGCAGCGGAGGAAGGGAGGCAGGCCAGTTTTCTGCATG
>Ga0116174_10003735_pt1 | contig 12380 bp, 12 predicted proteins | sample AD_UKC087_MetaG_FD_89801 | JGI IMG/M metagenome (GOLD analysis project Ga0116174, IMG submission 89801) | Active sludge microbial communities of municipal wastewater-treating anaerobic digesters from USA - AD_UKC087_MetaG | ecosystem: Engineered > Bioreactor > Anaerobic > Digestate | place: USA...
CCGAAAAATACGCCGACAGCGCCATTCCGCTTCTCATCACCCGCCTGCTGAAAGACGGGGCGAAAAAAGAATTCCTCTCGGCGAAACTGGCGGGCGGGGCCTCGATGTTCAAATTCAACGCCAGCGTCACCCTGGGCCAGATAGGCGAGCGGAATGTCGAGGAAAGCAAGAAGATACTGGAAAAAAACGGCATCCCGGTCCTCGAGGAAGACACCGGAGGAAACACGGGAAGGGTGATCGATTTCTTTCTGGAAGACGGCCGCCTCAAAGTGAAGGCCGGCGGACAGGAAAAACTCTATTACAAAGTATAACCACATCGCGGAGTAAACCCATGCATGCGCATATACAGCAAAGAATACAGGGAATCATCAACAACCTGGACCAGCTGCCCTCCATCCCGGATGTGGCGAGCAAAGTCCTCACCATGGTCAACGATCCGGACATCTCCTTCAAGGCCATAGCCGACGAGATATCCAAGGACCAGGCGATCACCACAAATATACTGAAGCTCTGCAATTCAGCGTATTTCAGCAAGGGCAAGGAGATCTCCTCGATCGACCGCGCGATCGTTACCCTGGGGATCAAAGAGGTCAAGGACATCGTCATCGTCGCGGCGACGCGCGAGGTGCTCAACAAGATTGTAGTGGGCTACGATCTGGCGCGCGGCGAGCTGTGGAAACACGGGATCGCCGTGGCGGTGCTTTCGAAAAAAATCGCGACGATTAAAAACAGAAAGGCGGTCGCGGACATCGCGTTCACCGGCGGGATAATCCACGACGTCGGAAAAACTGTCCTGGCCCTGTTCGTGCAGAACACCTTCCGCGAGATCCTCGAAACCGCGCAGGCGCGCCAGATCCAGTTCCCCGCGGCCGAAAAGGAGATCATGGGATTCGATCACCAGGAGATCGGAGAAAAGATTCTGACCAAGTGGAAATTCCCCGAGGTCCTCAAAGCCATCGTACGGCACCATCACGAACCCGACAAATCCCCGGCGGAATTCCTGCCGATCGTCTCGATCGTCCATATCGCCAACACCCTTTGCCTCATGGCCGGAATAGGGATCGGGGCGGACGGCCTCTATCACGAGCTGAGCGACACCGCGATAAAAACGCTGGGACTCTCCAACCGCGAGCTCGAAGAGCTCTACGGCGACATGCCGCAGGTCCTCAACCAGGCCTCGGGTATCCTCTGAGGATCGATCTTCCTTGTTCCTGGTGAAGGAATGCCCGTCCTGCGGAAGGGGTCTGCGTTTCCCGATCGACAGGGGGAAAATACGCGTGCGCTGCGTCTGCGGGCATCAGTTTATCGCCGATCCCGATGACACGGCCCTGTACGAGAACGCCCGCTTCGACCTGAACCATAAAACGGAAGCAAAAAGACGCCGGCGCTTCACCCTTCCCGAACGCGTCAGATCCATCGACATCGCCAGGCTGTGGGGAGCGGCGATACGGGGTCTTCTGTCGGTCAAATACACGCTGCAGAATTTCAGACTGCTACCAGCCGCGCGCCAGAGGCGCATCGTTCTGATCGTCCTCATCATCATTCTCGCCGCGATACTGCTCGGCCGGTTGCTCTGTTCCCCGGGCCACTCGACCGACGGCGGACCCATATACATATGAAACCATACGTCAGCTCGACCGCCGAATACCACCGACATCACCTGGATTCGCTCGGATGGGAACTTACCGTGTGCGCGATGCTCGAAGATCCGGCCGGACCCTGCAGGCGCATACTCGAGGATGACCGCCCCTACGGAATGCACCTTTCGGGACTGCTTTCACGGCACCTGGACTGGGGATCCGTCAACCGCGTGCTCGAAATCGGGGGCGGGTACGGCTATGTTATGCGCGACCTCATCTCCGCGCATCCGCACGTACACGCGACGATGCTCGACATCTCGCCGTTCCTGCTGGAAAGACAGCGCGAAACCGTCGGGCCCGGACGCGCCGATTATATGGAAGTGGATTTTCTGGAATTCGATGACGGGCGGCTTGCGCGCTTCGACCTTGCCATCCTCAACGAGAACATCGGAGATTTCCCCTCGCTCTGCGATCTCAGCGCTGAGGCGCTCGACGGCCCGGCCGATTCGCCGGAGGTTCTGGCCGCCCGTCGCCTGTTCCGCGACTACGGCCTCGATCGCCCCGCCGGCACATTCGTCTTCAATCTCGGGGCCGCGCTCGCCGTCGAGAAGCTCTGCGGGGCAGGCATACCCGCGATCTTCATAAGCGAACACAGCTGCGAGGCCGTCGTTCCGCCGGAGCTTCGGTCGTTAATCGCGATGAACACGCCGGGGTTTCCCGAAAGGATACGGCTCAAGGGTCACGATGAATACACCATCAAATTTTCTCACCTCGAACGTATCGCTGAAGAGATGGGCTACGATTGTTCGCGGGGTCCCTACGCCGACTTTCTCCGTATACGATGGACGGAGGAGGTGCGCTTCATCTTCACCTCGCGCTCCGCTCGCGACGAGCACGAAGCCATCCGGCAGTTCGTGGAAGACCTGTATCGCTATGAATACCTGATACTGCTTGAGAAAACCGAATTCCGGTCGTTATCCGAGTTCCGCTGAACGCATCGTGAGATGACGGTAATATCGCGACTTGACGTGATTCGCTTTTTCGAGCTCCTCGATCTTCTTCTTAAGCTCTGAGCGGTCCATCTTGTTGATCTTCTTGTTCTTTGCGGCCGCCGTCTTGTTTTCCTCGGACATTCTCCCCTCCTCTTCCTGAACGTTTCAAAACCCGCGGGCCCTGTCAGTCCCTGAGCGCCTCGAGCGCTTCCTTGAACTTCGGCACGGCCCGCTGGATGATGTTTTCGGAAACACAGTAGGCGATCCGGAAATATCCCGCGCCGCCAAAACCCGACCCCGGGACCGTCAGCACGTTGAATTTCTGCAGGTGGTTCACGAAGGCCACATCGTCGGGGATCGGTGATTTGCAGAATATATAGAAGGCCCCCTCCGGCCTGACGAAGTCGTACCCGGCGAATTTGAGGCCCTCCATCAGCAGGTCGCGACGTTTTTTGTAGATGTTCACGTTCACCGACACGCCCGTGAGCCTCGCCACGGCACGCTGCATGAGGGCGGGAGCGTTTACAAAACCCAGGATGCGCGTGGAGAGGATGAGCCCCGCCAGAAGCACGTCGACCTCGACACACCCGGGATGCACGGCGATGTACCCTATTCGCTCGCCCGCGACGGACAGCGTTTTGGAGTACGAGGTCACCACGATCGCCTGCGTGCAGTGCCTGAGTATGCTCGAAACCTTGAGGCCGTCGTATACGATCTCCCGATACGGTTCGTCTGAAACCAGATAGACGATGCGCCCGGTCGATTCCATATGCTCTTTTATGAGCGCGCCGAGGGCCGCGATATCCTCCTCGGGATACACCCTCCCGGTGGGATTGTTGGGAGAGTTTATAAGCACCGCCCTGGTCTTCTCGTTGAGAGCCGCGCGGATGTTCGCGATGTTGAGCGAAAAATCGGGGTTGGTGTCCGCCAGCACGATCTGGCCGCGGTGATTGTCGATATAGGTGCCGTACTCCACGAAATACGGCCGCGGAACTACCACCTCGTCGCCGGGATTGAGTATCGTCTTGAAGATGACATTCAGTGCGCCCGCCGCCCCGCAACTCGTAATGACATGCCCGCCCTGAACATCTACGCCCTGCTCCTTCGATACGCGCGCGGCGATCGCCTCCCGTACATCTTCAAAACCCGCGTTGGGCATATAGCCGTGCGCGCCCCGCTCGTTTTTCTCGATCAGCGCCTTCAGCGTATCGGTAAACTCGACCGGCGGGCTGAGATCGGGATTTCCCAGGCTGAAGTCGAAGACGTTTTCCTCGCCGAATTGCGCCTTGAGCCGGATCCCTTCCTCAAACATCTTCCGTATCCACGACGACTTGCTCACCGAATCGCTTATCTTCGACGCAACGGGCATAGCGCACCTCTCGATGGGGAATATGGTCGCACAAGCAGACCTGTTTTTCGGGACTTTATCAAGCACTTTTCTTCTTGAAAATAATGGCCGCCGCCGCATACTGCGTAAAAAGAGATCCCCGGGGATTGTTCATGAACATCGACAGCGGCTCATCGAAATACGGCCTTCCACCCGTCTCGCGGATTCTTTTTGGCCTTACAGGAATACTCGCCGGGTTTATCGCATGCAGGCTGGTCCTGGCAGGATTTACCGTCTCCGACGGCTCGATGAGCCCGAACTACCGCCCCGGCGACCGGGTCTACGCGCTGAAAATCGGCGCGCCGCGCGTCGGCGATGTCGTGCTGGTCGACAGCCCGGTTGAACCGGGGAAGTACCTGCTGAAAAGAGTGGCGGCAGCCGAGGGAGACGTGGTGGAGGTCCGAAACCGGGTGCTGTATATCAATGACGAGCGCGCACGATTCAAATGGAAGACCCGTATGGCGGACACCAGAGTTTTCCCGATGAGTTTTTCAAGGCGCGACAACATGACGGCGGTGAAGATCGAGCGGCGCAATTATTTTCTTATCGGCGATAACCTCGATTACAGCCTCGACAGCCGGGAGTTCGGGCCGATCGGCGCGGACGGTGTTATCGGAAGGGTGATATATCACCGATAATTGTATTGATGTATTATATATAAAACCGCCCCCGACGGGGGAGAGGTATGGCGGATGACCGCAAACAATAAAGACGGTATTTAGCCCGCGTTCCGGATATGAAAAACGCTCCTAAAGAAAAACTGCGCTGGGTAGCGGACGTGCTTGACACCCTTCGAAAGGAGCGGGTCTCGCGGCTTCTGCTGATCTTTCTCGCTACAGTAACCCTGTTCGGTGTCGCCGTCTATTTCCTCGAACACCACGAACCTGGCGCGCTTATTAAAACTATCGGCGACGGCGTCTGGTGGGGGTTTATCACCATTACAACTGTCGGGTACGGCGACAAATTCCCGGTAACCCTGCCGGGAAGAATTCTTGCGGTCTTCATGATCGGAACCGGCATGATCCTGACCATAGTTATTTCCGGAACCATCGCGTCGATTCTCGTGGAGCGAAAAATGAAGGAGGGCAAGGGATTGCAGAAGATAAACCTCAAAGACCACCTGATCATCTGCGGATGGAACAAAAACGCGGTGCGCATACTCCACGGCCTGCAGGCCGTCTGCGACAAGAACCGCAGTCGGACCGACGCGGTGCTGGTCAACGATCTGGACATCGACTCGCTCAACGAGCTGCAGTTCACCTATGCGTCGAAATACCTATCGATAGAATTCGTACGCGGTAATTTCACGCACGAGCAGACCCTCGAGAACGCGAACATTCGAAAGGCGCGCTCCATACTTCTGCTCGCGGACGAATCCGGCCAGAACTCCCTCGGCAACGCCGACGAGCGCGTGGTTCTCGCCGCCTACACGATCAACAACATTAATCCCGGGGCCCGCATCAGCGCCGAGATTCTGAATCCGCAGAACGAGCAGTATCTTAAAAGAACGAGCGTCGAGAGCGTCATCGTCAACGGTGAGTTCAACAGCTTCCTGCTGATTAACTCCGCGATGCACCCGGGAGTGCCCCAGGCTCTCAGGGAGATGATGTCCTTCAATCTCGGTCACGGCGTAAGCTCCCAGGATATTCCCTCCCAGTTCGTCGGGAAACACTTCCAGGAACTTTTCAGTTTCATCCGCGATCGCGATAGCGGCCTTCTGATAGGAGTGATCTCGGAATCCCGAAAACTTTCAATCGACGACTTCCTTTCCGAGGACCCGTCGTCGATAGATGATTTCATAAAAAGAAAATTCGCCGAATCACAGCTCGACTACTTCGCGGACACGGGCGGCAAGCTCAATGTCATGGTAAACCCCGGATGGCGATACGTCATTCAGGAAAACGACCGCGCGCTGGTAATCAACGGGACAAAGGTGAAAGAATGACCGAGTTTGAGAAATTCAGGGGTATAGGCATCCTGAGGGGAATTTCGGAAGCCGACGCGCGCGTCCTGTTCGATTACTGTAAACGCGCCGTCTTCGAGAAGGGCGACCTCATTATGGAAGAAGGGGAAACGCGCAACAGCATGTTCTTCTTCATCGAGGGCGAGGCCGTAGTATCGAATGTCATCACCATGAAGGTTTCAAACGAGCGAGGATACAGCGAGGTCGAAAAATCGCTCGTGCGCCTGAGGGCCGAACAGGTCGGAATCCTCGGGGAGATGTCCGCTTTCGAGGACCAGCCCCGTTCCGCCACCGTCAAGGCGTACGAAACGTGCGTGCTGTACGAGATAGACCGGGACGATTTCTATAAATTCCTGGATGCGTACCCCGCTATAGGCGTCCGCATCCTGGCGAACATCGCCGGAGTACTCTGCGCCCGCATACGCGGCGGCAATCGCGATATCCTCAAGCTCACCACGGCGCTCAGCATCGCGCTATCGCGCTAGGGTCCGCGGGGCGCGTAGGAAGCCGTCTATCTATCCGCTCCCTTCGCCGGTTTTTCTTCCGGCCGCTCCACGACAGACTTTTCCGTCATTATACGGTCGAGCCGCTCGTTCTCTGACTTTTCTTTCATCTTTTTACGCATAACGGCAATCCGGGCCGCGGCGATGTCCATTTCCCGCTTGACCCACTCCATGTTCTCGATCTCACGCGCCCTGGCGACAGCCTCAAGCGAGTCCGCCGTGCCGACCTCGCCCAGGTATACCGAGGCCCAGAAACGTGATTCCGGATCGCGGCTCCTCAGCCCTTCTTCAAGAAGCGCGACATTTCTGTCCGCCTCGTCGTTCAGCATCGCGAGGGCGTACTCCGCGGCGAGCCGTATCCGCTCCGTTCCGGCCTTCATCGCTATTTCCCGCAGCGCGGGCGCGTGGGCCATGCTGCCCGAGAGCGCGGCGGTCCTTATCGCCTCGAAACGAACACTCTCGTCCCCGGACGCAAGGCCGTCACGAATGACACCATCGGCCTCCTTGGAACGATAAAAACTTACCGCGAACAGGATCGAACGACGAACCTCGGGACTCTCCTCCCGACCGTAGCGCGCAATGAGATGAGGAATAGCGCGTTCGTCGCGCAGCCTTCCGAGCGATTCGGCCGCCACCGCCCGAATCCTGATCCGCCGTCTTTCCGAGAGAGCGCTCTCCTTTTCTCCAAGAAGGTTTTCCACCAGATAATAGAAGGCCGCCTTGTTCCCCGAAAATCCGGCCTTCATCATGGCCTCAAGACGCTGTTCGTATGACCCCGAGCGCAGAAGCTCGATGGTGGGATTTCCGGACGATGAAGCCGGCGACATCAGGCAGCCGGCCGTCATTATTACTGCGCATAACGTCATTCTGTAGTAGCCCAACGCCTCACCTCCATATCAGCGCCTGCATATACATACAGTACGACTTTTTAATTGACAAGCCATTTTCATCTGGTACCATTCCTTACGGACTCGCGCCAGATCCCCGACACCCACGATCACGCGGCAATTCCGCCCGAGGGCAAGCACGGAAATTGTTATTCTGATACGCGAGCTCACGCGGTGGAGGGTTCTTCGGAAATCCCGGTTAATCCCATGCGTCGCGAGCGTCAGAAGACCTGAAGGACGGTGACCACATGAAAGCGATCATAATGGCCGGAGGGGAAGGCACCCGCCTGAGACCTCTCACCAGCAACCGCCCCAAACCGATGATACCCATCATCAACAAGCCCGTCATCGAGCACGCGGTCAATCTGCTCAGAAAACAGGGCATAACCGACATCGTTATTAGCCTTTTCTACCGGCCGGAAAACGTCCAGAACTACTTCGGTGACGGCTCGGAATGGGACGTCAGCATCACCTATTCCATTGAAGAGTCCCCTCTGGGCACCGCGGGTGGAGTCAAACTCGCCGCCGGCAACGCGCGCGACACCGTAGTCGTGCTCAGCGGAGACGGAATAATTGATTTCGACATTCAGAAGATACTGGCCTTCCACCGCGATAAACAATCGCCCTTCACGATCGTGCTCACGCGGGTGAACGAGCCGACCGAATACGGTATCGTTATTACGAAGGAAGACGGGAAAATCGACAAGTTTCTTGAAAAGCCGGCCTGGAGCGAAGTGTTCAGCGATACCGTGAATACGGGCATGTACATTATCGAACCGCATATACTCAACCGCTTCATTCCCGACGACACAAAATATGATTTTTCCATGGACCTTTTCCCCATCCTTCAGGAGAGGGACATCCCTCTGTACGGTTACGTGGCCGACGGGTACTGGTGTGACGTTGGAACGCTCGGCTCCTATCGTGACGTCCACCGGGCGATCCTCGACGGCCTGGTGAACATCGAATTTCCCGGAAAGAAGATAGGCGAGAACATCTGGGTCGGCAGAAACGTCGAGATCTCGCCGGAAGCGGTCATTCACGGCCCGGTGGTGCTCGGCAATTTCGTTCGGATCAAGCCGGGCGCGGAAATCTCCGAGTTCAGCGTTATCGGCGACAGCTGCGTGATAGACGAAGGGGCCTCGGTGCGACGCAGCATCATTCTTCACAACACCATCGTCGGCTCGAAGAGCGAGCTGCGGGGCGCCGTTATAGGAAAGCGCTGCGTCATCGAGAGCGGCGTGGCCATATACGAGGGCGCGGTGGTGAGCGACGACTGCGAGGTGGGCAGCGGATCCGAGATACCTCCCGGCATACGGGTGTGGCCGGAAAAAATAATCGAACAGGGAACCCGCCTCACCACGGATCTCATCTGGGGGCGGACCGAAAAAAAGGTTCTCTTCGGTACGGAAGGAATACTTGGCTCGTTCAACACCAGGATAACGCCGGAATTCGGGGCCAAGCTCGGCTCCGCGCTTGGGGCCTTCCTGGGAAAAAACACGATTGTCGTAATAAGTCGCGATACTACCGCCGCCGCGCGCCTTATCAAACGCGCGCTCACCGCCGGCCTTCTCTCGATGGGGGTGCAGGTGTACGACATGGAAATAGAATCGATACCGATCAACCGTTATTCGACCCGCTTTATAAGCGCGGACATGGGAATCTACGTTCAGATATCGCCCATGACCGGGCTCCAGTTCGTGCAGATCAAGATATTCAACAGGCTCGGCTTCCCGATTTCCGTTGCGGAGGAAAAAAAGATCGAGAACATCTTCTACCGCGGCGACTATCCCCGCAAGGACGCCTACGAGGTCGGCAGGCTCGTGTACCCCATTCACCACCTCGAATCGTACATGGCCAACGTGCGGAAGTACGTCAACCATGAGACGCTTCAGAAAAAACGTTTCAATGTCATAGTGGACTGTTTCAACGGAGCGACCTCCTATGTATTCCCCGACCTGCTCGTAAGCCTGGGGTGCGCGGTCTCCGTCCTCCGGGGCCAGATAAAGGAATCTCTCAGCGAAGAGGAGCTGAAAATCGAGACCCGGAAGGCCCTCGAGGGAATCGTCGACATGTGCCGGGCAAACCGCGAAATCGGGCTCATAATCGGTCCGCATGGAGAGCACCTCACGGTGATCGACGAACGCGGCAACGCCCTCTCCTCTGACGAGACGGGGGCCCTGCTCGCCCTCTATTACATGAAATATCGCGGCGAGAAGACCATCAACATCCCGATCACGGCGCCCTCCGTAACGGAAAGGATAGGGCATGCCTACGGAGCCTCCATCGTGCGGACCAGCACGAAGATTCGCTCCCCGCAGGACACCACCGACATTTACCAGGCGGGCCCCTCCGGGCGCTACCCGTATCTGGAAATGGCCTATGATCCCATGATCGCCGCGCTCCTCGTTCTCGAGTTCGTGGCGCTTGAAGACCGCCCCCTGTACGAGCTCAGGGAACGGATGCCGCGCGGTAACATCCACAGCACCTCGCTCCCGTGCAGCGTGGAGGAAAAGGCCTCGGTGATGAGGATGCTCTCCTCCCTGCCGCTGCCTGAGGGCACAGCGATAGAAATGATAGACGGCGTGCGATTGATACGCGACAATGCCTGGGTGCTGATACTTCCGGACGCGACGCTGCCGCTCATCCATTTTTACGCGGACGGCGATTCGGTCGAGGCGCGAGACGCCATTTTTGACGAGTTCGTCCTGGTGGTGAAAAAATTCAAAAAAGGATAACTGACCGGTGAAACCCATGTACGAAGTCAACGAAGAGCGTCTGCGGAACACTTTTATGGATCTGGTGAAAAGGCCTTCACCATCGTGGAACGAGAAAGCCGTGATCGAATACCTGGTCCCCGTTTTTAACGAACTGGGAGTATCCTGGTCACTCCACCCGTGCGGGCAGTCAAACAACCTTCTGGCGAGAGTCGACGGCGATCCGAACCGGAAGACCCTCCTGTTCTCCTGCCACATGGATACCGTTGTTCCCTGCGAAAACGTCAATCCCCAGATACGGGGAGGAAAAATTACCAGCGACGGGAAAACGGTGCTCGGAGGGGACGACAAGGCGGCGATCGCTGCCTTTATCGAGGCGATGCGAGTGATCCACGAAACAGGCATGCCGCACGGCCCGCTGGAGTTTCTCTTCTCGTGCGCCGAGGAGGTCGGCCTGTACGGAATCAAGGGATTCGACCTTTCCATCCTTCGCGCCGATTACGCGTTCGTGTTCGACAGCGGAGGCGACATCGGCGGCATTGTGCTCGAGGCTCCGTCGCAGCTCACCATGGAGCTCTTCGTCAAGGGTAAGGCCGCTCACGCCGGAATGGAGCCCGAGAAGGGCGTGAGCGCGATTCGCGTCCTCTCCGAGATCATAACGCGCATGCCTCACGGCCGCATCGACAGACACACCACCTCAAACGCGGGGATAATAAGCGGCGGCAAGGCCACCAATATAGTCGCGGAAAACGCCTACTGCAAGCTCGAGGTACGTTCGATCAAACCCGACAGGTTGCGATCCACGGAAGCCAGGATAAGGAAGATCGCCAAGGAAACCGCCGCCAGCCGCGGTGCCAGGGTGAGCATTACGCGCAATCTCGAGTATTCCGGGTTTTCCCTGAGGGAAAACAGTCCCGTCGTCAGAATGGCCGCCGACGCTGTCAGAAGGATAGGGAAAACCCCGAGATACGAGAGTTCCGGGGGAGGCAGCGACACCAACATCATCAACCGTGCCGGAATAAAGGCCGTGAATCTGGCGATCGGTATGCGGGCCGTCCACACCACCGGCGAATACATTTATATACGCGACATCGTTTCAGGCGCCAGACTGGTTCTCGCTCTCATCGACTCGGCCTGAGGCCCTAGCGGCCGCATCCGAGCTTTACCACGAAATACGCACCGCATATCAGAGTCAGCGGCAGAGTGAGGAAATAGGTGAGCAGGTCCTTCGAGGTGACCGCGCTCGCGTGAATTACTTTTTTCCCGAAATACGAATAGTGGTAATGCTGCGGATCCTGCGAACGCCGGTATATCCGGACCGAAACACGCCCCTTGATAAAAAGCATCAGGAAGAAGATGAGACCGGATTCGATGAACAGCATCCGGTCCAGGTTGAGCGCCTTGACCTCCGCGGGATTTATGAGGACCAGAACCGCGAGAAATATACCTATAAAGATGTTGGTGATCGCGGTGGTGAGGAATCCCTTGAAATACCTGCCCTGCTTTTTGGAGATATAGCTGACAAGGAAATATATATGGGTGAAGAAGGATATCTGGAGTATTGTGATAAAAAAGAGCGCAATCATTCGCTGAACAGTTATTGATACCGGATCCGTTATAACTTGACAGACTGCTCGAGTATAAGCATAGTACCTGGAAAGTCAAGCAAAAGGGACCGGCCCCGCGCCATGATCGGACAACCGTGACCGAGAACAACCTTTTCAACCTGTTGCGCGCCGCCGCGGACTCGAAACCGGATTCTCCTTTCTTCTTCAGCGGTTCGGCGACGGTAAACTTTTCGAACGCGCTCTCGATAACCGAGCGGCTGTCATCCGCGCTGTATTCCCGTGGAATCGGTTTCGGCGACAGGGTGGTCGTCCAGCTGGGCAATTCACCGGAATTCGTCTACAGTTTTCTCGCCCTCGCGCGGCTTGGCGCCATAGCGGTGCCGGTCAACCCGGCGGCCCGCCGCCATGAAATGCGCTCCTATATCGGCATATCAAAGCCCGCGGCCATAATCACCACCGCCGACAGGCTCAACGACCTTCGCGAACGCGATTCTATCGTTTTTCCACAGGCATTCATTTTCACGGCGGATAAAGCGGAGGGATTCATTTCACTATCGGAAATGACGGCCGGACAGCGCGCACCCGGATCCGGAGACGCCGCCGGCATTCCCGCCGACCATCCCGCGGCCATTATTTTTACTTCCGCCATGGAGGGCCTTCCGTTGGGAGCACTCATCACTCACAGGGGTATATATGAAACGGCGCGCGTTTCGTCCGAAATATTTGTCAGACCGGACGACAGCTTCATCACCGCCCTCCCACTGTTTCACGCGTTCGGGCTCA
>Ga0116174_10003746_pt1 | contig 12358 bp, 9 predicted proteins | sample AD_UKC087_MetaG_FD_89801 | JGI IMG/M metagenome (GOLD analysis project Ga0116174, IMG submission 89801) | Active sludge microbial communities of municipal wastewater-treating anaerobic digesters from USA - AD_UKC087_MetaG | ecosystem: Engineered > Bioreactor > Anaerobic > Digestate | place: USA...
ATCCCAGGTGAAGGATATTCTTGACCAGATTGCTGCGGCAGGATGCCTCGATTTACTTCTGACGGGTGGCGAACCATTGCTCCGTTCGGATTTCCCGGAAATATATTTACACGCGCGCCGGAAGGGCATCCTCATCATGCTTTTTACCAACGGCACCATGCTTACCCCGGCGATCATTGATATATTAAAAGAGGCTCCTCCCCACCTGGTGGAAGTAACCATGTATGGAGCCACGAAAGAAACCTATGAAGCGGTCACGCGTGTTCCTGGTTCTTTTGAGCGGTTTTTGCGTGGAGTCGCGTTGTTAAAGGCGAGCGGGTTGCCTTTCGCTACCAAATCGGTCATCCTGACGCTCAACCGACATGAATTACCTTTGATGAAAAAACTGGCTGAGGAAAATGGCTGGCGATTCCGCTATGATGGGTCTTTATTCCCAAGGCTGAATGGATCTGAAAAGCCTTTTCGTTATCGCCTGAGCATAGAAGAGATGCTCGATCTTGACCGATCGGATCCGGAACGTATGCAGGCTTGGGTGGACAATTATGAAGCCAGCAAAGATCTGCAAATGCGCAGCGAGAAATATGTTTACAGCTGCGGTGCCGGGTATAGGTCTTTTCACATTGATAGTACGGGACGGTTAAGCGCCTGTATGATGGCGCGCAGACCCTCATTCAACATGCTACGGATGGGTTTTCAGGCTGCCTGGGAGAAATTGGGGGAGGCGCGTCTTGCTGAACGCAAGGTGGAGACGCCATGCCTTACATGTTCTGCTTCAGGAATGTGCGTTCAATGCCCCGGTTGGTCGCAATTGGTGCATGGTGATGACGAGACCATTGTTGATTATGTTTGTCAATTAACTAAAGCACGTGAAAGAGAAATATGCTGTTCTAGCAAGTTAGTTGTAGAGGAGATTATCTGATATGAACAAAAAACAATACGCTTCCCCGGCGGTTACCAAGGTAAAACTTGTTTCCAAAAACGCAGTTTTGGGTTTTTGCCACAGCAGTCCCAACTTGTTCCCCAGAGATTCACAAATTTGGTGCCAGACAGCCGTTACAGGCTGCTCGCAAAAACCGCAAACACCGTAATGGGGATCAGGTCTACGGTTTTACGAGTACGGTGAGTTTCATCGTTCGGCTTTTTGAGCAGCGTTCATTAAAGTTTTGCTTTGTTGTGACAGTTGGTTGTAAACGCAATGAAATTACGGGTTGCAGATATCACCTTAACAATTGCTTCTGAAACGGAAGAACTCTCTCTGGAGTATTCTCCCTGTCATGAAAAATTCGTTGAAGAGGCAAACAGTGGTCAATACGACAATGATGCCAGAGGTGAGGAGCTTCTCTTACAAATCGAAGACACAAAAGATCCTCCTCGATCACAACTGACCAAATTGCTTTGTGAAAATGAGATCTGGCAATTGTTTTTGGATAACGAAGAGAACCTGGTATTTACACAACCCAAACAAATCCCTCAAAGATGGATCGTCATTGATCCTGAATTCCATACCGGGAAAATCATCGGAGACTTTTCCGGGTACGGGCAGACCGAAATCTATCCACTCCAGTATATCGACATTGTCATATTCTCAAATTGGCTGGCTAAATTTGGCGATTTGATCCTGCATGCCTCGGGCATAGCTTATGAAGGAGAAGGGTATTGTTTTCTGGGGGATTCCGGCGCAGGTAAATCCACGTTAGTCCGTGATCTTTCGGAGAATCCTCGAATCACTATTCTGGGTGAAGATCAGGTAGTGCTTAGAAAAATGAACGGTCAATTCGTGATTTTCGGAACCCCCTGGCATGAAACGCCTGAAATGTGCTCACCAATGGGCGTTCCGCTCAGAAAAGTCTTTTTTCTGGACAGAAATGCCCCTCAGACAATCACACCTGTCAGAGAATTTGATGCGGTTGTGAAGATTCTGCAGACGGCTTTTTATCCCATTTACAGACCTGAGGCTGTTGAACGGGTCATGGAAAAGCTTTCATCTTTGGCTGGACAGGCAGGCTTTTATACTCTCGCGTATGAACGCGGCACTGATGTGCTTCAAGAAATATTGAATGCCTGAAAAATATAAGCTGTTCTCCCAAATTAGCTCTTTTGCGGGAATGCGGTCAGAGGAATGATGTCAAAGTCAACGAAATTTTTTATGACAGTGCTGCTATTGATCATTCTGATCCTCTCTCAGTTTTCGCCTGTTATGGTAAAGGCTGGCGCAGAACCCCCAAAGGTAGCAATCACAAGTGCAACCAGCGATTCAATAACATTTGAGGTTGGTGTTCCTCTGAATGAGATGGTCATTGAAACTGCCAGGATTCATGACCAGACCTATGCCAATATCCGGTTACCTGGGTTCTCAACCATGAGTCAGGCTGGCGCGCCTCAGTTGCCTTTTCTGACGGAAGTTCTGGGAGTTCCATTTGAGAGTGAGATTCATGTTTCAGTTGTGCCTGGCAACATAATCAGACGAAGTCTGAGTGACCCTGTTCTGCCTGTGACTTCGGAGAGTGTTGGGTGGAATCTGAACAGTCTTACAGCAGGATCATGGGATAAACCCATAGTTGCGAATTCAATCGAGCAGGATCCGGAAGTTTATAAGAGCGACAATGTTTTTCCTGGTGACCTGAGTAAAATAACCAACGACGCAGTCTTACGCTCGCAGCGTTTGGTGAGCATTGCTCTATATCCAATTCAGTATGATCCTGTATCAAACGAGTTGATCATTTATGATCGGCTGGAAGTGACTGTAAAAATTTTGGGCGGGAACCTCGGGAAGCAGAGTACTGTCAGAGCAGAAACGCCCGTATATGAGAAATTCTTTCAAGATAACCTGTTGAACTATGTACAGGCGAAAGCCTGGCGGGAAGACAAGCCGGATGAATTGACGGATGGAGGGACTGTAAATCAAACTCCATGGTCTCCACCCGATCCGGGGTGGCGCATTAAAGTCCACGAGGCGGGATTCTATAAGGTAACTTTTACCGAACTCTCTGCCGCAGGGATACCAATAGAGTCGATCGATATCAATACCTTAAAAATGTTTCACCTGGGTGAAGAGATTGCCATTATGGTAATCCCTGATGCAGCGATTGTTTTCTATGGAGAATCAATCAAAAACAAGTACACAGATGAAAATGTATATTGGCTGACCTATGGCGGCGAACCTGGTTTACGCATGCAGTCGATCGATGGATCCCCAACAGGTGATCCTGTTCCAGCGGCATATTCTTCGCAGCAACATCTCGAACAAGATCGCCTGTATAGAAGTAAAGTTCCTGGGATCGATGATCTGGATCGATTCTTGTGGGGATATGTATATCGCAATGATGCCACTATTTATCCATGGAGTTTTGACTTTTCTTTGGAAGATTACAATGAAGGCGATCTCTCCATGACCTTATCGCTCATTGGTTACCTTCAAGTAGTTTCACTAAATCCAGATCACCATGCCGGAATAGCCATAAATGGCACCCGGATTGCGGACATAACCTGGGATGGTTTCTCGCCGTTTCAAGTCGAGCTTCAGATCCCAGAAGCTTTGCTGCTGCCTGGCGCTAATAATCTTGAGGTCACCGCACTCACTACGGGTTATTCACAGGATCTGTTTTTTATTGATTGGCTTGATATAGGGTATCGCCGGACTTTTACGTCAGAATCAGGTCGTTTAGATTTTTCCTATGCAACTCCAGGCGATTGGCAGTTTGAGTTGACTGATTTTGTCATCGACGCAATTGACGTTTATGATGTCAGTAACGCTCTGGCGCCAATATCGATCGATAATATTCAAATCACCGGTGAAAACGCGCATTACTCCGCGGAGTTCCATGATCAAATTGAGTCTGTAAAAAAATACATCGCGCTCGATCAAAACAGCTACCTGACTGTGGATTTCATTGAGACTGATATTCCATCAGATTTATTCTCAGCATCGAATGGCGCTGATTATTTGATGATTTCGCATCATGACTTTCTCGCTGCAGCCTCAGCTCTTCAGAATCAGAAAACAGCCCAAGGGCTGCGCACAGAATTGATTGATGTTCAGGATATTTATGACGAATTTGGTTATGGTATTGAGGATGTTTATGCCATTCGGAACTTTATTGCTTTCGCATATGAGAATTGGTTGCCGCCCTCACCTGCCTATGTATTATTGATCGGTGACGGACACTTTGATCCAAAGAACAATCTGGGGTATGGCAGGACCAGCTTTATTCCGCCTTTTTTGGCACACTGCGACCCGGAGATAGGCGAAACGGCAGCAGATAACCGCTATGTGAGCATAATCGGAGATGATGAACTGCCTGATTTGATGCTGGGGCGTCTTTCTGTTAATACGGTATCAGAAGCTCAGTCAATTATCAATAAAATAATCGCATACGAAACGAATCCACCAAAGGGAGATTGGAAAAGGCAGATACTTGCGGTCACGGATAATTTGGATATAGCCCATTATCCATTGATATCTGAGAGCCTTTTGCAAGATTATTTTCCTTCAGAGCCTTTTGAGGCAACAAAAGTTTACTGGCAATGGACGCATAACGTTTTGTCTGAAGCAAGGGCGGACATTCAAAATGCGTTTAACGAAGGAAAACTCCTGGTCAATTACATTGGTCATGGTTATTATTCAGGCTGGGCGGATGAAGATTTGTTTACCACCAGGGATATTCCTAACCTCCAGCCGCAGGATAAATTACCTGTAATTTTGGCTATGACGTGCATGGAGGGCTATTTCATCTCACCGTATCTCTATTCGTCCGGTTGGGAAGCGATGGGGGAGGTGATTACCAGGACGGCAGGAAAAGGCGCCGTGGCAAGCTGGTCGCCAACCGGTTGGGGGAGTGTATATGGGCACGATTTCCTTGATCGGGGCTTTTTCAAAGCTGTGTATCAGGATGGTACCAGTATCCTTTCCGGCGCGGTCAGTAGTGGCATTTTGAATTTGTGGGCTACAGGCAATAACCTTGATCTTTTGGACACTTATTTGCTTTTTGGCGATCCTGCCATGCAGTTAAATTTGAGTATGACTGCTGTCAGAGATAATTATTCGGTATTTAAGGGTGAAGTATTATCGGTTTCAGCAGACCAGGGCGTTTTGGCGAACGATATTAACCCGGATAATGATCCCTTAACTGTAATTTTGGTTAACGATGTCGGTGAAGGTTCACTAAATTTGAATGAGGATGGCTCCTTTGTCTACACCCCCAACTACGATTATGAAGGTCAGGATTCTTTTAGTTACAAGGTCAATGATGGCGCCATTGACTCAAATACTGTTACGGTTCAGATCAATGTTAAGCTGATTAACCACCCTCCTGTTGCTGAAGATCAGGTCGTGACGACCTTGATGGACACTCCCGTCGCGATTGAACTAAGAGCAACCGATGACGGAGTTGGTGGACCGGGTCATTTTCAGGTGGCGGTTCAAAATTCACATGCCGCGAACCAAGATATCAATGCTGAGCTGGTATTTGAACTGCTGACACAACCAGCCCACGGCACGCTAAGCGGTGATTTGCCATTTCTTGTTTACACACCGGAACCATCGTATGCAGGCATGGACCAATTCACATTTAAAGCAAATGATGGCGAATTTGACAGTAACATTGCCAGGGTTACTATTTATATCAATCAGCCTGTTTATATCTTTCTTCCAATCATCAACAAACCTTGATGATTTCATCCTGGGTCATGGTCTGACAGTAAAAAAGAAATTTCACTTTGTTCTGTTGGGATAAAAGGCATGTTCATCCGGTTTTCCTTGCGCTGCACATTTTGTTATTCCAGGGCCGCTGTTGCTCAATAACTCAAAAAAGTAAAAAACAATTCTGACGGGCAAATGTTCAATACAAAACGGCATGTTTCTTGTTCAGCTTGGACAGCCTGAATTAGAAGATATAAATCTTAAACTATGTGAGGAAAAATGGATGATTATCTTCTAATCAGCCTTGGATGGCGAATGGTTACACCTTTCAGCCAGGGTTGTTATCTGATCATAGGCGGTCATGACCAATGACTCAATTTCATCGGCAATGTCCTTGCACGTCTCATTTGTGAGATACGGGTCGGGAATGCTGAAGGGGGGACCGGAGAGCTCGCTCAGGAGAAAGGTTCTGTCACTTAGCATGGGGAAGTCGAGCAGGATTGATTCTTTTTGCCCGGCTTCCATCACCAATAAAAGGTCGATAGTGTCAAAATCGAGGGCTTCTATGCCCAGTGAGATATGTGAAGTAATATCAAGACCGCGTTTTGAGGCTTCGATGAAGGCTTCAGGTGTTGGGGGAAGACTGTCTTGAACCCAGGAGCCCGCGCTTGCAACACTCCATTCCCCAGGCTGATCGCGTAAAGCCAATTCATGCCTGAACATCGCTGCTGCCAGCGGGGAGCGAAATCGGTTTTTGGTGCACAAAAATACGATCTTCGGCATACTTCCCTTATTGAAATTACCCAAATGCGGACTTTAGTCTATTCACTCTTCCGCCGGAGCTTCTTAAAAAACGAAACTGATGGCGCGGTTATCTCGTCTTCCGTTTCATTTTCGGTGTCAGGAGCGATGGATTCAGTGTGGTAGGAGTAATGACTGCTGTATGGTGAATAATAATTGTAACCGCCATAGTAATAGTCACGGCTCTTTGGGATCTTGTTGGCGACAATACCAAGGATATGTGAACCTATCCGGCGCAATTCTTCAATTGGGCGCAGCGCGGCGATTGCCCGGGTTTGCCCGGGGATGACCACAAAAATGATTCCGTCAACTTTGCCTGAAAGAATTTGGGCATCCGAAACGATCATCGGCGGGCTGTCGATGATGACCAGGTCAAAGCGTTCTTCAAGATCCTTAAGGATTTGCGACATTCTCTCACTCCCCAGGAGCTCAGAAGGGTTGGGGGGTATGGTTCCACAGGTGATGATGGACAGGTTTTCGACCTGTTCGTACGTCTTGACGACATCGTCAATATGAAGTTTACCAGTGACAACATCACTCATGCCTTTTCGGTTTGATTTGTTGAATTGAACATGTACCCTGGGACGGCGCATATCTGCGTCGATGATAATAACGTTCTTGCCGCTCTGCGCTTCCACGATGGCAAGGTTTGCCGCGACCGTGGACTTGCCTTCTGATTCACCTGAACTGGTGACAAGAATAATCCTGGCGGGATCATCCACCGACGAGTATTCCAGGTTGGTACGCAGCGAGCGAAATGCTTCAGCGACCGGCGAACGCGGATTCTTGGCTACGTACACTCCAAACCCATCCTCATCCTGCCGAGGGCTATATTTCAGTTCGCCGATGAACCCAATTACCGGGACATCCAGAACGTCTTTGATGTCGTCAGGAGTCTTCAGGGTATCGTCCAAGTATTCAACTAAAAAGGCGAAACCCGCAGTCACAAACAGACCGATTGCAGCGCCGAGTATTCCGCTCTGGACTGGTTTAGGCGATATTGGACTGGAGGGTTTGGTGGCCGTCTCAACCTGCTTGACGGTAGGGGTGGATTGGGCTTTGGAGAGGCGCAGGGTCTCAAGGCTGTTGATACTGCTGATGTAGATCTGTTGGTAAAGTTGAAGGGTGGTCTTAAGCCGATCGAGGTCGACTGAGCTGGCTTCACCGGTATCGGTGGTCCTTCCGAGCACAACCAGTTGGGTGTAGATTTGCTGGTAAAGGGCAAGGATCGGGCTTAGTTCGTCTATTTTCGCCTGGCTGGCGGCGATATATGCCTGGTCAATCTCAGATGTCGAGTTCGGATCAATATCGGACATGTCGAGTTTGATGGCATTGATCTGCGACTGAACGTCGGTCATCTGAGCCTGGACGTTCTCAATCTGCTTTTGCAAGATCTGCGTTGAGAGTGAAGTAATCTGACTTTCGAGCGCAGCAATCTGCTCTTCAGCCTGATCTACCCGCGCTTGCAGGTTACGCTCTGCTGATTCGAACTGAACCGTTTGAAGTTTGGAATTTTGATCGATCAGTATGTCCACTAATCCGTTGGCGATCACCGCTGCTTTATAGGGATCAGTATCTTTAACTGTCAGAACAACAAATTGGGTTTCTCCAACCTGGGTGGCAGTCGCCTGACCTTTCATGACAGGGAAGCCAAGCTTGTTGGAAGCTTCGTAGAGTAAATCTTCCGTTGTCAGCAACTGCGTATAGGTGCTGATGATGTTGAGGTTGTTCAGATAAGAATAATAATCATATGTTGTTTGCGCTGCCGGCAGAATCACAAACCTGGCTTGGGCTTGATAGATCGGTGTCTGGCGATTGCTAAGGTAATACCCAAGCGAACCGCCAATTAACGCCCCCAAAACTACCAGCCACAGCCAGCGTTTGAAAGTTGAAAAAAGTTGTTTTAAATCCATCATAATACCCCTGCACTGAATAAGTAAAATATCACGACCTTATAGGATACCATAACTCGCTTAAAAGCGGGAGTGGTTTTTATGGCATGGTCAGGGCAACATTGGTTATGCTGAACCGGCAGGTAGCCTTGTGAACCTATCCTGACCAGTTATGTTAAAATAGACGCTTATGGATGTTAAGGTTGTTTCAACAAATAAAAAAGCTCGCTTTGAATACTTTATCGAAGAAACTTTCGAAGCCGGTTTGGTTTTAAAGGGGACTGAAATAAAGTCTATTCGATTGGGGCAGATCAGCCTTCAGGAAGCATATGTGCGAACTGATGGGCAGCAGGCATGGCTGGTTGGGGCTCACGTGGCGCCATATGAGCACGCCAGCGCTGCGCAGCACGATCCTTCCCGCGAGAGGAAGCTGTTGCTCCACAAGCGTGAAATAAAAACCCTTTGGAACGCGGTTCGAATTAAAGGCATGACGATTGTCCCAATCAAGGTCTATCTGAAAGCTGGAAAAGCGAAATTGGAAATCGGCATCGCTAAAGGTAAGAAACAATACGACAAGCGGGAATCCATCAAGGAACGCGACATCGCACGAGAGAATTCACGCAGATCTGGTGATTATTAATTGTTGATCCTACAGATTCTGGCATACCAATATGCTCTGGATATAATAAGCTTATGAAATTAAACGAACCTATCAGTAGAAGAGAATTCCTCAAGCTTTCCGGTTATGCAGCCGGCGCTGCGATGCTGCCCAGCTTCAAGCCGGAAACTTCAATTGATAAACAAGACTATCCGGTCGGAAAAAAATTGGGGCGCGTCTGTGTGGGAGAGTATCGTTCCTGGATTGACCTGAAATCAGAGCCCAACATGAACGCTCCGGCAGTCGCAAAGGTCTGGCGGGATGAAGTTTTCGAGATAAAGCGGGAAGTTGTGGCAAATGTGCTCGATTTTAACCGCTACAACCAGCGTTGGTACGAAACACCCAACGGGTTCATTTATGCCCCCTTCGTTCAGCCAGCGAAATACATCGAGAACACACCTTTAGCCAGCCTGCCGTTAGACCAGGAGGGCAAACCAGGCCTGTGGGTTGAATTGACCCAACCAGTGGTCAACATGGAGCTCACAAAGTCTCCGTCTGAAGCCTCATCCTGGATCCGCGATTCACAAGGGATGGCGAAGCTATACTACAGCCAGGTTTATTGGGCTTCAGACATTCGCCAGGCAAACGGCAGAACGGAATACCTGCTTAGTGAAAAATATGGCGCGTTACCCGATTACTATTGGGTCGATGCGGCTGCCTGCCGACCTGTGACCGCGGAAGAAGTCAGCCCGATCCACCCGGATGTCAGTGACAAGCGCATCCTGATAAACCTGCAAACGCAAACGCTTTCTTGTTTCGAGGGTTCACGCGAGGTTTATTTCTGTGCGGTTTCAACCGGATATATAAAGGAAGGTAAGTGGCTCACCCCGCCGGAAACCACTCCGGTGTGGAGAAAGATGATCTCGATCCACATGAGCGCTGGCGGAGTCTCGCAGTACGATTCACCGGGTATCGCCTGGACCACGCTCTACCACTCCGACGGTCAGGCAATTCATGCGGTTTACTGGCACAACAACTTTGGCATCGCTCTTTCACATGGCTGTATAAACTGCCTGCCGGATGATGCCAAGTGGATATGGCGCTGGACCAACCCGGTGGTGGGATATTATCCGGGTGAACTCACAGTGACCAATGCCAGTAATTCGACTTACGTTCAGGTCATTGAAAGCTGACGATTGCAGACTGACTGCGATGGTTCAAGTATTCCTGCTCACCACCGAGCCGACCAGCGATAGAGTCGGGAAGATCAAAGTCTGGCTCTCAACCCTTCAAGGAACCTGCCCACATCAATTGGAACTTATCGATCTCGGTCAGCGGTCTTTCTTTAAAAAGCGGAATGAAGAAACCCTGATCGTTCGTGTCGATGAGAAACAAGTATTGAATCCTGATAACCTCGAAAATATCAGATTGACGCTCAGCGAGGCTATTAAGAACGCGAATTCACCGGATTATCGTCCTGCGGCAGCCAAGGATCGGTTGAATGGCAGAGAACGATTGTCTTTATGGTTTTCAAGGCATTATCTGGCTTTGATCAACACAATTTTGGCTTTATACCTTTTTTTACCGCTGTCCGCGCCGATGCTGATGAAGCTTGGGCAAGCGCAGCCGGCTGCCGCTATTTATCGGTTATACAGACCCCTTTGCCATCAGTTGGCTTTTCGATCGTTTTTTATCTTTGGAGAGCAGGCTTCCTACCCGCTTGAGGTGCAGACTGGATCTGACAGGTTGACTTATCAGCAGGTCTCAGGGAACTCAAGTCAGGATATGCAATCCGCCAGCGAATTCATTGGCAACGAACGAGCAGGGTACAAGATTGCTTTATGTCAGCGCGATGTCGCGATTTATGGTTCGCTCTTGCTTTTTGGTATCGTTTTTGCCCTGACAGGCAGAAAATTCAAGCCCCTACCCTGGTGGCTTTGGATCGTGCTGGCAATTGGACCAATAGGGCTGGATGGTGTCTGGCAGCTCGTAAGCGCAATGCAGCTTTCTTTTCTGGGTTGGCTGCCAGTGCATGAAAGCACGCCTTTCTTGCGGGTTTTGACAGGGGCGACTTTTGGATGGTTCACCGCGTGGTTTGGAGTTCCAACGATTGAGGAGAGCGTTGTGGATGAACGGTTGCGGCTGGAAGCCAAGGCGGCAATAGAAAGGCAGGCGCGTTGAGCCATGCGACAGTTCCAACAAGAAGGACTCGTCTACTACAAGTTCGACAGTTTTGATGACAACGCCGTTGATCATGCGGTTTTCACCCGAAAGGGCGGCAGCTCGGTTGGATCTTTCACCAGCTTCAACCTGGGCGGTACCAATGGCGATGACCCAAACGCTGTGGTAGCCAACCACGAAAAACTGTTCAAGGTTTTTGGACGGCTTTATTCCAGTCGGTTCGACGTCTGGCAGGTGCATGGGAGGACGATCGTGTTCAGCGATGCGCCGCGACCTCCCGAGAAAAAGCATCCGCCAGCCGATGGCATTTTTACTGATAAACCTGAGGTCACTTTAATCATGCGTTTTGCAGATTGCGTGCCGCTTGTGTTTCACGACCCTATACAAAAAGTGGTGGGCATTGTCCATGCGGGTTGGCAGGGAACACTGCTGCGCATAGGAGCTGAAGCGGTCGGAGCAATCCGAGAGCGTTATGGATCGGTCGCATCGAATCTGCGCGTGGGGCTTGGACCTTCAATTTGCGGCAAGTGCTACCAGGTTGGGCAAGATGTACATCAACAATTCCTGAAAGCCTGGGGGGATGACGCGGAACAATTCTTCAAGAATCGGGAGAATGGATTATTCCTGGACTTGTGGGGAGCAAATGAATGGGTGTTGCGGCAGGCAGGTGTGGAAAAAATAGAAAACTCAGGATGCTGCACGGCTGAAAACCTGGATGAGTGGTATTCTTATCGAAAGGAAAAAGGTATCACTGGCAGATTTGCGGTGGTCATTGCCTTAAAGTGAGATGTCGGAAATTAATTCTGAAATAATCCAAACCATCAAACAGCGGTTCGAAATTATCGAAGCAAATGTCACCAGGGCAGCCGAATTAAGCTGCAGATCTGCGAGTGATGTCTTGATTTTGGCTGTCAGCAAGCGGCAGCCTGTCGATGTGATTGAGGCAGCTTATGCCTGTGGAATACGTTCTTTTGGTGAAAATTATACCGGGGAAGCCCACGAAAAGATCGCCTTACTGACACATCTTTCTGACATACGCTGGGAAATGGTTGGTCACGTCCAGAGCCGTAAGTCGGGGCTGGTCGCGGCTGACTTCTCGCGGGTACAGTCACTCGATTCCCTGAAATTGGCTCATAAGTTGGATTCTGCCCGGACAGGCATGAACCCAGCCCATCCGTTGGAAGTTTTTTTGCAGCTGAATGTCAGTAGTGAAGCCTCAAAAGAAGGCTTGCCAGCCTGGAAAAAAGA
>Ga0116174_10003751_pt1 | contig 12345 bp, 14 predicted proteins | sample AD_UKC087_MetaG_FD_89801 | JGI IMG/M metagenome (GOLD analysis project Ga0116174, IMG submission 89801) | Active sludge microbial communities of municipal wastewater-treating anaerobic digesters from USA - AD_UKC087_MetaG | ecosystem: Engineered > Bioreactor > Anaerobic > Digestate | place: USA...
GGGAGATGGCAAAGAGGATCGCAGCTTCGGTGAACGGCCCGGTAAGCTACGAGGCTATTTCAGAAGATGCAGATGGCATCATAACCGAGGGCAAGGAGATCTCCGCCATGGCCCCCAACATGGTGGTCAAGGTAGCGATGACATCGGAGGGCCTGAAGGCCATAAAGGCCCTTTCCAAGCTCGGCATAAAGACCAACGCGACCCTGATATTCAACGAGAACCAGGCATTGCTTGCTGCAAGGGCCGGGGCTACATATGTGAGCATATTCATAGGTAGGCTGATTGACAAGGGCATAGACGCCATTGCGGTAACGAGGAACGTCAGGATGATCCTCGACCTCAACGACCTTGAGACGGAGATCATAGCGGCGTCGATCAGGAACACCGAGCAGGTGACGCAGTGCGCGCTGGCTGGGGCCCACATCGCCACCGTCCCGTTCAAGGTGCTGATGGAGATGGTGCGCCACCCTCTGACAGACGCAGGCATAGAACGTTTCATGGAAGACTGGAAGAAGGTTTCCGGCAAGTAATGGAGATAATCCTCGCGAAGACGGCCGGTTTCTGCGCCGGCGTGAAGAGGGCCGTAGAGATCGCCACCAATGCTGCCGACACCGCTGCTGAAGCCGGCAGGGAGTGCGCATCGATAGGGCCTCTCATCCATAACGACGACATGATCAGAAGCCTTGCCGGACGCGGCTTGAAGCCCGTCGGGAGCCTCAAGGAGGCCGTCGGCAAGGACCTGGTTATACCTTCCCACGGGACATCGAGCTCAACCCTTGCCGAGGCGAATGAACTCGGCTTAAGGTTGGTGGACGCGACGTGCCCCTTTGTGAATAAGCTCAAGGACATCGCCCTGGATTGGGAATCCGGCGGCGGCACAGTGATAATAGTAGGCGACAGGAACCATCCTGAGATTGCGGGCGTCGCCTCTTTCCTAAAGGATCCGATTATTTCGGGCGACATAGATGAGATAATGGGTTCTGCATCCAAGAAGCATGATGCAAGGTTCCTAGTGCTGGGCCAGACGACGCAGATGCCCGAATTCGTGAAGGAAGCCTTCGACAGGCTTGTGAGTGCGGGTTTCGATGCGGCTTTGAAGAACACGGTCTGTCCTGCCACGACGGCTCGGCAGGAAGAAACCAGGCGCATGGCGGCATTGAGTGATGCTATGATAGTAATTGGCGGGCCAAAAAGCGCGAACACGCGCAGGCTGGCGGAAATCGCCGAGGCCGAAGGTAAACCCGCATACAGGATAGCGAATCTATCCGAGTTGGATCTGGCGGCGATCAAGCGTGCCGGCTATAGGACAGTCGGCATCACTGCGGGGGCGTCGACCCCCGAAGGCATAATCAAGGAGGTAGTCGAAGCGATGGCAGAACTGGCAGAGGAGAAGGAAATGACCATGGCGGAGCTTGAACAGCTCTATCCCGAAAAGAAGAAGGAGGCAGCACCGGAGAAGAGGGAGCTGCAGATCGTCACCGGGAAGGTGACGCTGGTTTCCGACGAAGAGGTGCTAGCGGATGTGGGGCAGGGGGCTGACGTTCATGTGCTCAGAAACCAGCTGACCTTCTCGAAGTCTGTTATGCCAGGGCAGCTTTTCCAGCCCGGCGACGAGATTACCGTTGCGCTCGGAGAATACGATGCACAGAAGGACGTGCAGTTCGCATCAAAAGTGGAAGCTGACGGGATGCTGGCATGGCAGAGGGCGAAGGATGCGTTTGAAAGCGGAGCCACCCTTGAAGGCACCGTCGTTGAAGCAGTGAAAGGAGGGGTCCTCGTAGACCTGGGCCTCAGGGCATTCATGCCCGCCTCCCAGATAGGAAGGCGCGTGGAGGACCTCACAACGTTGATAGGCACCAAGGTCAAAGTTAAGGTGACAGAGCTGGAAGAAGCGAGAAAAGGCGCTGTCGTGTCGGCAAGGGCCCTTCTCGATGCAGAGAACAAAAAGAGCAAGCAGGAGAACCTCTCAAAGGTGCAGGTGGGCATGTCCCTTGAAGGGACAGTTAGGAAGCTGATGCCTTTCGGGGCGTTCGTGAACCTCTTTCCCGGCGTCGACGGCCTGCTTCACGTATCTGAGATCTCCTGGCATAGGGTGGCAAACCCGGCAGACGCCCTCAGCGAGGGGATGAAAGTAAACGTCAAGGTGATAGGGATCGACGAGGCAAAGGGGAAAATATCGCTCAGCATGAAACAGCTTACCGAGAAACCTCGTTCTAATAAGGCAGTGAGCGTCGATCTGCAGGAAGGCGCCGTCTATACGGGCACTGTGGTAAAGATGATGAACTTCGGCGCTTTCGTGAAGCTTGAGGGTGGGGCAGAGGGCCTGGTCCACGTCTCGCAGATCTCAGACAGGCGCATGCAGTCGCCCGAAGATGTGCTTTCGGTGGGGCAAGAAGTAAAGGTAAAGGTCCTTTCGGTGGACAACGACAGCGGAAGGATAAGCCTCTCGATCAAAGAAGCAGAGACCATGGAGGAGAGGGGCAAGTACGAGGATTACATGAAGTCGGCAGACGAGGATTTCACCGTAACCATCGCCGACAGGATAAGGATAAAGGGCGAGAACGGCAGACGCTGATATACAGCAAGCTGCGGATATGATATAATATCTTTGTTTGTTATTTTTACGAATTGAAGGGAGCTTGACCGATGGAGAACCGCGCAAAGAAGTCCTACATCATCCTTGCGCTAGTAGTACTTGCAATAGTGATCGCAGCGACAGTATGGGTGTTATACAACAGGCAGACTGCGATAGCAATAGTAAACGGGGAGAGGATCACCAGGAAGGCTTTCATGGATAAGCTCGAAAGCTCGGCCGGCATGCAGATCCTGCAAGAGATGATCAACGACAAGCTCATCGCCCAGGAAGCCAAGAAGGCAGGCATAGAGGTAACCGACGCGAGAATCGACGAAGAGATGGCAAAAGTGAAGGACAACCTAGGCGACCAGTACGATTACGTCCTCAGCATGTACGGAATGACCGAGGACAGCCTCAGGGTGTCTTTGAAGCAGAACCTTCTGGCGTACGAGATATCCACGAAGGATGTCGTCGTCACCGATGATCAGATAGAGAAGGAATACAAGGAGAATCCCGACTACTACAAGCAGCCGGCGCAGGTGAAGGCGAGCCACATCCTTGTAAGGACCAAGGAAGAGGCCCAGGCTGTATTGGATGAGCTGAAGAAGATTACCGATCCAGGGGCTCTCGGACTCAAGTTCTCCGAACTGGCGATGGCCAAGTCGATAGACACCGGCACCGCCGAAAAGGGCGGCGACCTAGGCTACTTCGGAGCTGGCCAGATGGCTGAGGCTTTCGAGAAGGCCGCGTTCGCCCTGTCGGTCGGGAAGCTTTCACCTATAGTGGAAACGGAATACGGCTTCCATGTGATACTCTGCACGGACAAGAAGCCGGAGAACATGCCGACGCTCGCAGAGGCCAGGGACAAGGTCATCGAGAAGATCAAGGGTGAATCCGCAAAGAACATAGATACCCTGCTGCTTGAGATCAAGGATGCGTCAACCGTGACCGTGACGGACGCCAAGTATGAATCGCTCGGCGTTGTGAGCAAGTAGATCCAGTCGGACTTTTCGGAGAAAAGCCTTCGTAAAAGGGCTTTTCTCCTTTTTTATTAGGTGGGTGCGAATTGAGGAAGATCAAAGCGACCATAAAGAGCGTAGATCCCGGTACGCCTGCGGCCAGAGCGGGGCTATTGCCGGGGGACACCGTCCTTGGCGTTGACGGATACGAGATGCTCGATATAATCGACTGGCGGTATCTTACCTCGGATTATGCTTTCACGCTGCAGCTCGAAAGGGACGGCGAAGCGATGGAAGTAGAAGTCCTCAGGGAAGGTTCGAACGAAATAGGCATCGAGTTCGAAGACATCCTGTTCGACGGCATAAGAGAGTGCGCAAACCGGTGCATATTCTGCTTCGTGGACCAGCTTCCCCAAGGCACCAGGGGGTCATTGTGCGTCAAGGACGATGATTACAGGCTGTCCTTCCTACAAGGGAGCTTCGTCACCTTGACCAACTGCTCGAAACGAACTCTGGACAGGATCATCGACCTCAAATTGACACCGCTGTACGTTTCGGTCCATGCAACTGACCCGGATGTGAGGAATTCCCTTCTGGGCAGGAAGAACACCAGGCCTATAATGGAAGTGCTGTCATACCTGGGAGAGAACGGCATCCAAATGCATACGCAGATTGTCATAGTCCCCGGGCTCAACGACGGCGCCGTACTGGATAAGAGCATCTCGGACCTCGCATCGCTGCACCCCCACGTCCTCTCTGTAGGGATAGTCCCCGTCGGCCTTACCAAGCACAGGGTGAAGCACAAGGAACTAAGGCCTGTGACAGCCCATGAGGCTGAAACTACCGTTCGGTCTCTGCTTGACCGCCAGGCTGAATTCATGCAGAAGCTGGGCACTAGGCTGGTATGGGCTTCGGACGAGTACTTCTTAAGGGCAGGCATCCCTTTCCCCGAAGATGAGACATATGAGGGATATCCTCAGTATGAGAACGGAATTGGGCTAGCCAGGTCGCTGTACAGCGACCTTGAAGAGACATTGTCGAATTCTCCATGGGAAAAAGGCTCTGACGCACTGCCGGCACTTTTGGCGACTGGCCTTGACGGATCCGCCGTAATAGGACCCGTCGTGGACAGGCTGAAGGCCGAGTATGGGATATCAGCTGAGCTGCTCGCCGTCCCCAACGAGTACTTCGGCAGAGAAGTAACAGTTACAGGGCTTGTAACCGGTCGGGACCTGGCCTTGGCGGCATCGCTGGAACGGACGGAGAGAGGATTCGTTGGACGCGTTGTGATTCCAGATATAATGTTAAGAAAAGGCGAAGAGGTTTTCTTGGACGGCTTGAGCCCTTCCGAGGTCTCGGAGCTCAGCGGACTGGATGTCGAAGTGGTGCCGTCGGGTGCCGAGGGGCTGCTTAGGGCATGCGGTCTGCACAGGAAGGCGGTTTGATATGTCAGTAAGGCCGATAGTCGCTATTGTGGGCAGGCCGAACGTCGGCAAGTCCGCCCTGTTCAACAGGATAATTAAAAGCAGGACATCCATTGTGGAAAGTCAGCCTGGCGTGACAAGGGACAGGATCTACGCCGACTCGGAGTGGCTGGGGATGCGCTTCGTCCTTGTAGATACAGGTGGGATAACCTCTAGCAATGCAGACCCCCTCAACGAAAAGGTGAGGGATCAGGCAGAGCTGGCTGTCGAGCAGGCTGCGGTTGTGATTTTCGTCCTCGACGCGAAATCGGGCCTCATGGCAGAGGACGAGGAAGTAGCCAGTATTATTAGGCGCAGCAGGAAGCCGTGCGTGCTTTGCGTCAACAAGGTCGATGACCCCAGGCACATGGATTATTCTTTCTGGTCGCTCGGCTTAGGTGAGCCCCTGCCTGTGACGGCTGCCCACGGCACAGGGGTCGCTGAGATGCTAGACGCTGTCGTAGCAGCCTTGAAATCTAGCGGATACAGCGCTGATGAAGAGGGCTCGGAAGGGGACCAGGTTTCCCCAATAAAGGTGGCCTTTGTCGGCAGGCCCAATGTCGGCAAATCATCGATCGTCAACAGATACCTCGGCTACGAGAGAAGCATAGTAAGCGATATTCCCGGCACTACCAGGGATGCCATAGACTCCACGGTAGAGATTGACGGCAGGTCATTCATGCTGATCGACACCGCCGGCATAAGGCGCAAACCGAGGATAGACACCAATGTGGAGTTCTATTCAGTGGTAAGGAGCATGTCAGCCATCGAAAGGAGCGACGTTGCGGTCATAGTCATGGACGGCACCGAAGCAATATCCGAACAGGATGTAAGGATCTCCGGCTTCGCCCATGAGGCGGGAAAGGCAGTAGTAATAGCTGTAAACAAGTGGGACGCCATGGACCGTGAGGAAGGCTACCATGAGGAGAAGGTCAAGGAGATAAAGGAGAAGCTGGCATACATGGATTACGTCAAGGTCGTATTCGTGTCTGCCAAGCATGGACGCCACTTGGACAAGCTCCTCAAGGGGATAGTCGACGCCTATGAGGCCAACAGGAGGAGGATACCGACGGCCGAGATAAACAAGCTCTTAGAAGAGGCCGTGCTGAGGTTCCCGCCTCCTGGTGAGAAGGGGCGCCAGCCCAAGCTCTTCTACATGTCCCAGGTGAGGGTACAGCCCCCGGAATTCGTGCTGTTCACCAACTCACCTGAGACCGTGCATTTCTCATACGTCAGGTACCTTGAGAACCTCATCAGGAGTGCATACGACTTCGACGGGACGCCTTTGCTCATACACCTTAGGAAAAGGAGCTAGATGCATATGGGCTTTCTATCGGTTGTACTGGGATATCTCATAGGGGCAATCCCATTCGGGATAATCTTGACCAAGATGGTACTCGGGATAGACATAAGGACCGTGGGATCGGGAGCGACTGGTGCCACCAATGTAACCCGCGCCCTAGGTATAGGATACGGCTTCATAAACGCAGTGCTAGATGTTTCAAAGGGCATCGTGCCAGTCTTCATAGCAAGGTCATTCGGATTGCCCCTGGCCTGGCAGGCGGCTTCGGCCCTAGCGGCGGTGATCGGACACAACTGGCCCATATACGCTGGATTCAGGGGCGGCAAGGGGATTGCCACGAGCTTCGGCTCGCTTGTCGTGTTCAACCTGTATTACCTATCTGTCGTGCCCGTTTTTGTTATAATCATATTATTGACTAAAGTGAAGTCTATCGCGTCGATTACTGCGGCTGTTTTGCTGATACCGGTAGGCTTGATTGCAAAGGTGCCGACGGAGATACTAGTTCATACGATAATTGTCGTCTGCCTGGCCATTTACAGGCATAAAGAGAACATCAGGAGGCTAAGGGAAGGCAGGGAGAACAAGGTCTCATACAGGCTCAAGCCTGATACTGGCCTGTCCCAGAAGAAATAGGCGGTGTAGAGCATGAACATAGTTGGCTGGGGAGCTTTCATATCGGACTTTCTTCTGCTTGTCCTTTCGATCATCCTTGGCTCCTTCGTCGGTTATGAGAGGGAAGTGCACGGCAAGTCAGCCGGATTGAGGACGCATGCGCTCGTTTGCGTAGGTTCTGCGTTGCTTACGGTAGTGTCGGTCAAAGGCTTCGGGCCCTGGGAAGGCCTGAGGGATCCAGGTCGAATCGTGGGCCAGATGGTTGCCGGCATCGGCTTCCTCGGCGCCGGCACTATACTGCGCGACGGGATGACGATCAAAGGACTGACTACGGCCGCGAGCCTTTGGGCCACCTGCTTCATCGGCATAGCTACAGGAACGGGGATGCTCCAATATGCAGTTGCCGGCACCGTACTGGTCGTCATCATCCTGGGACAGCTGAGCAAAGTGGAGAAGTTGATATCTGTAAGGACATCGTCGACTCTCAAAGTCTATGCCAATGACAGGCCCGGTTTGCTGGGAGACATCGCCGCGGTCCTGGGAAGGAACGCAATAAACATCTCCAAGAGCGAGATCGACACAGACGTGGATACCGGCATGGTTTCCATTGAGCTTGAGCTGCAGAAGATATCCAAGGACAAGCTGATCTCGGCTGAGATTTGCAGCTCGATATCAAAGGTTGATGGAGTAAGGAAATACGAGCTGCATGATTGAAGCAAAGAAGAAGGTGCTCGTCTCGAACGACGACGGAATACACGCAGAGGGCCTGGCCAACCTTTGCAACTCATTGCATTCGATAGGCATGGAGGTCTTCGTATGCGCCCCGGACAGGGAAAGAAGCGCCGCAAGCCACTCACTGACGATGTACAGCCCCTTGAGGGTGCATGAGATAAAGGAACCTGACTTCTCAGCGTCCAAGGCTTGGACAGTGGACGGGACCCCTGCTGACTGCGTGAAAGTGGCACTTGAGCTTCTTATGAAGCCAGAGTCGCCCGACTATGTCGTATCAGGCATCAACAGAGGGCCAAACCTCGGTACCGATATATTGTACTCAGGCACTGTAGCTGCAGCTGCAGAGGGTTGTTTCGCAGGGATCCCGTCTATGGCCATCTCATGCACAGCCAAGAGGAAGCCTAACTACAATATGGCATCAATTTTCGTGAAGAAACACCTTGAAGACCTGTTCAGACTAGGGCTTCCTACCGGCACGATGCTGAATGTAAACGTCCCCCCGGACGCAAGGGAAGAGGGAAGAGGCCTTGCCTTGAAGTATGCAAGAGCTGGAACCATGAAGTATGAGGACATATTCGATGTGCGGGATGACCCTAGAGGAAGGCAGTACATCTGGATGTCAGGAGAGCCTGTAGATGTGGATGAAGACGAAGATTTCGATACAGTTGCCATCAAGAAGGGCTTCGTCACTGTGACACCGGTCAGGTTCGAGGTGACGGACTTTGACTTCCTTGACGTCCTAAGAAACACTAAATCGAGATAGACGATTACCGTAATATATATTATGTAAACATAGCATGATAAAATATTGGCAGGGGAGACAGGACTTGAACCCGCAACCCTCGGTTTTGGAGACCGATGCTCTGCCAGTTGAGCTACTCCCCTGCAATGGCGCATATTCTCTTGCAATAGATATTTTACGTGCATATAGGACCTTTGTCAATTGAGCAATAGGTTATTATCGATACAGGAGGTATGACAATGTCTGATATTAAAGTACCCGTAGGCATATCCAACAGACACCTTCACCTAAGCGAAGAAGATCTTCACAGGCTTTTCGGTGATGATTCATGCCTGACGGTAAAGAAGCCGCTATCCCAGAAGGGGCAGTACGCATGTGAGGAATTGGTAACTCTTGTGGGACCCAAAGGTACACTTACAAATGTAAGGGTCCTAGGCCCGACGAGGAAGCAGACGCAGATAGAGGTCTCAAACACCGATGCAAGGACCCTGGGCATAGAGCCTCCCGTGCGCGACAGCGGAGATCTGAAGAGCAGCGCCCCGATCAAGGTTGTAGGACCCAAGGGCCAGATAGATCTCGCTGAAGGTTGCATCGTAGCGAAGCGCCACATCCATATAAACGAGGATGATGCAGCGAAGCTCGGCCTGAAGGACAAGCAGATCGTAAAGGTTAAGGTTGATGGAAACCGCGGCCTGGTGTTCGACGAAGTGCTCATCAGGGTACATCCGACATTCGTACTGGAGATGCATGTAGACACCGACGAGGCCAATGCCTGCAGCCTCAAGAACGGAGAGACGGTAACATTACTGGTTGGCTAAGGATGGAAGGCAACAAAATACGCCTTGGTAATGACGAAGCATGGACCATCCTTGACTTCACAAAGGCCAGGAGCATGGTCCATGGTTCTTCTCTTATAATACCCTTATACCGAGGCAAGCTGGTAATGGTATACAATAAAAGCAGGGCTGGCTGGGAGTTCCCCGGTGGAAAGCAGTTGAACGGTGAAACTTCGTTGGATGCCGCGCAAAGGGAGCTTCTCGAAGAGACCGGCTTGTTTGGCAGGGATTACGAACAGATCTGCACTTATATGGTCAATAAAGAGGCTTCCCAATATCATGGGACAATCTACCGGTGCAGGTTGGAAAACTTCAGACCGCAGCTTAATGACGATAAGGTTTGTGGAATTGGTTTGTTCGGCACATGTCCGTCTAATCTTTCGATCAACGATGGATATATTGAGCTGATGTTCTCAATGTACGTATTTAAAGAGGTGTATATAAATGCCGATGTTCGAATTCAAGTGTGAGATTTGCGGAAACGAATTTGAGACGCTTGCCAGGAAGGACGAAGTAGTCGAGTGCCCAAAGTGCAAATCTCAGAAAACCAAAAAGCTTCTCTCCAAATTCGGTTTTTCTGCAGGGTCCGGATTCAGGTCGTCTGCAGGATCAAGTGACTGCGGAAGTTGCAGCAGCAGTTCATGCACACCAACCTGAGGAACCAGGCACTAGGGCCGGTCGGCCCTTTTAAAATAGTCTTATGTTTACATAATGTGTATTATGCGACATTATATATGTCATAAGAATCGCCCTCCCTTTCAGGAGGGCCGGGCATAATCTAAAGGTTGAGTCGTTGAGTCAGATCTTGCTTGCCGCCCCTGCGCTTAACAATCTCGACGTTTTCGGTATTCTAATAGTCATGCCCGGATGGATTACCCCATCAGCTATTCCGTTGATCTTCAATGTATCACTCACAACGCCGCGGATCTCTGCCTCGTCGCCGTAAAGATCCCTTACGATGTTCCATACGGTATCACCATTCTCTATGTCGACCAAGATGTAATTCTCTTCTACTCTCTTTTCAGATGAAACAATCCTGAAAGCAATTCCCAGAGATAAAATGATTACTGATACTACTGCGAGAGTCGCAATTGGATTGTAATCCCTGCTATATGGCTGATTCTTCGGAGCATAGACCATACCAATCATGAGCTCATCCCCTAACCGAACATATGTTCTGTATTGAGTATAAGTGCATCCGGTGCGGGTGTCAACAATAAATAGAACAAATGTTTGTATATGTTCATAAAGTCTGCTATATTTGATTCAACAACTGATTGAGGTGTTACCATGTCCACATTGAACGACCGTGAGAATCAGATATTGGGTTTCATATCAAAAGAAGCTTCGGAGAAGGGCTTCCCTCCCTCGGTAAGGGAGATATGTGCCGCAGTAGGGTTAAAATCGACTTCGACTGTACATGGATATTTGAACTCCCTAGAGAAGAAGGGGTTTATAAAAAGGGATCTGACTAAGCCAAGGGCAATAGATATCCTGCAGGAGACCTGCGAGTCAATCAATGTCAGGAAGATAGCCAAGGGCGTCCCATTGGTCGGTTCGGTCACTGCCGGAGTCCCTATCCTTGCCACAGAGAACATCACTGACTACATCCCCATACCTAAGGACTGGGTAGGCGACGACCAGGTCTTTATGCTGAAGGTCAAAGGCGACAGCATGATAAACGCTGGCATAAACGACAGCGACATGCTAATAGTAAGAAGCCAGGCTGATGCGCAGAACGGAGACATAGTAGTCGCTCTCATTGAAGACGAGGCGACCGTGAAAAGGATGTTCAAGACAAGGGGTGTAATAGAGCTGCACCCTGAAAACCCCGCTTATCAAGTCATAATCTCTGAGCAGACGAAGATCATCGGGAAAGTGATAGGATTGCTGAGGAAAATATAACGCCCCGCAGTTTTGCGGGGCTTTCCCTATTCAATTGGATACCACTACGCTTTTATGGAGGCAGTATCCTTTATTTCTTTCTTCTCAATCCCACAAGCCCTGAAGAATATTTCCAAGGCCTGCTTCGTTCCCCTCTCCTCCGGACTGCTGTTGTCTGGCATATCATAGAAGTTCGGCAGCTGCTGATACCATTGTTTCGCAGTGAATATGGCGCTCTCCACCCCTTCATTGCTGATGATGCTAATCAGCCTGTCGTATGTGTTCCTTCTAGTGGATGCCTGCTTAGTCCAGAATTCGGGATTATCAGTCAGTTGCGCAGCGAGGAGATCCTGTTTTGCGATTGCCCTGAAGCTCTCCAGCCCCCGGAGAATATCCTCGCTTGATATGAGGTTCATGGCACTCACACCCTTCCTGTTTATTGGTCCTATAATATTATACGATATTCTACTACATTTCCTCCCTTAACATTGCCATTACTTTTTTCATGTCTGCCCACACATCCGGTTTCTTCGATGGGTCCCTCAGCAGGGCTGCAGGGTGGAATGTCGGCATATAGTCGATTCCGTCGATTCTTATTACCTTCCCCCTCGCCTTAGTAATCCCTTCCTTGGCGTCAGGTATCATCGCCTTGTAGGCCGTCGCGCCTAAAAGGACTATCACCCTGGGTTTGATGACCTTTATCTGACGCCTGATATACCCTATGCAGCTTTCCATCTCGTCCTTCTCCGGCACCCTGTTCTCCGGCGGCCTGCATTTGACTACATTGCCTATGAAGACGTCTTCTCTTTTCATTCCCATCGCAGCAATTATGGAAGTCAGCAGCTTGCCCGCCGCACCAACGAAGGGCCTGCCTTTGGCGTCCTCGTCAGCCCCTGGGCCTTCGCCTATGAACATGAGCCTGGCATCGAGCGCCCCTTCGCCAGGGACGGTATTGGTCCGCGTCAAATGAAGCCTGCATGCTGTACACCTGCTAACTTCATCTACTATCGCGGCCATCTGCACGTTCTTGTCATATTTGATTGTCCTATTTGAAGAAAGCTCCTCCTCGTTTGACGAACCGAAAAGGGACATCTGAACCTCCGTCTCCAAGTTCTCCCCCCTTAAAAGTAATTGCACTATAAGGGCATATGTTATAAGATAATATTTGTTTAATCACAGTCGAGGTGTAGCGCAGTTTGGTAGCGCGCTTGGTTCGGGACCAAGAGGCCCCGGGTTCAA
>Ga0116174_10003752_pt1 | contig 12344 bp, 9 predicted proteins | sample AD_UKC087_MetaG_FD_89801 | JGI IMG/M metagenome (GOLD analysis project Ga0116174, IMG submission 89801) | Active sludge microbial communities of municipal wastewater-treating anaerobic digesters from USA - AD_UKC087_MetaG | ecosystem: Engineered > Bioreactor > Anaerobic > Digestate | place: USA...
AATATTCTTTAACTTTAATTGAGTAGCATGTGTAAAGCCTGTTGGTTTATTGTTGTTATCATCAAAAAGAGCATATAGAGTAGAAGCACCCGTCGATACTTTATGGACATGAAAACCTGATTGGATTTTCTTATCTATTTCTGAAACACTATTTCTTGATTTCTCAACTCTTCTATTTGAAAAAACATAGGCTGTTTTATAGAAGTCTGTTTGCTTAAATGTATCCTTTAATCGGTACTCAATTTCAACTGGGGATTCAGCTAGTAAACCTGTTTGTTTCAATGCATTTCTCAGTTCACCGATATATCTCGAGTCTTGCATTGAATGATACAGAAGTGTTTCTAAAATCCTATTTTCATTCGTTATATCAAAGTCATACTTACGCTTGTTTCTTGGTTGGCTTTCTACAATTTGGAATGGACAATACCTAGCCCCACGCCCAATAAGCTGAGCTTCACTAATTGTGGTCTTCCCTGGTTTACCATTTTTACCATCTCTTGTTTCGTAAAGCCTAACAATATCGAAAAGATTAAGAACATCCCAACCCTCATTAAGCATATCAACAGTAAAGATAATTCGATATGGGTTATCTTTAGCTTCTAAAGAGTTTAAGTGAATTTGTTTCTCTTTTTCTTCACTATCACTCTTGTTATTAATAATCATTGATTTGTCTTGGGAAAATCCAAGTTTTAAATCAGAAATTAATCCATTTAATGTTGGATCTTTAGCCTTAAAGTAGTCTATTGCTTCTCTTAAATAAACATTATCTGTGTTTTCAAAACGAAGTATTTCATCTCTTGATAAATTATTTAAACCAGTGAAAAACTCATTATAAAAAGCTTGAGATTCTTTGATGGTTTTTGATTTTAATAGGACTACAGGCTTAATATTTTGTCCAGCATCTCCAAATAGGTGTCTCCTATACTCACTTAATATCAAAGCTCCTAAAGTTCTTAGCCAAGCACTATAATCTCCTTGCATATTCTGGAAGTCCTTGGTGTAACCACTTTCTCTAAACTTAGCCAGTGTGTAGTCATAGACTATCTTATCAAGATACTTGCTTTTTACATTTGGATCTTCTAAATCTGCAGTAGCAGTAAATTCAAGCATTGCATTATCTTTATTCGACATAAAAATTCTATTGACAGAATATTCCCAGCTATTGATATTCTCTTCAATCTCGTTCTTTTCAGTTTTACCAAGTCCTTTTGTCACTGTATTTATATGGTGAGATTCATCAGAAATTAGCACAATCTTATCATCTTCAAAATCATCAATTGTAGGACTATTTTCTCTTGGGAAATTCAAATCAAGATGAAGCTTTTGGGTTGAAGTAAAAAGAATATTTATTGCTTTTTCATCACAATAAGAAAAGTTATCTACTTCTTTAACTTCTACTTGCTCTCCCATTAACTCAATAGTATCTGCAAATAAATACTTAATCGATGATGGATTCAGAAAGTTTTCTTTTGTTTTCTCAATAATACTTTTCTGGTTTACAAAAAATAAAAACTTGCGATAACCTTGCATGTAAAGATACAAGATCAAACCAGCCATCATAACTGTTTTCCCTGATCCAGTCGCCATGTGGAATAAGGTATGCACTTGCTTATTCTTTACTAAATCAGGATTTTTATAATAGGTGATGAAATATCTAAATGCTTCTTCTTGATAATCACGAAGAACAATATTTTCATTCAGATTGCTAACGATACATTCTGGTATGTCTTTCAAAAGACTTATCTGTTTCAAGACATCTAATTTTTCATATAAATATTGATTACTCATTAGATGCTTCCTTAATCTAATCCATAGAAACTCTTTGTAAATGCCTTATCTGCTTCACTTACATTTGCATCTTCATCGTCTATATCAGATAGATTGATGTAAAGTTTATTTTTATCTAACAGTTTAAGAACTAATCTTTTCTGGTTTTCTAGACTTAACTTATCAAACTCTTCCTCAGTACGTTTTAAATCACTTGGTAAAACAGATGGAATAATTTTCCCATTTTGAGTAGCTTTATCTAATACCGATTTGACTGCATCTGAATTTGAAGCTTGCTCTAATTCATCAAATAGAGCTTGATTGTCTTCTAAAAGTTCACAGTAAACAAAAGAACCTCCACCTTGCCAGTCAGCATCTTTTGTAATTCCAAATTCAAATCCATCAAGAACTTTTTGCATTCTATTAAGCTCTAAATCAATCTGCTCTTCCATTTGTTCAACACCTATATACTGTCTGCCCAATTTATGTGCAACTGCTGCAGTTGTTCCTGACCCTAAATGATAATCTAGTACTATATCACCTTTATCTGTTGTCATTTCGATAATTCTTTGTAATAACCTCTCTGGTTTTTGACCACTAAAATCTAATAATTCTGACCTATATCTATCAGTAGAATAAATATCATCCCACCAATCTTCCAGTTTTTTTCCTTGTTTCTCAGCTTTTTCTTTAAAATCTTCAGATGATTGAGTTTTATTAAATACTTGCCCTGTATTATGTACTCCACTTTTGTGTTTTACATAAGGTTGATTAAACTTTATGTTTTCACTATTCCCATAAAAAAGAATGTCATCATGTTTTCTTGGCAGAAATCTTGTACTACCAGATGGGCCGGTATAACACCAAACAATATTATTTTTAAAGCATTCTTTTCCAAAAACCTCATCTAATAAAACTTTCGCATAATGAGACTCATTAAAATCAAGATGAACCAAAATAGACCCATCTTTTTTTAATAAACGCTTAGCAAGCACCAATCTATTTTTCATAAATGTTAGCCAAGTTGAATGATTAAACTTATCATTATATTCAAATGAGTCTTTACCTGTATTAAAAGGTGGATCTATATATATTAGCTGCACTTGCCCCTCATATTTAGATAATAACGAAGATAATGCGAGTAAATTATTTCCCTTGATTATTAAATTATCACTTTCTTCAAAAACAATATTCTCTTCTTTTCCTTCCAACGAATATCTTTTTGCATTTCCTATGGCTTTAGGAGCTAATAATCTATTCACTTCATCTGGAGCAAGGGTTTCATTATAGAAAATCTCGTCTCGTTTTTGATCCTCTTTTGTCTGTCCTCCTTCAAGCACACAATCTTTATAAGGCCATACCAAAGTCACATCTTGTTTTTGACTAATGAGGTTGTTCTGGTTATCTACTAGTCCAATTTTGTTTTTGTATAATGTATAAGAGTCAGGTAAGAACTCTTTAGAATCCAATACCCATATGAATTTGACTTTATCAAACACGTAAACATCATCAACTTTTGTAAAAAAACTCTCACGCATTATATCGTTATTTAGAAGTGACTTAATTAATAAGCCATCAGTACCCCTTGCAGCATCCGAAACTTTTGTTTTTATTACTTGATTATCCTCACCGATGAAGCGTTCATCAGCCTTTAATATTTTTTCTAGTTCATCTAAAAATCTCATTGTTCATCCTCCACATAACTTACAATATCTCCAATATCACAATTTAACACCTGACAAATACGCCCTAGTACATCCATACTTACAATTTTGTTTTTTCCTAACTTTGCCAAGGTTGCAGAGGACATTCCTACTTCAATCCTTAAATCCTCTCTTTGCATTTTATTATCTTCTAGCAATCGCCAAAGTTTATTGTAGTCAAAAGCCATTTTAGTCTCTTTCCTTCTACCTTTTACTTGCTAAAGATTATTATATCAAATAAAGTCTCATTTATCAGCCTAAAAAAATATGTAAAGTTCTTCTATAAAAAAGCACCACTGACTGCTAGATCAAAGGTGCTTCACAATATAGGTCATTTAAATCATTTTAAAATACTCTAAAGCTTCCCTAATCGCTTCCTCCTTTTCAGGTGGACAATTTGGAACGATAGGATTTTCCTTATTCGAAACATTATAATTTTTACCAACTTCAAGTCCACACTTCTTCTTTACCTGTGATATATAAAGATTAGAAACCTTCATAGCGTGCGTCTTAAAAACAAAGTCCTTGATTTCTTCATAGGTAGCTTTGCTTTCCGCAGTCGTTAAATCAAGTTCATCCATCTCAAGCTCAACCTTTATATGTTGGTTGACATCAAGTTTGGACAAAAGAACTACCGTCTCAACATGGTAGGTTTGAGGGAACATATCGAAGGCGTGGATGGATTGAGTTTGGTAGCCTTTGTTGCACAGGCGTTTGAGGTCGCGGGCGAGGGTGCTGGGGTCGCAACTGACATAGATGATGTTTTCGGGTGCTAATTCAACCAATGCGTCAAGCGCTTTGGAATGCAAACCTGCGCGAGGTGGGTCGAGCAGGACCAGGTTGGGTGGTTCGGGCTTTAAAATGGGCAGTAAGCCTGGCAGGATGTTTTCAGCCGCGCCTTCGTAAAGGCTGACATTATCAAAAGCGTCAAGATTATTGACAAAATCGTAGCAGGCAGAGGGGGAGGCCTCAATGGCGGTGAGTTGCCTGACATCCGGCGCGATAAAAGCACTAAACAAACCCACACCGCTGTAAAGTTCAAGCACGTTTTTAGGGTTTAATGTTTTTATGATATCAAGCACATAACTTAGCAAAAGTTCTGTTACTTCATTGTTAACCTGAAAAAACGAGGCGGGTGAAACATTAAAATCATTGCCTAAAACAGTATAGCGAAGCTGGTCATTGCCGGCGAGATGGTGATAGTCATGATTTTTGTTGATATAGGCTGCGGATACTTCAAGCTCAACGGTAAGTTCTGGGGGGAGGTCATCATCGCCTTCAAACAATATGAAGAGTTCGCCATCGGTGTCTTCGCGAAAAGTAACTCTTGAGATGCCACTTCCGGGGTCGAGTTCGAGTCTCCCTAAAAGCTCGTTGAGGCCAGACATGGCAATGGGGCAATGTCCGATGGGGAGGATTAGGTTGCTGTCCGCGCATTTGAAGCCTAATTTGCCCTCTTCGCTGACATGGCATTGGATTTGGTTGCGATAGTGCCAGGCGTTTTCACCGTGAGAAATGGTGGTGAGCAGGTTTGGCTCAATGCCACCGATGCGACTGAGTTGGTCGCGAACGGTTTCGAGTTTTGTTTCGAGTTGAAGATGATAGGGCATGTGTTGGTAATGGCAACCACCACAAATGGTGTAATAGCGACATTGAGCGGGAATGCGGTTGGGTGAGCTTTTTTGCCAGATGAGGGCTGTGCCTCGGGTGAAGCGCGTTTTTTCTACACTTAGCTCTAAGGACACGATTTCTTCAGGCAAAACGAAAGGCACAAAAACCGCGCGACCGTCCGATAGACGACCAAGACCATCGCCACCGTAAACGATTTTTTCGATTTTAACTGAATCAGGCATAAAGATTCTCCAAAGAGCACTGATGTCTATGAAAATGAAAACCTTAAATAATTGTTTCAATTATACAGCGCAACCTTTTTATAAGGTAGCAAACTGACATTTTAATTTAGCGTTTTATCATATTCGATGCGGTCAAAATAACGTTGCGCGTAGATTAAGAAGGTTTGGTGATAGCCATCCCGTGCGTCGGGGTCATCTGCCAGCAAATGGTTGGAGTTGGGGAAGAATATATCCGTAAATGGGACTCCGGCTTTTGATAAAGCCTCAAGCATTAATTCACGATTACGAGCTGGCACGAGATTGTCTTTGCCACCGTATGCCATGAGTGTGGGCGGAGATTTTTCTTTAATAAAGGTGATGGGAGAACTTTGTTCAATCAGATTGATAATATCCGGGTTCTTGTAATCACTCAGGGACAATTTAATGCCTGTTTTGCGCTCGAAAACGGATTGAGCTATTTTAGAAATATGTTGAGTGGTTTCAAGATGAAAATCACTTGGACCGGTTTGAACAGCTAAAAAGGCGATGGGCAAGGGTGACTGATCCTGGCGCGCGTAGCCATAAAGTAAGGCGAGATGTCCGCCGGCTGAGATACCCGATAGCGCAATTTTGCGAACATTGAAACCCATTTCAAGGGTGATTGTTTTTATTTTTGTGATGCAGTTTTGGATGTTGTCTAATATGGTTTGGAAAGTGATCTGAGGGTGGTCTTTAGAAAGCAGCGAATAGTTCATGCTGGCAGTTAAATAACCGACTTTAGCATAGCGTTTGGCAGCATAGGCGATATGGGTTTTGTTTCCCATAAACCAACTGCCACCATGAATGAAGAGAATTAAGCCTTGTGGTTTGTCAGGGTCTATTTTGCTTGGTACGTAGAGGTCAAAACTCAGGCGATTGGTATAATCGTAGATGATGTCGGTGTGAATGGTGCCATCAGTCGGTTGCCAGTCTTCATAATAGCCAGCTCGGATAAGCGCTTCTTTAAGGCGTTTTTTTGCATAATGGCGCAGAAACAAAATAATAACAAAAAACGCAATGACGATACTTAAGCTGATGATCAAAAATTTAAGGATGGCTGTCATAGGCAAACTCATTTAGCTTAATATATTGTAATCAAAATTATCACAGGATGTCGCCATTCACTCAACAATTCAACATATCTGTTTGTGTTTCAATAAAAACACCTTGTCAGTGCCGTTGCCATCGTCTACAATTATTGCATGCGCTTTGACGTTTTTAGCTTGTTTCCAGAGATTTTTCAACCTTACTTGGATATCAGTATCCTCAAACGTGCCATCGCGAATGGTCTTATTGAGGTACATACCCATAACATTCGCGATTGGGCGACCGATAAACATCATATGACTGACGATACACCTTATGGCGGCGGAGGGGGTATGATTATGAAGCCTGAGCCGGTTTTTGCCGCTGTCGAAGATATTATGGGGCCAGCGATGGCTGATCCGGTGGTTTTGCTTTGTCCGCAAGGTGAGGTTTTTAATCAGCAAATCGCGCGCGAACTGGCTAAGCATGAACGCATTGGCATTATTTGCGGTCGCTATGAAAGCTTTGATGAACGTATTCGTGAACATCTGGCAACGCGCGTTATTTCGATTGGCGATTTTGTGCTGACGGGTGGCGAACTGCCGGCATTAATCCTGATGGACGCGGTCGGGCGTATCGTGCCGGGTGTTTTGGGTGATGCTGAGGCAACTCAAGAGGATTCATTCGCCGAAGATGGCCTTTTGGAATATCCGCAATATACCAAGCCGGCAAATTTTCGTGGGTGGGAGGTGCCTGAGATTTTGCAGGGTGGCAACCATGTGGAACAAGCCAAGTGGAAACGACAACAGTCGCTTATCCGCACACTCAATTGGCGACCAGACTTGCTTGAAAAAGCGAATCTGACAATAAAGGATAAAAAATTCCTTGAAAATTACATGAAATCGTTTGAAGAGGAAAAGAAGTCAGCATCTTAAGTCTGACTTTTGTGTTTAATTAAAAGAGAACATATATAAAGGAGTGATTATGAGTCCTACAGCGGTAAAACAAGATCGTATTCAATGGGGAAAATTGTTTTTAGTTGGTTTTGGCTTTTTCGGGGTAAGTGTGTTATGGAGCTTGTATAACACCTATGTGCCATTAATTTTAGATGGCAAGTTTGGCCTTGATTCCGTAGCGGTTTCAATCATAATGGTTTTGGATAACATCGCGGCGTTTTTTATTCAACCTGCGGTTGGGGTTTGGTCGGATAATTTACGCACTAAAATTGGCCGACGTTTACCCTTCATTATCATTGGCGCGCCACTCGCGGCGGTGGCATTTGGGCTTATCCCCCTGGCGAAGACTTTACCTGTGCTTTTGGCCTGTACCGTTACAACGCTTTTAGCGATGGCGTTTTGGCGCACACCGGTAGTCGCTTTGATGCCCGATGTAACGCCCAGTAAGTATCGTTCACAAGCCAATGGCGTTATCAACTTTATGGGGGGCCTGGGTTTGGTCTTAGGGACATCTGTTGGTGGAATCCTAGTCAATATGGATCACAAATTAGCCGGCGCGTTCCCGTTCTGGATCGGCTCGGCTTTGGTCATTCTTGCCGCGCTTTTGGTCTTCATTTTTGTGCGTGAGCCGGAATATGAAAAACACGAAGGTGAAGTCGTTCAAAAAAGAGCCAACACCTGGGAAGGTTTAAAAGAGGTCTTCACAGGCAAACAGCGCGATGCCATTCTCATCTTCTTCGCAATTTTCTTCTGGTTTATCGCTTATAACGCAATTGAAACCTTCCTTTCCCTGTACGGCAAAAACTTCCTTGGACTTGATGATGGTGGCGCGGGGCGTTTGATTACCAGCGTGGGTGCAACTTTCTTGCTCTTTGCTATTCCGGCCGGTTTGATTGGCGCGAAGTTGGGCAGACGCAAAACTATCCTTACAGGTCTTTCAGTCATGATTTTAACGATGGCCTCCATGTTCTTTATTCCCAAAGAAATTTTGTTGCATACTTATACAAGTTTGCCTCTTTTGGGTGATTTTATGAACGTGACCATTATCCTGATGATCGCCGGGATTGGCTGGGCGATGATTAATATCAACTCTTTGCCGATGGTGGTAGATTTGACAACCAAAGACCATGTGGGTACTTATACAGGCCTTTACTATTTCTTCTCAACCCTTTCTGCTATTATCGGACCATTGTTGAATGGCTTTGTGGTTAAGCAGTCAGGTGGTGATTATGGAAAGATTATGTTGGTGGGCCCGATATTTATGGCTTTCGCGTTTATTTGTATCCTCTTTGTCAAGCGCGGTGAATCCAACGTAAACGCGGATAAACATTCAAGTCATGAAATTGAACAAGACTATGAAGGGATTGATGCCATTTTGTAATTGCCGTGTAGTTAAATTTCAATTTGGAATTTGAGTCTGTTAATACTTGTTTTGTTATAAACACAATCCGAAGGATATGTTTAAACAGATATGAATAATTAGATATAGCTTGTAATCTTCTGATTACGAGCTATTTTTATCTAAATAATCGGGCATTTTGATTATAAAAGATTGCAGGAAACATCAGCTTAATATATACTTAACGTAGTTAAAATCAACACTTTATATAGTAGTTGAGTCATATCAAAATTCATAAGGAGTAAAGCATGAAGAAGAATTTATTTGCAATTTTGGCTGTGTTGATGGTTGCCTCGCTTGTGTTAGGTGCCTGTACAAAGCCAGAAACCCCACCAGCCGATGACACGGTCAAAACCTTCAAGGTCGGTTTGGTAACCGATGTCGGTGTTGTTGATGACAAGAACTTCAACCAGGCAACATGGGAAGGTGTTCTCGCTGCACAAAAAGAGCTCAATTTTGACGCTAAATACATCGAGACAAAAGATGCCAAAGACTATGATGCCAACATCCAACTTTTTGTTGATGAAGGTTTCAATGTCATCGTAACTGTAGGTTTCGCACTCGGTGAAGCCACTATCAATGCCGCAAAAGCTAATCCGGGTATTGCCTTTATTGGTGTTGACCAATTCCAGGGCGAAGAAGTTCCCGGTGTGGCCGGTTTGGTCTTCGAGGAAGCGCTATCAGGTGTTTTGGCTGGCGTTTTGGCTGCTAACCTTACCGAAAGCAACACAGTTGCGGCTGTTTTAGGTACTGATCTGGTTCCAACAGTGGTTAATTACAACCGCGGTTATGTTGGTGGTGCCAAATGGGTCAACCCTGAAATCAACATTATTTCCACCTACCATCCTGGTGGCATGGACGTGGCGTTTACTGACCCCGAATGGGGTGCTTCAACCGCCAAGCAAGCCATCGAGCAAGGCGCTGATGTTGTCTTCGCCGCTGCTGGCAATACCGGTAATGGCGCGTTAATCGAGACCGCTCAGCACGCAGGTTTGTTCTGCATCGGTGTTGACACTGACCAATGGCTGACCGTCCCTGAAGCCCACAAATGTTTGATTTCATCTGCGACGAAAGACATCACTCTGTCTGTGGTTGAACTCATCAAACTTGCTTACGAAGGCAAATTCCCATCTGGCAACTATGTTGGCGGTTCCTCATTGGCACCTTTCCACGATTTTGAAAGCATGATTACGGATGAAATCCGAACAAAACTCGAAGAGGCATTAGAAGCCTATAACGCTGGCGAGATTGAACTTCCTGAGAAGTAATAATTAGTCAGCTGTAACAAACAGCAAGGTGAGGTGCCGCTAATTGCGGCACCTCATTCCTAAATAAGATTGGAGGTAACCCAGCGTGGAAGAACATACACCCTCCCAAAATAACTGGTTAAAAAAAGTTTGGTTTTCCGTACGTATTCCCTTTTTAGCAATTGTATTAGCGCTTTTGGTGGGCGCGATTGCCTTGTTAGCTTCAGGAGCCAATCCACTTGAAGCATATTGGCAGCTTTTTAAAGGCGCTTTTGGTTCGTTGAGAAATTTCCAAAGAGTCTTAGAAAAAGCGACTCCCTTAATCTTTGCTGGGTTGGCAGTGGCATTGGGTTTTAAGGCGGGTCTTTTTAATATTGGTGCGCAAGGACAACTCTTATTAGGCGCGCTTATGGCCGGATTTGTTGGATTTTCACTCAAAGGTTTACCGCCTTACATTCACATTCCCCTGGCTCTTTTGGCAGGGTTATTGACAGGCGCATTATTTGCTGCTATCCCTGGTTTGCTACGTGCTTATTCCGGCGCGCATGAGGTGATTTCAACCATTATGCTCAACTATGTGGCAATCAACCTTAGCGACTATTTTTCTGAAGGGCCATGGAAAGATACGAGTCCTGGCAATATTGTATCGCGGTTGCCAGCAATTGAGCCATCAGCAGAGATACCAAATATCGGACCTGTGCCAGTTGGGTTTATTGTGGCAGTGTTGACGGCGTTATTGATTTGGTTTGTGATTAATCGCACTGTTTTTGGTTTTGAAATCAATTCGGTAGGCTTGAATCCACATGCTTCAAAATATGCTGGCATGCGCACGAAACTGCTTATTGTAGCAGCAATGGTCGTTAGTGGCGCGTTAGCAGGCGTAGGCGGCGCAGTTGAAACGATGGGTGTTGTGGGCCGCTTCCAGCCAGGCTTTAATACCGGTCTTGGTTTTGACGGAATCACTGTTGCACTCCTGGCACGTAATAACCCGGTTGCGGTCATACTCTCAGCTCTCTTTTTAGGTGCGATGAAAGGCGGCGCGAACACGATGCAATTTTATGCGAATGTTCCCAATGAAATCATTGATATTATCCAAGGCACCATGTTACTTTTCGTAACTGCAGAAATGGTGATTAGGTGGGTCTTTAAATTACGTAAACAACGCGAGACCGAAATCACAGTTACTACAGGATGGGGGCAAAGATGATTAACGAAACAGCAAATAAGAAAAGTTGGTTTTTCATTAATTGGAAGTGGTTACGGACTGTCATTTTGGGGTTGATTATTATTGCCGCGATTGTGTTTTTCAACATTCGTTCTCCAGAGAAAACATCTGCAGTGTTGAGCAGCACTTTACGATACGCAGTGCCGCTTATCCTGGGCGCTTTATGTGGTATTTTCTGTGAACGGGCAGGAATCGTAAATATCGGTATTGAAGGACAGATGCTGTTATCTGCTTTTCTTTCCTATATGACAAATGTTTGGACCAGCAATTTACTCTTGTCCTTGCTTGTGGGCATGTTGACAGGCGCGATAATGGGGTTATTCTTAGCCTTTTTGTCTATTAAGCTTAAGCTCAATCAGACCATTGGTGGTACGGTCATCAATATCCTGGCGACTGGTATCACAGGTTATTTTTATCAGACTGGCTTGACCACAGAGGGTAAATTGTGGAATATTCCCTTGGGTCCTTTGGCTAAAATCCCTCTAATTGGGCCAGTGTTGTTTAATAACCCACCCATCACTTATCTGGCGATATTGCTTGTCATCTTTTCACAAGTGCTTTTGTTCCATACCCGTTGGGGTTTGCGTACTCGCGCGGTTGGAGAACATCCCCGAGCAGCTGATACAGTGGGTGTTGATGTCTTCAAAATCCGTTATGTGAATGTGATAATTGGTGGTATCATGGCTGGTTTGGCTGGTTCATTCTTAACCTTAGAAGGTGTCGGCATGTTCGAACGTGGCATGACCAACGGACGAGGCTTTATTGCCTTGGCAGTGATGATTTTCGGAAAATGGAATCCGATTTCATCCGCCTTAGCAGCGTTGTTCTTTGGTTTCGCTAACGCGATGCAGATCCAATTGCAATTTATGGGAATTCAAATCCCACACCAATTTGTAGGTATGATTCCGTACTTATTAACAATTATTGTGGTTTCAGGTTTCGTGGGCAGGTCGCGCGCGCCTGCAGCTGAAGGCATTCCCTATGAGAAGGAGTGAGTATGGATAGCCTAAATAATAATGCAAACAAAAAGTTGGAAGCAGGCAAGATGGCTGAAAAAGGTACGCTCATTCTCGAAGCGCGGCATATATACAAATCTTTTCCTGGAACAATTGCCAATGACGATGTTAGCCTGGAGTTACATCGTGGTGAA
>Ga0116174_10003762_pt1 | contig 12314 bp, 10 predicted proteins | sample AD_UKC087_MetaG_FD_89801 | JGI IMG/M metagenome (GOLD analysis project Ga0116174, IMG submission 89801) | Active sludge microbial communities of municipal wastewater-treating anaerobic digesters from USA - AD_UKC087_MetaG | ecosystem: Engineered > Bioreactor > Anaerobic > Digestate | place: USA...
AACGATTTTGAGCCCCAGAGAGCATTCATGACCGATGCTGATAGGGAGGCGATGGAATGGATAAAGACGAATACGAATAGAGATGCGGTCTTTGGGGTGAATAGCAACTTTCTGAACCCTACAATGCCTTTTGGTACCGATGCGGGATATTGGCTACCGGTTTATGCCGAACGCCAGACGTCAGCCTTAACCTTACTATCTCAATTATCGAATGATTACCAATTTTCGTTAGAACGCGCAAAAACAATTTTAAGGTTCTATGAAACTGGCGACATAACACCACTCTGTGAGTATGGAATTGATTATCTCTATTCCGGAGTACAAGATCCTCTTGGATCCAAAGACCTTGCAAACCAACCGGAATTATTGGATAACGAGAACCTGGAGTTGGTTTATGATCAGATGGGCGTCCAAATCTTTCGCATATGTGAGAGGTAAAAAATGAGAGTCTGTTATTTTGGAACATATCGCGCGGGTTATAACAGGAATAAGATAATGATTTCTGCGCTGAAAAGCGCAGGTGTGGAAGTTATCATCTGCCAGGAAAACCTTTGGTATGGCATTGAAGACCGTGAACAGATCACCGCTGGTGGCTGGCGCAGTCCTAAGTTTTGGTGGCGCGTTATCAAAACCTATATAAAACTGATTTGGAAGTTTTTTTCAATTGGGGAATTTGATGTGATGATTCTGGGATATCCAGGACAGTTTGATGTTTTTCTTGGAAAGCTTTATTGTGGGCTGAAAAGGAAAAAGTTGGTCTGGGATGTTTTCATGTCAGTGTACCTGGTTGCGGTTGAAAGAAAACTGGAGGATTCACGATATTCAGCCGTAAGAATGATTAAGAGATTGGAGAAAAAGGCTCTGGGTATTCCTGACCTGCTAATTCAGGATACACGACAGTACGTGGATTGGTTCTTTCAAACATATGGGGTTGAAGTAGAACGATTTAGACTTGTCCCTACAGGCGCTGATAACAGTATCTTTAAACCAATCGATAGGATCGAGAAAATGCAAGACAAGTTCCGGATTCTATATTACGGCACTTTTATCGCGAATCATGGATTAGATCACATTGTAGAAGCGGCTAAATTGTTAGCGTCACAAGGTGATATCGAGTTCCTTTTTATTGGAGAAGGTCCGGAAAAGCCCAGGATTGTAAGTTGGGCAGAGACAGGGCAGATAAAAAATTTAACATTTTTGGATTGGTGTCCTCAATCTGAATTGGTTAAGCAAATAGGGTTGGCAGATATTTGTCTGGGAGCTTTTGGAAGTACGCCACAATCCTTGATGACGGTTCAGAATAAAATTTATGAGTGCATGGCTTGTGGAAAAGCAATTATCACGGGGGTTAGTCCTGCGGTTCAGTCACAGTTCACGGATGAGGTAGAGCTAAAAATGTGTGAACGTAAGGGAGAGGCGATCGCCGATACGATCGTTTATTTGCGCCAAAATCCCGAGATCCTCCATCAAATGGGACTAAACGCCCGGCAATCCTTTGAGGCTAACTATTCAATAGAAGCGCTTGGGAAGACATTCCGGTCTCATTTGGAAGAATTACTCTCATGCAATTAAGCAACAGCTTAGGAAGAAAGGATATCTCATTTTAGTGGAATGAGTAAAATTGAGGTAAGAAAAAATGGATTACCATTTGAAGTGCGCGTTGCTCTTTTTTTGATTTGTTCGTCCCTACAAGGGATTGGGAGTTTTGTTTGATGCTATGGCAATCCTTAAAAGGGGCAATATATTCCGGGAGAATTTTGGGATGAGCAAGCCGTCTATAAGAAGTAAATCAAAAAGTTAGGAATTAAAGACAAGGTGACAATCCGGGCGAATTACATTACAGATTCGGGGGCTGGCTTAAATTTTGAGGCTGCTGGTTTATTCGTTGCTCCTTACATAGACGGAACTCAGAGCGGTTCGATTAAACAAACTATGGGATTCAGACTGCCCCTTGTAGGCACTAATGTGATTGCCGATCTAGCCATTCAGGACAATGAGTCAGCAGCCATCGTCGTAACTACAGGCGTTGATCAAATGTTGGCACAAGGAATTCAACAACCCATTTATAATGCTGATTGTTCAGACAAACCAACTGGCATCAATAAATCGTCCTGTTTTCAATTGGTCAACGTATTACTGACATATTCTTCAAGTTCGAATGATAAGAAATGAAAAAAGGCCAGCACCACCCTCACCTTGTCATGCTTTTAACCCAAGATTTAAATAGCCCGTCTGGTCTAGGACGGTATTTCCCCTTGGCAAAATATCTTGTTAGGCAAAACTATCATGTAACAATCCTTGCTCTGCATTCAAATATTGAAGCTGAAAAGACTCGAGACTTCTGGGATCAAGGAGTTCACATCAGATATGTCTCTCAGATGCATGTTCTAAAAATTCATAATAGAACAGAATATTTTCCGGTAATAGAATTAATAAAAGTAGTTATTAATGCCACCAAGCGATTGACGCAAGAAGCAATGAAAGAAAGTCCGGATCTGGTGTTTGTTGGGAAACCACATCCAATGAACGGTATTGCTGGGTTAAGGGTGGCGCGCAGCAAATCTGTTCCATTGATATTGGATTGTGATGATTATGAAGCGGAGTCCAATAAAACCAACCACATTTGGCAAAAAACCGTACTGAGATGTTTTGAGGACTCCTTGCCTAAAATGGCTGACTTGGTCACCACAAATACCTATTTTAATAAAGATCGGATACAGAAGCTGGGAGTAGATGAAAAGAAAATCCATTATATACCCAATGGCGTAGATACAGATAGATTCCAATCCGCCTCAGTTGATAGGTTGAAATCCTTACGTGATAGTCTTGGTTTGGGAAACAACAAAGTTGTGGGTTATTTTGGAAGTCTAAATCTGGCAAACCACCCCGTGGATTTGCTGGTGAAAAGTTTTGCGAGAGTTTATCAAAATAATGAGAAAGTACGCCTTTTAATAGTTGGAGGCGGGGGAGACATGGAAAGGTTGCGAGCCTTGGTGAAGGAGTTGAATATTGAAAAAGGAGTTGTTTTTACTGGCAGGGTCGATCCAAATGAGATAAATGCATATTATCAATTAGCTGATGTTAGCGTTGATCCTGTCAATGACACATTGGCAGATCGTGGGCGTTGTCCACTAAAGATATTTGAAAGCTGGCAGATGGGAGTTCCGGTAATTAGTGGTCATGTGGGCGATCGAAAAAAACTTGGAGGAGTGCCTGCCGCCATTTCACTTTATAAACCCGGAGATGAAGCCCAATTATCACAATTACTCATCGAGCTAATAAAGGACGCAAATAAATTGTCCAATTTGCGTGCACAAGGGTTTTTACGAGTTAAAAATTATTCCTGGGAAAGGATCGCAAACTATTCCAAAACTATCTTTCAGGAATTCTTTGAGAGAGATCGTTGAATTTGGAACAAGGATGGATTAAATACTCATTGAAAAAACAAGAAAACAGACGAAATAAGATACTCATATTTATCCGAGCAAGCCTTGACGAAGCCGGGTTAAAAAGCTTAGCTATCTTTAGCGGGGGCAATTTTTTGGCTCAAATAATCATGATGGTTTATGCCATTCTAACTGCCCGTTTTCTTGGTCCAATTAAGCTTGGAATTTATAGTGGAATTTACGCAATCCTAGGTATTACCATTACTCTTGTAAATTTTGGTTTGGACCTTTGGATGCTTAAAGAAGCCCATTCTCAAGATTCGATACGGATACTCACGGGCAAAGTCTTGCAAGTCAAGCTAACAACAGGAATTTTTTGGGTGATTGGCTGCGTGGTCATATTACCAATCATTAAGCCGACTGCATTCAGAACTAATCTTGTGGTTTTTGCTGTTTTTGATGTCCTTGCTGACGCCCTATTCAACACCTTGATTGCTTCTTGGAATACCCAAGGAAAAGTGAAGCTGATCAATATTTTTTTATTGGCGTCTAGAATTGGAAAATTACTGCCCTTATGCGTATTAGGCTTTTTGGATCGCTTATCATTATCTTCGATTGTTATTTCCCGATTGATCGTTTCGGTAGTAATCCTATTTGGCGCAACTGTTATAGTAAAACCTGTTTTGCGCATGGGAAATGTTAGAGAATTTCCTACTATCTTGAAAAGTGCTTCCGAATTTGGGTATTCAGAGATCTTGGCAATGATTTATGCCAACGTTCAAGTAGCAATACTTTCTTTTTTCTCGTTTATTGACACTGGTCTTTACTCGCCAGCATCCGGTATCATTCATGCATTGTTTATCATCCCTAACTCCGCTTATGTTTACTTGTTACCCAGGTATACTAAACAGATGTTAACAACAAAAGGCAAAGATTTTCCGCAATTGGCTCGGAAAGCTTTTGTATTTTTTGCGGTTATGGGCTTGGTTTTAACATTGGGCATTCTTTTGGCTGGACGTTTTATTGCAGCAACTCTTTTAGGCTCAAGTTTTAAGGAGTCAGGCAATATATTGATGATGCTAAGTCCGATATTGCTCTTCAAATCGGTTTCTTTTGGTTTTGCTCTTCTTATCATCATAACAAACCAACAGAAGCAAAGATTGTTACCACAGCTGATAGTTGCTATACTAGCGTTATTCTTGAATCTTATACTAACTCCTCGTTTTGGTATAAATAGTGTGCCTTGGATATACGTTTTTTGTGAGTTCCTGCTTATGTTCAGTTACTTCCTGATTCTTTGGAGAAATCGAACCCATTATGAATAGTAATTCAATTATCAAGAAGATATTGATTGTGAACTTACACTCAGCTCAAAATTTAGGCGATCTGGCAATACTAGAACAAACTACAAAGCTGTTATCTCTTAAACATCCAAAGTCACACTTTGTCTTGATGTCAACTTATCCTGATAGTTGGAAAATTCGCACAGGCTATGAATGTGTTTCTTCACTGAGTAGGTTGCTGAAGGCAGAGAACTTGTTGGGGTTTTCTATACCAGCCCTTCTTGAAGTTATTCTAAAAGCTTTGATATTGAAACCATCAACTCTTCAAAAAACATGGAATAACAAAATAGTTTTTTTTATTAGAACATTAGTTAATTCAGATATTGTTTACAGTGCTGGAGGGGGGAATTTTTATACAAACTCAAAGTTTGGTGTTGATTTCGTCATTAATTGCCTTACTCTGATAATTGCTGGTAAATTAGGAAAGCCGATCATCATGTTGCCCCAATCATTCGGTCCTGTGCAGACTCGATGGCAACAAAAATTACTAAAGATGACTATTGCTAATGTGGATTTCGTATATGTTAGAGAAAACCTTTCTTATGACTTTTTGATAAGTATAGGTGTTCCAAAAAACAAGATAGAAATACTCCCTGACCTTGCACTTACAATAGATAATGACAACGTTAAGACCATTAACACTGAGTCGCTGACGATAGGTTTATCTGTTATTGATAGACGTGCCCAATATAAAAAATTTACAGGCCAAGATGATTACGAAGAGGAAATTGTTCGTTTCATTAAGGAAATGTGTAAAAAAGCAAATACTAATGTTGTCTTAATTGTTCAATGTGATGGTCCAACCAAAGATCAGAACGATCTCATTGTCTCTGAGAGGATACTTGCGAGACTTGGTTTTAAGGATGAGCGTGTCAAGTTGGCAAATGGCATCCAGAATACAAATGAATTTTCAAAGACGTTAAGCAAACTCGATTTAATCATTAGCACAAGAATGCATACGGCGATTATTGGATTGGTTAATCGAGTGCCCACCATATTAATTGGTTATCAACCCAAAGCAGCAGGCCTATTTCATCTACTTGATCTTGATGATTACTACGTATCAATAAACAACGTAACCTCAGAATTACTCTTAGAACAAAGTAATAAGATTCTTAATAATTATGCATCATATATTCTAAAAGTAGAAAAATGTCTTTCAAGAATATCCCGTGAAATAAAAAAGGAAATAATAAATCTGAAATGATCGTTTTTCAAATCGTCAACAATATTTCGATAGACTCTTTTGGAGGAGGGGCTGAAATGTTCGCCCTTAGGCTCGCAGAAAAAGTGTCTGAGGACTTAAACAGTCATGTTATATCTGTCTGGCATTATGGAACTGACAAGGAAAGACAAATAACAGAAAGTCTTCAAGGAAAAGTGGTAATCCATTATTTGTTGGATGCCATTCCAATGAAAAAAGCGGATGTTATAAATCTCTATAGAAAACTAAAGAAAATATTTACATCCTTCCCTCCGACAGTAATTAATAGTCATAGCCCACTTCCAGATGTGGTTAATTTTTTTATTAAACTTTTTATGGGCCACAAAGTTAAAGCTGTTCGCACAATGCATACAGATAAAGAATGGGTGCCTAACAAATGTTTAGAGAATTGGACTTTGAATATCTTTCCTTTTATCTTTGATTCGGAAGTGGCAATTTCACGAGCAACTAAGATAAGATTGGATGAACGTCCCATCGCCAAACTACTCAAGAAACAAAGTGTGTTTATCCCCAATGGTATTTCAGAAGGGGTGATGAATTATTTAAAGAACAACCCGATCCCAGCGAGAACGCAAAATTCATTTAAGTTGGTAACTGTTGGAAGATTAACCGAACAAAAGGGATACAAGTATCTTATTGAAGCAATTAGGATCCTGTCGGATTCTTATATTTTAGGTGAGAAGAATATATCTCTAAGTATTATCGGGGAAGGTCACTTAAAGACTGAGCTGCTTTTATTAACTGATAGATATAACTTGACAGATAAAATCCATTTTTTGGGTTACCGGCAGGATGTGTTACAAATTGTTGCTTCTTCAGATTTGTTTGTTTCATCCTCCTTATGGGAAGGAATACCCACAGTCCTCTTGGAAGCAATGGCATTAAATGTACCTATAATTGCGACAGATATTCCCGGCACTAAGGAGCTTGTCGTTGATCGGCAAACAGGAATTTTAGTTCAGCCAAAAAGCCCAGAACAGTTAGCGAGAGCGATAAGTGAGTTTGTAACCAACCCGGATACTTCAAGACCGTTCATAGAAGCAGCTAACTCGTATGTGCGCGAATACAGTATGGTAAAAGTCAAAGAAAAATATCTGGATATTTACAGCAGTTAAATACAAATGCTCCAGTCTATCTCTGGAGCATTTGTATTACTTTTCAAGATTTGTTAATCAATGCTTATTCCATTGTAGTCTTCACCAGCACCTGGATGTTGCACTCTGGCAATAGCAATGAATTGTGCTCCAGATGTCCCACCACTGGGAACTACGATCACGCCGCCACCAAAACTTCCATCGGTGTAATAGCCAAAAGCCCCAGGACTCATGCCATTTTTACCAAGAGCGCCTGCAGCATTTGCATCACTATTCACTTTCGCGTTCGGGGGTATTGTCAATGTTTGGGTAGCTACAAGATCACCATTCTTACCAAAATACTGAACATCCACATTCAATGTTGTTGCGGAAAGATTTTGTATGGCGAGATAGGTTCTCTGGTAACCACCATAGTTTGTTGGAGATTTGAAGCGAGCATCATCAGCCCATCGTACAAACGGGAAGGAGATTTTTGAGTAACCCGACGGTTCACCATTAAAAATCGTGAACACATCTGCATAAGCAGGAGTTGCGGGCATAGAGGCCTGAGCTTTACCCAATGCAACGATTTTCGAATCTGGGTTTGACGTAGTAATAACAGCAGAACCTGTAAATGAACTCATATCCAAACCTGAACTTGGAGCGCAAGTCGTGATGCTTTTCTTCTGTCCAGCGGCTATAGTATAGGGACCATCTGTGGTTTGTGTAGTCCCGTCAGGGTTGTAGTACGTAACCGTAATTGTAGCAGATTCGGTCAAGCTGGCATTTTGAACGGCATAATAGGTGTCAAGTCCATATCGCTTACATAATGCAGTTGCAAGGTAAACTTTGTTACTAGCCCTTGACAATGGGACACCTTCAAAATTAGCGCCAACATCCCTGTTAGTATAGAGTTCGCTAGCCCCAGCAATTACCTTGGCTGGATTAGATGTTCCTTTCTTTACGGCAGTGATGATCACAGAACCGTTAAATGTCGTACTGGGTAGACCAGTCATTGACGTTTTATCGAGTTCAACGTATTTTGATGATAGTGCTGGAATGTCTACGGATTTCGTGCTGTCTAAATTGCCATTAGTAGCATTATAGAATTTTAGAGTGGCTGTGATCTCTTCACTTTCAAGGTTCTGAACTGAAAAAATTGTTGTCCTAGAGAAAGTATTTCCTAACACAGTAGCAACAAGATATTGCTCAGAGCCATCATTTGATGAAAAACCATTTGATAGCATTCTCATTTTGACGGTTTCTCCAGGAGCATTTTGGTGAAACTGCACGACTGTTGCAACAAGCGGTTGGGATGATGCCATTACCGCATTGCCTCGAAATCCTGCAGAAATATCACTAACATTGCCCATGTAAAAAGAAGCAGCAGCCCCTGCATTTAAGGTTCCAGCATCATACGTGATTGCCGTTGCACTTCCCTCTTGATAGAATGCGACTTGTACAGCAGTAGGTGCGTTACCGACGTTCTGATAGGTTACTGAAACAATCCAAGAAATTGTTCTGGCGGATGCTTCAACATTAACTGTTTGCACAGTTGAAACAGCCAACAGAAGAGCCAGTGCTAATAATAGTATCCGTTTTTTCATGATATACTCCTTTATATTTGATTTGCTATATATTACGACAATTGGTAATTATTACGCAATACTTCTTTAGAACTATTCTAGGTGAAGAATGAAGAAAAAGACAATCAATTTGTACATATTTTTTATTTTGCTTCTTGTGGGTGTTCTATTCTCTTCATGTTCCAGTATCCCTGCAGAGGAAGACCTTCTTTCTCATTATCAAGAGATGCTAGAATCAGGAAAAGCGGGGCTTTTAGGAAAATTGATTGATGAAAAAAAAATGCCCGTTGGCGGGGAAGTTGTGAGGCTTGGAAAGGTCGTCTGGAGTGAGGATAGAACCTCAGCCAGTTTCATCATCGATGGGGCAAACAGTCCCAGTACCGTCTCTAAAGATGACGGTTCATTTGTTTTTTTAAATATTGACCCAGGTGAATATGTAATGGTTGTTAGGAATATTGATATAAATCCAATTGTGATTCCTGAGTTTCCTGGATCTAATACGGCAGCCATATTTACAACAGAAAGTGATAAAATCCTTGATGTGAATATCATTAAGATAAACACAGATAATTGATAGAAATCATGCTATTTATTTATATTCGGAATAGATATCAGGTAAGTAGCTTGATAGCGGACAATTCTATTTTGGGGTTTTCCATTTTTTTCTCCACCAAACAAGTAGATAAAGCCTTCAGAGATGACCCCACCTCCATTTGAATCAATTCTTACTGGAGCGGATTGACTGGAAGCCAGCCATTGTTTTTCAGAATCGGAGTACTGGAGTAAACCAGTATTTCCATTCTTATCTTTAGCAATAACAAAAATCAGATCACTTATTGAATATGCTGAAACCCAATTATACTGTGCTGGTAATTCCGTTTCATTCATCCAAATAAATTCCGCAGTTTGATAATTCACTGGTTTTATGCTCCGAACTTTCCTGGTGTATCCATGTTGATCAGCCCCCCCGATTACAAAAATTGATCCATGGAATTCGACTGCAGTTGAGTTTTCCACTGATGATTCCATTGAAGGTAATGACAGCCATTTATCAATCACGGGATCGTATAAAAAGACTGTATCAAGTATTCCAGTTTGGTTTCGCCCCCCAAATATGTAAAGATTTCCTTCGTATATAGCCATTGAGTATGAGCTAATTTTGATTGGAAGTCGGGCTTTTTCTCCCCAAGTGTCAGTGATCAGGTCATATACTTCAAGCTTGTCTGTATACACGCCGCCTTGTGTTTCTCCGCCAGGAATATATATTCTGTCGTTAATTATCGCAGCAGAAACATTTTTGACTGGTGTTAGTTTACTTTTTCCTAAACGCCAAATTTGAGTGGTTGGGTTAAATATGTCAACGCGATTTGTTATTCCTGTCTCAGATTCCCCACCTATCAAGTAGAACTCATTGTTATACAAGGCAGAGGCAAAACGTGACCTTTGAAAAGGCATTTGATCAAGTTCTTGCCATCTTGTCATGTAATCCATTGCATTTTCTGTGGGAGAGGATGTCTTGAAAAAGAGGGAACTCAATAGATATCCAAAGCTGAAGATAAGTAGTAAACTGAGACTTACTGTTAATAATTTTCTGTGCTTTATTGTTTTTTTGCTGATTGGAAAATCATTGTCATTTTTAGTGCCATCAACCAATATCTCATTGAGATTTTGGTTATCGTCGCTAAATTTAAGCGGTTTTATCGCAAGACCTTTTTCGAGAGCATACAGTGTTGCTTCTGTCCGCGAGGAAACCCCGATCTTTTCATAAATATTGGAAACATGAACTTTTACGGTATTAACGCTAATAAAAAGGTCAGCAGCAATTTGTTTGTTGCTTTTTCCCTGACTTAAGAGTCGAAGTATTTCTAGTTCGCGGTCACTTAGAGCGTTGTTTTCCATGTAACAACCAAATTAAACCAAGCTGCTGCTTGATAGCGGCAGAGCAAGTATAAACGAAAATTGATTTATGCTCCAAATCAGTGTTTCATTATGAGAGGTAGAATTTGGATCCAAGGACCGTCTTTGAAGGTATTCTTGCTCTCGTAGTAGGTCCTGCCAGAACCGCCATACCACGAAGCTTCTGCTGCCAATCTTGGTCGGCCACCCTGGGTGCCAGCGTGCCAGTTGATTTCCACGTCTTCGAAAGTAATATCGACGGATTTGCCAAAGCAGTAATTCTTGCAGTCAATAAGCGTGGGCTGCTCCACCACCATGAAGTGCACATGGTGCCCGGTGCTCATGCCGGTATCGTCCACGGTCGCGATTTTCATGCCCTGCGAAACATAGACGCCTCGAAGCTTGAGGTTCTCAGGAATGCTGTTTTTGGCGATGTGCAGGTAAATTTGGTAGGTCCAGGGGGTGGTGGTGCGGTCTTCAAGCGTGATGCTGTTGGTGCAGCGGGAGTCTCCGTTGTTGCAGGTGTCCCGCCAGTGGTAGACGTACCCGCCTTTCGCGGCTGTCAGTTCAAACATCGTCCCATCTGCGAAATCATAAGCGAAGGTGCAATAGGATCTAGGTGTGCAGGAGGAATGCGCCACAGACCAGGTCAGGCGTTTCGCTAAACCTCCGCGCCAGGGGAGCTTATAGCCGCCATAGACAGTGCTGCTGGGTCCTGCTTTGGGATCGGCTTCAAAGTTGAAACGGTCGGCGATTTCATCGTCCTTGAAATCCGTTGTCAGGAACAGGTCGTTGAATTCAGGGTCGGAGGTAAGGTGCAGGCTCCACCTGCCCGCGGATTCATCCCAGAGCGCCAGAACAATTTCGGGCTCCCGCGCGTATTGATCCCCTTCTTCGAGGTCATTTTCCGCCATCCAAAGAATTGCCTGGGTTTTGTCTTCGTTAAAGTGGACATCGTCCAGTGTCCAGTTATCCTCCCCAGCGTTGTGAATCAATTCCGGCAGTTGTGAATATAACAAGGATTCGAGGGGTGATTGCTGCTCGATCGGTGGGGTTGGGATGATGATTTCCTTGGCAGATTTAATCGAATTGTCACTGAAAATCAGATAAACAGCCACGATAGCCAGGAGAATGATGGGAATCCAGAGTTTGGTCGCATGGCTTTTCCGCGGTGAGGGTTCAGTGTTGGGCGTGTAGGTTTTATTGTTCATATACCACCTTAAATGGTTAAAATGCTCAAGACGATAGTTGCAAGTATCCTGCCAAAGCTCAGAATGCACGCCATGCCGTGAATGAGTAGACGGTCCATTAATGGTAATGCTGCGGTCAGGGAAAGCGTTTATCAGGATCGCCTGCCCCTTGCTTCCAACCTTTTGTATCGACCTTCGGATTTTGGATCTGCTTCGCGGTCAGAGTGATATCCGAAATTTCGGCAGTAATCCACGCGTACCTCTGTTTTTCAATTGGATAAGCGTCTATCTGCTCCCTTCATTGTGCCGTATGGAAGCAGGAGTTAACAATCAGGAAAGAGCTTCTGCCCTGTCAAGACAGCGGTTATCTCCAGGTGTAACCAACACGCAAGCCTTGTAAGCAGCATCTTGGGAGATAACCTGCATTGGCGGATCCAATCCCGCAACTTCGGCTTTTCGCGATTATCGGACAAATATTCGGGGGGAACAGGGTAATCGGACTCGTGATATCATCTGGATATGGAGCAAAATAACGAATCTGGGCTGAGGAAACCGGATCCCGCAGTCGATAATACAGACGGGGAAGGCTCCCAAACCAAACAAAGGCTATGGGAA
>Ga0116174_10003764_pt1 | contig 12313 bp, 11 predicted proteins | sample AD_UKC087_MetaG_FD_89801 | JGI IMG/M metagenome (GOLD analysis project Ga0116174, IMG submission 89801) | Active sludge microbial communities of municipal wastewater-treating anaerobic digesters from USA - AD_UKC087_MetaG | ecosystem: Engineered > Bioreactor > Anaerobic > Digestate | place: USA...
CCTCCCTGGCCAGAGCCCAAAGGTCAGCTACATAAACCCGCCCTGATGGGAGAGAAAGCTGGGCTAGCCTGGCCCTGGAGGAGAGAGGATCCAGGCCGGTTGTCTCCAGGTCTAAGCCACAGATCCCGGCCTGGGTTATCTCCTGGAGAGCCCCCTCCCAGGCCTGGGAAGAGGAGATCTCTACCACTTCCATATCCAAGTCTGTTAACCTGTTGTTAACTTTTAACAGAGGGCCAGCCCCGGCCTCTGGAGGGAGAGGAGCCCTCAGATCCTGGGAGAGAGTAGCCTGGACGGGTCCCTTTTTAAGGATTGACTTTTCAGCCTTAGGAGCTGGGGAAGGTGTTAGCGCTGTCTTCCCTGGGAGCCAGAGAATTACACCATTCATATCCCTTCCCTCCATTCTTCCCTTACTCTTCCCTTGAAATCCAGGCCTAAGGGAAGGGGAAAACCACTATCTATAGGCCTCCTAAATGCTACTCTTCCCTTCCTTCCCTTAAAAAAACATATAGGGAGGGGGAAAGGGAGGTTGTGTTGTGCATATGTACCACAGAGAAAAATTCCCCCTATACGCGCGAGGATGCAAAGTAAGGGAAGAGAGGGAAGGAAGGGAAGAATAGAGAGATAGATATTGATTATTACTCTTCCCTTTGCTCCTATCTCTTCCCTTACTTCCCTTGATTTAGGCTGTTTACTCCTCATCTTCCTCAGCCTCCTCAAAGAACTTCCCAGATATCGCATATGTCTTTCTTGTCTTCTTTTCCTCTGAGTTATCGTTAATCCAGATAGTTTTCTGATCTCTATTTTGGCTAGTTGCTTTATCTTTCTCTACTAGAAGCTCCTTTTGGTTAAGGTAGCTGATGAAATCTGGTCTAGAAAGGGAAAGATACTCTCCCTGGCCTCTTAGATGCTGGTTTACTTCCTTAAGGAGAGCCCCCAGGTTTGTATAATAGATACCTCTCCCCTCATCCTTCCAGCCTACCTTAACCGCGTGGTCCAAAAAACCTGGAGTATCCTCCATATCAGCCCAGTAGATTCTCCCCTGGGCCTCCAGCTCTAAAGAGGCCTCTGCTATCTTCTTTGAGGGCTCCCCGGCCTTTTCTTGGAGTGCCTGCTCATCAGCTTGCAGCAGGGAGATCTGTTTGACTGCCAAACTCTCATATTTTTAAAAATATTTCTGAATTTATCGGATCCCATATTCCGATCTACACGATACCCTCACCTCATTTCAAGAATGCAAAAAATTGCTGAAGTTTTATTTTTCCTCATATCCAAGTTTTTGGGCCAGGTAAAAGGACATGCTCGCATCGTAAGCCTTCCCAAGAGCCTTCAAGGCCTCTCCTCTTCCCCGCCAGGCATCGCCGAAGATGGGATTGATCTCGATGGCCCGGTCATAGGCCTGCAAAGCCTCCTCGTTCCTATCCATCGCCCGCAAAACGTCGCCCTTGCCTATCCAGGCATCAGGAAAGTGCGCCGATATCGATGAGGGTATTGTTTGCCTTATTGCCTGCTCATATGCTTGAAGAGCTTCATCATAGCTGGCCAGCTTGAGGAGCGCTCTGCCCTTCTGAGACCAGGCTGCGCTGTTGTTGGAATCATTCTGGAGGATCTTATCGATGTTGTCGATGGAATTCTGGTAGGCCTGCAAAGCCTCTTCCTCTCTTCCGCTCTTGTTCAGGGCCTCGCCCTTGAGCAGCCAGTTTTCAGCCAGCTTTGCGGGCTGGCTGGCCGGCGTCAGGGCAATGGCTTGGTCGAAAGCCAGAAGTGATTCCTCGTACCTCTTCATCTTGGAGAGCAGGCCCGCCTTGACGCTCCAGGAATGTTCATCGCTGGGTTCAAGCCGGATGGATTCCTCAAAGGCAGCCAGAGAATCATTGTTTCTATTCAGGTCCGACAGAATAAAGCCTTTAATTCTCCATGCAGCTGCGTTTTGCGGATCCAGCTCAATCACCTTATCCAGCGCCGTGATCGCCTCATCCAGACGATTTGCGCTTTGGAGGGCCTCTGACTTGGCTGACCAGTATACCAAAAGCTCCAGGGTATCGTTGGCTGGTATCAACTCAATTGCCTGGTTCAGCGCCTGCAGGGACTCATTGAACATCCCCATCATAACCAGAATCTCGCTCTTTCTGCCCATGGCATCGTAGTTGCTGGGATTGATCTCTATGACCTTATCCAGGGCCTGCAGGCTCTCATCCCACTGGCCGAGACTTGCGAGGGCCTCAGCCTTGATCCGCAAGACGCTGATGTTCTCCGCATCCTCCTCCAGAATCTGGTCTGAGGTGGCCAGAGCCTTCTCATGGGCGGACGAGGCCTCGTCCTCTCTTCCCAGATTGCTCAAGATCTTGCCTTTTCTATGCCAGGCCATGGCATTCTTGGGATCATTCTTCAGAGCTTCTTCTGTGAGCTGAAGGGCTGTTTCGTAGGCCTTTATGCTATCGTTATCTCTTCCTATGGTGCTGAGGTCCAATGCTTTTCCGATCCAAAGGGTTGCGTTTTCCGGATCAAGCTGTAGGGCCTGATCATAGGCCTGAGCCGACTCCTCGAAGGAGCCCCGATACCTCAGCTCGATGGCTTTCTTTGTCCAGTAGTCTGCTGTATTTTCCTGCGCTACTGCAAAAGTGCAAAGAACAGCCACCGATATAAAACAAAACATGAGCTTTAATCTCAGATGCTCAGGCAATTGACGATTGAAATGCCCTGCATCCGCTAGTCTGCATTTGCTTTTCATCGACCCACTCTCCCATGCTTCAATTACAAAGGAAGATCATTCGCCTTAAGGCCAGCATCTCCCATGGTCTTTCCAAACGCACTGCAATGACATCATGGCATCAATTATTTTACGTCAATCAACGATTATAAAACTTGCGGCTGTTCAGACGAGGAAAGCAGCAAGAAGCTTCTGCCGATATGAGGATCGGCTTAGCTGAGCTATATCGTCACGCATCGAGCTCCAATCTCTGCTTTCAAAATTGCCGGAGAGCATCCTTGATCTAAAGATGGCTCTGCCACAAAAAGATTTGCCCCTAGAAAAGAGCATCCTGCCAGGGCTCAGGCTTCTACAGCCCCAGCCTGGCGAACTCCTTGGCCCAGTAGGTGATGATCAGATCCGCCCCCGCTCTCTTGATGCAGGTGAGCGACTCCAGGAATGCCGCCCTCTCATCTAGCCATCCCCTCTCCGACGCAGCGGCGATCATGGCATACTCTCCCGAGACCTGATAGGCGGCGGTGGGCATGCCGAACATATCCTTGACCGCCTTAAGCACATCCAAATAAGGCAGCGCCGGCTTGACCATGACCATGTCTGCCCCCTCCTCTATGTCCAGCTGCACCTCCCAGAGGGCCTCGGCGAAGTTGGCTGGGTTCATCTGGTAGCTCTTGCGGTCCCCCCAGGCATATCCCGACTCAGCCGCATCCCGGAAGGGGCCGTAGAAGGTGGAGGCATACTTGGCGGCATAGGAGAGGATGGGCGTATCGGTAAAGCCGTCCACGTCCAGCGCCGCCCGGATGGCCCGCACCATATGATCCATCATCCCGCTGGGGGCTATGATGTCCGCTCCCGCCGCAGCGTGGCTGGCCGCCGTCTCGCCCAGGAGAGGCAGAGTCTCGTCGTTCAAGACCTTCTCTCCCCGCACCAGGCCGCAGTGGCCGTGGCTGGTGTACTCGCAGAGGCACAGATCGGTTATCACCACCAGGTTGGTGTTCTCCTTGATCGCCGACACTGCCCTCTGGATTACGCCCCGGGAGTCGTAGGCGCCCGAGCCGCACTCATCCTTGTGGGCCGGCAGACCGAAGAGGAGCACCGCCGGCACCCCCAGATCCTCCAGAGCGCCAGCCTCAGCCGCTATGCTCTCCAGGCTCTGGCGGTACTGGCCGGGCATGGAAGCTATGGCCTGGGGCTCGCATGCCCTCTCATCCACAAATATTGGCTGCACCAGATTGCGGCAGGAGAGAGAGTTCTCCGCCACCATATCCCTGATCCTCGGCGCTCTTAGCCGTCTCATTCGCCTCATAGATCCTCCACCAGATGGAACAGATCGCATGCTGCCTTAAGGACGGCGGTGTCCTCCTCCTCCGCTGCCCTCTTGAGAGCCTTGGTGGGCTCGGAGAAGAGCTTATTGACTATGGAGTGGCTCATATCCTGCAGAACCTTCTGCTCTATCTCCCCCAGGGTATGCCGGGCGGAGAGCTTATTCATGGCCCTTCGGACCTCCTGATCCTTTATCTCCTGAGCCTGGGAATACAGCCGGGCTAAGAGATCCTCGGCCTGCTTTCGCTTGTACTTGGCCAGGAGAAGGCCCATCTCCTCGGCGATGATCTCCTCAACCCGCTTGGCCTCCTGCATCCTCTGCATGATGTTCTCATTGCTGATATTCTTCAGGCTATCGATATTATGCAGCTCTACCCCTGCGACCTCGCCTGCGGCCTCGTCCACGTCTCTCGGATTGGCTATATCTATGATCAGAAGCTTATTCTGCCGCCCTTGCATGGCATTCTCTATATCCTCCCGGAGCAGGATATAGTGCGGCGCAGCCGTGGCGCTTATGACCACATCAGCGGCTCGCAGCCGCTCTTTCATCTCCTCGAAGGGCACCGCCTCCACCCCCAGGCAGCCGGCCAGGCACTCGGCTGAGCTGAGGGTTCGGTTGGTAACAGCCAGGGAGGCGGGGCTCCGGGCCAGGAGAGCCCGGGAGATCAACTCTCCTGTCTCCCCTGCACCTATCACCAGCACCGACTTGTCCTTGAGGTCGCCCAGTATTTCCTCGGCCAGATCTACAGCCGCCGATCCCACCGAGACCGAGCGCTCATTGATGCTGGTCTCCTTCCGGACCCGCTTTCCCACAGCGATGGCCTTCTTGAAAGCCGTATCCAGCATCCAGCCGGTGGTCCCGGCCTTGGATGCCATCTGCATCAGCTCCTTCATCTGGCCCAGTATCTGATCCTCGCCTATGATCATGGACTCGAGGCCCGATGCCAGGCGCAGCAGGTGGAGCAATGACTCATTATGATCATGAAAATCGATGATGCGAGAGGATATACGGGCTTTTTTGGCCAGATCGAATAAGACCTTCTCCCCCCTCTGGCTCACAATATAGATCTCGACCCGATTGCAGGTCTTGAGCACGGCGCACTCCTCCACCCTGTCCTGTGAGGCTACCCATTTGAGCAGGGTGGGCACATCTCCGTGCCAGGCCCTCTCGATCTCATCAATGGAGGCCTTGCGGTGGGTCACCAGCATCGAGGCTATCTCGCTCATCAGGGCGGATATGTGAGCGGGCTCTGATATAGGCCTTTTCATAGGAGAGGTCAAGAAGCCTCCATATCTCCCGGTCCTCCAGTATCCGCCAGATAGCCGCAGCCCTATCCTTCTGCAAGGGGATGCTCTCCTTGCTCTCCTGGCGTATGGCGGAGAGAAGCCTTGCCATCTCCGAAAGGTTTTCTCCCAGCTCCTCCTCCAGCCGCAGCCGCAGGTACCGGCTCAGGGCAGGAACCTCGGTGGAAATGGCAATGGATATTGTATCGCGGCGCAGGATGGAAGGCACCACCACCTCGCCCCTGCCCTCAACGCTGTTTACCAGAATGCCCCTGCGCTTGCATTCCTCTTCTATAGCCCGGTTTAGCTGGGAGTCGCTGGTGGCAGGCACAGCCAGAAATGCGTCCTCTAGATGCTGGGAGAAGCCCGCATAGAGGTCACAGGGGACGGTCTCCAGCTTATCTCTCCTCTTTTCCGCCAGCTCCAGCAGCCCCTCTGAGAATCCCAGGGAGCAGACCCTCACCGGCCCGTAGCGGGAAAAGAGCTCGGCCTTTCGCTCGCCCACCGATCCCCCTCCGAATATCACCACCTGCCTCTGGGAGAGATTTAGAAAGAGAGGCAATAGCCCGTTTCCAGTCTCTCTGTTCCGCTCCTCCCGCTCCATCATCCCCACCCTAAGCTAGATCCTGGCCGAGGTCTTCTTGTATTCCTTCTCGCTGAAGAGCACCCTGTATTCCTCGATTCCTGACATCCGGGACAGCCTTCTTGCCGTCTCCAGGCACTCTTCTCGGCTCCGGGAGTGAACCATGGTGTAGAGATTGTAAGGCCAATCCGGGCCGGCAGCCCGCTCATAGCAATGAGTCACCTCATCGTCCGATCCCAAGATCTCTCCCGCTCTTTGCACCTCATCGGGAGACGCCCTCCAGGCGATCATGGCATTGGCCACTATTCCCAGAGCTCGATGGCCTATGGTGGCAGCAAAACGGCGGATTATCCCCTCTTCCTGCAGAGACGAGAGGCGCTCTACCACCTCCTCCTCGCTCATGTCCAGCTCTTCACCCAGGGCCTGGTAGGGCCGGATGGTGAGGGATATGCCCTCCTGGGCTGCTTTAAGGAGCAGCAGATCTCTATCATCCATCAGCGCCACCCCCAGGGATCAGCGAAGGGATAGCGATCGACGCCTTTCCCTGCAATCTGGCGGGCCTCTCGGGAAGGATTGCCCACTACGGGATGATCGCTCCAGTAGTTTCCGCCTAAGGCCTCTCCTCCATCCCACTGATTAGCGCCGTTGTCGGCTGCGTTCTGGCCGTTGTTCTGGAAGAGGTTATGGTATAGCATATTTCCCGAGCAGTCCACCAGGTTGGCTCCTGCCATCTCATTGCCGGATATGCTGCTCTCCAGGATGCTGCCGCCCTGGCAGCGGCTCATGCGCAGGCCGGAGCGCCGGTTCTCCTCCAGGAGATTATCCTCCAGCCTCAGGCCTTGGCAGGACTGGGCGAAGATCCCCTGGCCGTTATGGCGGGCGGCGTTGCCCTTCACATGGGCCGAGGAGAGCTGCTGCAGAGATATGCCATCGATCTCGTTCTCGCTGACATTATTGTCCCAGAGAATGCAGGAATCGCTTCCCGCCAGGGATATGCCCCGCAAGCAAGAGAATGCCGAGCTTTCCAGAAGGGATATCTCCTGGCATTTGCTCAGCAGGATCCCATCCCCGCTGCTCTTTGATATGCTGCAGTTCTGAATCCGGCAAAGCCGGCTGCCATGGAGGGATATTCCCCAACGGCAGGCACGGGCCTCGCAATCGACCATGGCCAGCCCCTGCGATTCATCGACTCGAAATCCTTCCCCGGAGCAGTTGGCTGAACGGTCCCGCTCCAGCCTGCAGCTCGATGTGCCGCTGGCTGACAGGCCAACTGCACAACCGGCTGCCCGGCTGTCTGAAATAATGCATGAGGTGCAGTTCTGAAGCATATAACCCCACTCCGAGCTCTTGATGCCGCTGCTCTGAATGCGGCAGCCGGTGGAGTTGACCAGGAGCACTCCCGAGCTGCTGTTGCTTATATTCAGGCCAGAAGCTATGATGTTCTTGCAGGAGACCAGGCCCAAGAAGCCGCAATCGGAAGGCATCTCCAGGTCCGCCTCGCCCACCAGGTAGCAGACGGACTTATTCTCCACCAAATTGCTTTCATCGATGTCCTGGTCAAAGAAATCGTAATTGTATGGCTGGGGGGCGCTCTGGCCTGAATCTATCCGCAGGTTGAAGTAATTGTCCCAGAGGCGGCTCTCCTGGAGCCGGTTCTTCCCGCAGGCCCGGATGGAGATTCCGTACCTGTTCTCGGAGGCGGAATTATTGGCCAGGATATTTTCCGCCGAGCCCTGCAAGAGGATTCCGTTGCCGTTTTCCCAGAGGCTGTTGTCCCGCAGGCTGTTATTCGCCCCTCCTTCCAGAAAGATTCCCGCCCGCTCATTTCTCCGGCATTTATTGCCGGTTAAATTGCATCTCTGCGATCCCCTCAGGCTCATGCCCACCTGTCCCCCGGAGATGTTGTTCTGGCTGAAGTTATTGCCCCAGGACTGGAAAGCGTCTATGCCGCTCACCATCTCGCCGGAGAGGCTGTTGCCGAGGACAAGATTGCTGTAAGACCCGGAGAGGACTATGGCCATTCCCTCTCCGGAATAGCTGTTGTTGGCTACAGACGTATCATTGCATTCTTCCAGCACCACACCCCGCAGGGCAGAGATGCGGCAGCCTTCCACCGTCCCCCCCCGGGTGCGATTGAAGACCACGGCCGTCTCGGCGGTGATGTTGCTTCCCAGGACTGCATTTTTCGCCCCCAGTATCTCCACTCCTATAAGAGAGCTTATGCTGCAGCTCTCCAGTCGGTTGTCTTCTCCCGAAATATATACCGCATTGGCGGGGGAGGAGATGCTACAGCCGGCTAGGATGCAGCCGGAGGAGGTCAGGCTGATGCCGGGGCTGCTGTCCGGACCGATGATATCGATATGCGATATCCTGCAGCCCGGAGCGTCCAGGATCAGGCTGCCCCTCAAAATTGCGCCCGGCCTTCCGGTGATATTCAGGCTCCGGTCCGCCTTCCCCCCGGAGTAATTGCCAGGCATGATCAGGATGCTGTCGCCATCTTCGGCCAGCAAGATTGCATCCTGGAGATTGAGGGCATCGCCTGATCCTTTTCCGTCCACGGTCAAAGTCTTTGCCTGGCCAGAGGAGAGGACGAGCAGAAGAATAAGGGCATGCAGAGCTTTCATCTCTCCTCGCCTATGAGCCTGATCGCAGATAAAACTATGGTGATCGGGACAGCTTTGGAGGAAGAGCGATGCAGGGCCTTCCTGGCGGAAAGATAGAAATATGCCATTTCGCTATTCTCAATAAGCCCGAGGGAGGACTTTTCGTGCCTGAGCCATTTCGCATTCTGATCATTGAAGACGATCCAGAGCATGCCGAGCTGATCAAAATGGGCTTCAGAAGGCATGATGAGTTCTTCCTTGACTTTTCGGCCACCGGAGAGGACGGTCTGGAGATGATCTCTGCCAAGGCTTACGACCTCATATCCGTGGATCTGGTCTTGCCAGGCATGGGGGGCCTGGATGTTTTGGTGCGCATCAGAAAGCTGGATCAGGATATACCCGTGGTCATGGTCTCGGGGCACGGAACCACGGAGATGGCGGTGGTGGCATTCGAGAACCGGGCCACAAAATATGTGGTGAAAAGCCTGGAGAGCTTCAAGAGCCTGCCTTATGTCTTCGAGAACCTGATCCAGGAGGCCAGGTTCAAATGCAGCCAGAGAGACATGCAATCCCAGATAGAGAGATCGGAGAGGATCCACCGCAGCATTGTGGAAAACGCCCTGGCCGGCATTTACATACTGCAGGATGGGGCCTTCCGGCTGGTCAATCCCAAACTGGGCGAGATATTCGGCTGCTCTGCCGAGAGCCTGCTGGGCCTGCCCTTCTGGCAGATGATCAAGCCCGATGATATGGCCTGCGTCAGCCGCCTAAAGAGCGATGAGCAATCCGATGTGCCGGTTTATGAGTCCAAGGTGCAGCGCAAGGACGGCACACATCGCTGGATAGAGTTTCGCACCGTTGCCATAGAGTATGAGGGCAAAAGGGCCACCTTGGGCAACGTCCTGGACATCACCGCCAGAAAGGAGAGAGAGATCGACATGATCAATGCCAGCCGGGAGCTCTCCGCCCTGGACGGCCTGACTGAGAGCTGCCTGTCGGGCCTGGACCAGGACCGGATGCTTGCCGGCATCCTGGGCCACCTGGTATCCGGAACGTCAGGAGCGGAGGTCGGCGGGATATTCCTTCAGGAGGAGGAGGGATTGGAGCTGAGGGCTCTGCACGGCTCGGTGGAGGAGCTGATCCGCTTTATCCAGGAGATGGATACGGTGCGGCTCCTGAGCCGACCTCTCATCCATGCCACCGGAGCAACTGGAAGCAACTGGATCTCAGCCCCCATTTTGATCCAGGGCCGGACCAAGGGCCTGGCGGTGCTGGCTCTGACCGAGGCGGCGGACCGGTCCAGCCTGGAGTTTCTGGAGAGGTCAGCCAGCCGCATGGGCCGGCTTCTTGAAGGTAGCTCTTTAGAAAAGATGTCGCCATCCGCCCAGGAGCTGCCCGCCCGGATCAGGGCTGGCTTTGTCCAGGATTAGTTCAGGAACTCCTCCAGCCAGTCCACCTGGCCGGGAGGAAGATGGAGCCTTCCTTCTATAATATTCTCGATCATTGCTGCCACCTCGGCTGCGCTCCTGCCCGTGGTGTCGATCTCATCCACCCGCCGGCACATCTCCACCGCCTCGACCAGTATCACATCCAGGGCTTCTGCCTCCAGGTTTTCCCTGATCTTAGCCTGGGAGTAGCCGCGCCCCTCCAGACGGGTCCGGAGAGCGGCGGGAGAAAGGCGCAGAACTATGGCCCATTCGGCAAAATGATGGGAAAAGTGCCCCTCCAGGATCATAGGCTCATTGCCGTCAAGAGAGGCCAGATGCCCGGACAGGGCATCCATATCCGCCTCCAGGCAGCCCCTCTCCGGATCCAGGCCCAGGTTCATGCCTGCCCTCACCAGGGAGTTGATATCCAAAACCCGATAATGGAGCAGAGCGGCCACGGTGGTCTTTCCCGTGCCCGGTGTGCCGGTCAAGGCTATCTGCATATCTCCCGGTAGGCGGACAGGAAGCGCCGGTTTTCCTCCGGCCTGCCAACAGTGATGCGAACCCTGTGCTCTCCCGCCCCCCGGAAGGAGCGGCAGTCCCGAATGATGATGCCGCGGGAGAGAAATCTCTCTACAAACTGATCGGATGGCTCTTCTGTCCGGAGGTAGAGAAAGTTGGCCTGGGATGCATCGCATCCTATCTCTCTCCCCAGCCTTTCCCTCTCGGATACTATATTCTGCACCGAGCGGCGCATAAAAGGCAGGTCAGATAGAGCAGCTGCCCCGGCAGCGGCAGAGGCGCAGCTTATACCATAGAAAGGCGGAGCCGCCCGGCGGTACTGCTCGGCAATCCAGGCGGGAGCCACAGCATATCCCAGGCGCATGCCGGCCAGGCCGAAGGCCTTGGATAGGGTGCGGCCTACGATCAGATGGTCGTACTCTTGCACCAGATGGATCAGGCTCCTCTCCGAAAATTCGACATAGGCCTCGTCCAGGAAGACTATGGCATCGGTGCTCTCCAGTATGGCCCGAAGCTCTTTTTCGCTCAGGACATTTCCGGTGGGATTATTGGGAGAGCAGAGAAAGGCCATCTTGGCCCCCTCAGGAACGGCCTCGGCCAGCTCATGCCGCGGCCCGCGGGCCGAGAAAATGGGCCTGGCTCCGGCCATGATGGTCAGGATCTCATAGTAGCTGAAGGTGGGAGTGGGGATGAAGGTGGCATCCCCCGGCTCCAGGAAGATGCGGGAGAGGGTATCCATGACCCCATCCATTCCCGCCCCTAAGAGGATCATCTCCTGGGGAAAGCCGGTATAGGCGGAGAGCCCCGCCAAGAGCTCCTCCGGCTCGGGGTACCTCTCCATGGCCACGGAGGCGAGGGCCTCTCTGGCCCTTGGGCTGGGCCCGTAGGGATTCTCGTTGCTGCCCAGCTTGACTATATCCGCAGCATCGAGGCCGTATTTTCGGGAGATCTCCCCAAAGCCCTTGCCCGCCACGTAAGGCCGGAGAAAATTCAGGGCCGGGCGCAGCCGAGCCCCTTTCCAGGCCTCAGAGTGACTGGCCAATCACATTCACCACTTGGTCTATCTCCTTCTTATCCACCACCAGGGGCGGTATGAGCCGGAGGGTGTGCTCGCCGGTGCTGTTGATCAGAACTCCCCCGGCCAGAGCCTTTTCCACCAGGCTCTTGCAGTCGGCGTCTAGGTCTATGCCCACCATCAAACCCAGGCCCCGTACCTCTCGCGGCATGAGCTTGGCAAGCTCTCTCTTGAGGTAGGCGCCATTCTCCCTGGACCGGGCCACAAGCTTCTCCTCCCTTATCACATCTATCACCGCCAGTGCGGCGGCGCAGATGAGCGGCCCTCCGGCAAAGGTGGAGCCGTGGTCCCCTTTGGTCAGCGCATCAGCAGCATCGCCCGAGGCAAGCATGGCTCCCATGGGTAGGCCGCTGGCCATGGCCTTGGCCAGGGTCATGATATCGGGCTTAACCGCAAAGTGGTCCTTTCCGAACCACTCTCCTGTGCGACCGAAGCCGGTCTGCACCTCATCGAAGATGAGCAGAGCATCCCTGTCGTCGCATATCTCCCGAGCTGCGCGCAGGAACTCCGGATCGGCCACATAGACCCCCGCCTCTCCCTGCACGGGCTCGAGGATGACCGCACCCGTATCTGAAGTTGCCGCAGACTTGAGGGCCTCCACGTCGTTGTAAGGCACAAAGGCCGCCTCCCTCAGGGGCCGGAAGGGCTCGCGGTAGGCGGACTTGTAAGTAGCGCCTAAAGCTCCCAGGGTGCGGCCGTGAAAAGCACGCTCCGCAGCCACAATCTTCGATCTGCCTTTAGCCCGGCGGGTGAGCTTGAGCGCTGCCTCCACGCTCTCTGCCCCCGAGTTGC
>Ga0116174_10003776_pt1 | contig 12297 bp, 8 predicted proteins | sample AD_UKC087_MetaG_FD_89801 | JGI IMG/M metagenome (GOLD analysis project Ga0116174, IMG submission 89801) | Active sludge microbial communities of municipal wastewater-treating anaerobic digesters from USA - AD_UKC087_MetaG | ecosystem: Engineered > Bioreactor > Anaerobic > Digestate | place: USA...
CCTGGTGAGCCCGGCCACGATCGAAGCGAAGATGAGCACGATCTCCCCGATGTTGCACCTTACAAGGTACTGCACCGACTTCTTGATGTTGTCGAATATCGTCCTTCCCTCTTCTATGGCCCTGACTATGGTCGCGAAGTTGTCGTCTGTGAGTATCATGTCCGCCGCGCCCTTGGACACGTCCGTCCCCGTTATCCCCATTGCGACTCCGATGTCTGCCTTCTTCAAGGCCGGGGCGTCGTTGACCCCGTCGCCGGTCATGGCCACTATGTAGCCCTTGGACTTCCAGGCGTCCACTATCCTCACCTTGTGTTCTGGCGACACCCTGGCATACACCCTGACCCTCTCAACCGACGAGAGCAGCTCGGCTTCCGAGTACCGGTCCAGCTCGGAGCCCGTAAGGGCCAGCGAATCCTGGTCCGCTATGCCAACCTGTCGGGCGATTGCGACCGCCGTGGATTTGTGGTCGCCCGTTATCATCACGGGTATGATGCCCGCCCTGTGGCAGGATTCCACCGCGGGAGCCGTCTCGGGCCTCGCCGGGTCCTGCATGCCGGCCAATCCTATGAAGGTCATGCCCGATTCTATCGCCTCGTCTACCTTGGCCGGAAGCGAACCGACGTCCTTGTACGCGAAGGCGAGCACCCTCATGCCGGACTCAGCCATGGCGTCGTTGGATTCTACGTTGCGGGAGTAGTTGGGTCCGTCCATTTCGATCACGCCGTCGTCGGTAAGGGCTTTCCCGCATATCTTGAGGACCTCGTCCGGGGCCCCTTTGGTGTAGATCCTTATCCCGCCGCCGGGGAGGGAGTTCAATGTGCTCATCCTCTTGCGCACTGAATCGAAGGGAACCTCAGCCACCCTCGGCATCTGCTTCTGCAGGGAAGACTTCCAGATGCCGGCCTTGGATGCCGCCACCAGCAGGCATCCTTCGGTGGGGTCGCCCACCATGGAGAAGCCCCCGTCAGCCCCCTTCTCGAAGGTGGCGTCGTTGCAGAGGGCCGCGCACCTCATTAGCTCGATGAACTCCCCGTCGTCGGCGAAATGGTAGACGTTGCCTCCCACCCTGAAGTCCCCTTCGGGGGAATAGCCGTCGCCTGTTACGTCTACCCAGCCGTGCGAGAGCCTCAGCTTCTTGACGGTCATCCTGTTTGTCGTGAGCGTCCCTGTCTTGTCGGAGCATATGACATTGGCGCTCCCTAGCGTCTCGACCGCCGGCAGCCTCCTGATGATGGCGTTGTGCCTGGCCATGCGCTGCACGCCGAGGGCAAGGATTATGGTGAAGATGGCGGTCAGGCCCTCAGGGATGGCGGCCACTGCAAGGCTCACCGCGGTCATGAACATGTCGAGCGGCTCCTCGCCCCTTATAAGCCCGGCTGCGAAGACCAGGAGGCTTATTGCCACGGCAGCTATGCCGAGCACTTTGCCCAGCTTGTCGGTCGCCACCTGCAGCGGCGTCTTCTCGTCCTCCTGCTGCTGCAGCATGCCTGCTATGCGCCCAACCTGGGTGGACATGCCCGTCTGTACTACCACACCCCTGCCCCTGCCGTAGACCACAGTTGTGCCCATGTAGGCCATGTTGACCCTGTCGCCGAGGCCTGCGTCCTTGCCGAGGACGGCTGAGGCGTCCTTCTCGGCAGGGATGGATTCGCCGGTGATCGCCGCCTCCTCGATTTTCAGTGACGCGCTTTCGATTATCCTTATGTCGGCGGGTATGAGGTCCCCCGCCTCCAGGAGCACGACGTCCCCTGGGACGAGCGCGGACGCGTCCACCACCGATACCCTGCCGCTCCTAAGCGCCCTTGCCTTGGGGTTGGTCATGCGCTTCAACGCCTCGAGGGCGTTTTCTGCCTTGTTCTCCTGGACGACGCCCAGCACGGCGTTGATGGCCACTATCACGAGGATCGCTATCGCGTCGCCGAACTCCCTGAACGCCGCCGATACCACGGCCGCCACGATGAGCAGTATCACAAGGAAGCCCCTGAACTGGTCCAGGAACCTCTGCAGGGTGCCTTTGCGCTTCGCCTCGGCCAGTGCGTTCGGGCCGTATTTCTGCGCCCTGGAATCGGCTTCCTCCTCCGTCAAGCCCGTCTCCCGGGACGTGGAAAGCTCGCGCAGAAGCACTTCCCTGTCCATCGAATGCCAGTCAGACATCCTACATCCACCTCTATTCGAAGCTTTTCATGCCAGGATCAGAAGGGCTGCGGCCATCACGGCCATGGCCGGCAGGAGCAGAAGGCCTATGACCTTGATTAGGTCGACTTTGAAGTAGTCGACCGTGAGCACCAGGCACAGATGCGTGGGAGTAAGGTTCATGCCCATGTTGCAGCCGGTGTAGGACAGCGCTGCCAGCTGCGGCGTTATCGCCTCGATGCCGTACATGGAGATCAGTATAGGCATGACGAGCGCCATAGTGACCGACGACATGCCGGTCAGGAAACCGACCGCAAACGGCAGCAGCAGAGCCAGGAGGGGCATCGAGAGGCCGAAGCCGGAGAAGGTGCTCCCCAGGGCCTCTATGCCGCCCGAGCCCGTGAGGGCGTCCTTGTAGAACATGAGCCCTATAATCATCCCGATCATCGCCGGGTTGAACACGTTCGCCGCCATCTTCCTGTAGTCGGGAGGCTTCGGCCTGTAGATGGCAATCAAGGCCAGTATGACGGGAATGAGGGCTACTATCGGGGAAAGGCCGAAGGTTAAGACCATTATGAGCACCGCGGCCAACGGCAGCACCGACAGCACCAACCCGCGGAGCGCGTCCCTCTTCTTCCCGTCCCCGTCCGAAGGCCTGGGTGCGGGCTTCCTGGTCCCCCTGAATGCGACGGGGATCCCGACTGCAGTGGCGACCAAGGCCATGGGAAGCATCGCCCTTAGAAGCGACGCCATGGGAAGCTTGGTTATCTGCGCAAGTATTATTATCGCCGTATATACCGGGGCGATGAACTCCATTATGTGGCGGAACCAGAAGTTGGCGAAGGCCTTCTTCTCGGGGCTCGCCTCGGAGCCGTCGGAGGCCCTGTCCACCATAGGGCACGACAGGAGCGCGCCCCCTGCTGAAGGAAGAAGCCCCATGAAGGCAGGCAGGAGCACCATGTGGACCCTCTTGTCGGGAATCAGCCTTCCTAGGGAGGCCACCAGCCTGTCGGTGAGCCCGAAGTTGGTCATCAGCTGCTCGAGCACGATGACAAGCAGCATGGTCGCAAGCACGCTCTGGGTCTGCGCCGAACCCAGCGTGGTACCGACGGTCCTTAGTATGCCGCCCAGGCCCATCCCCGATGCCAGTATGACCACGATGCCGCCAGCTGCCATGGCAATTCCGTTAGGCACTTTGAGCCTTATGAGAGCAAGGACAACGGCAAGCGAGATTACGACCAGTATCGCAGTGTTCATGTTTCCCCCGCCCGATCAGGATACTTAATAATTATACCCTAATCTCAGGGGCCTTTCACCTCTCGCGGCGCATCGGCGCCATCACTGCCACGATGCGCTCAGCGCCCGCCCGGGCGAGCAAGGCCGCAATGCATGGAAGCTCCCCCGAGTCGGATTCATCCATCACTACCACAGGACAGGATGTCCTTGCCTTCCTCTGCGCAGCGCCTTGGGAAAACCTGGCGAGCGAACCTTCCTGCCAACCTGGAGGCTGCTTGCGGACGGGGCCGCCGTACTCCGTGGCGAACGCGGATGCCACAGCCCTTGCGAACGCCCTTGACGGGCCCCCCGTGCCTCCATTATCCTCGCGGCTGATGTATGTAGAATCGGTCAGCATGTATTCCCCTAAGGGGACGGCATGGGCGTATGCCGTAGCAAGGACCCTCATGGACGCCTTCCCCGATGCCATAAGCCTTGATGCAAGGCCGCCGACTTTGGCATCGGGAGCCGCGCAGACGGCATAGAGGCCCGTAGGGATGCCGGGCCCTTCCGGCATGGGCAGCCTGTAGCAAGAGATCCCGTCCGCCAGCAGGTCGGCGCAGCCGCGGCATATCTCCGCCGCCGGCGGCAGGCCCTTCAGCTCCTGTCCGCATCCGGGGCAGTCCTTCACCGTGTCCGCGAATGCGCCCCGGACAAGCCATGCCGCCTTACGGAAGGCTGCGCTCCATCTCATACGCCCCTCTCCCCCCTGAGGAAGCCGTTTCTGGCAGCCTCCTCGTTCATTTCGCGGATAATCCCCAAAGCCTCCTTCATCTCGCCGTTCGCCCTTCCGCAGAGGAAAAGGACTCGGCCTGTGGGCCTTGCCTGCTGCCTTCCGGCCCTTCCGGCCATCTGCACCAGCGCCCTGTAGTCGAATACGGCCTCCTTGTCCGAGCCGAGCACAGTGACATCGCAGCCGGGGACGGTGACCCCCCTTTCCATTATCGAAGTGCAGACCAGCACGTCCATGTCCCCTGTCGCGAAGGACTTTCTCTTTGCTTCGCGCCCCGGATCCGAGGAATGCGACCATCCGACTTTCGCGCCCGCTCTGCCCCTGCTTTCAAGGGACCTCGCCAGGGCCTTCGCCACTGCTTCGGCGGCCGCCTTCCTGGGCACGAAGACGAAGTGCGCATGGCCTTCATCGAGGCTTTCGCATACCGCCGAGGCGAGCTCTTCAGGCACCGCCGGCTCTGCGCCGCCGAGAAGCGCGTCTGATGCCGCACCCAGCTCCAACACCTCGGGCACGGGCAGGGGATGGCCGTGGTGCCTTGCGGGTATCCTTGCGACCGGCACGTCGCCTCTCCTTGCCGCCTCCATAAGGCCCCTTGAAGGCGTGGCCGACATGAAAAGGGTCTTGCCGCCCTGTCTCCTCGCCGACCTTACGGCGTGTTCCAGCATCCTTGATCCCTGGTAGGGGAAGGCGTCCACCTCGTCTAATACCGTAAGGTCGAAGCATCTGTAGAACCTGAGGGCCTGATGAGTGGTGGCTACAGTGATGTCGGTGAGGGACCTGCTTTTCGCCGGGCTGCCACCGTAGAAGGAGGAGCAAGTACTGCCGGGGAACGAGGCCGTTATCCTCTCCCCGATCTCCGCCACCACGTCCCTCCTGGGGGCCGCGTACATGACCCTGCCCCCGCGGTTCAGCGCCTCTTCCATGGCTGAGAAGCTGACCTCCGTCTTGCCTGCCCCGCAAACGGCCCAGATGAGGGCCTCTGTTGCAGTGTTCTCCCTGTACCATCCCCTGACGAACGACGACGCCCTCTCCTGAGCCGGCGTAAGCGGATATTTGAGCACCGCCGCGTGCCTCTTGCGGAGGTCTGGAATGACGGGCCCGGCTTCCAGGCTGTAGACCGGCTCGCATTCCCTCATGGCTCCCATGGGCTCGCACTCGGCGCAGACAAGGCATGAATCAGAACCGCATGACGGGCAGTCCCCAAGGTAGAACCCGGTGGTTGCGCCGCATCTGGAACAGGCCCTGCCGCCGTAGCCGCGGTACGTTATCCCCGGGGCGATCCGCATGCCCAGCCTGGCCGAGGCATATTGCGCGGCCATGGAAATGAGGGACGGCTCCGAGGCCATCGGGCCGTATGCTGCCTCCTGCATCCTCAACAGCCTTCCTTTGACCCTTGATGCCAGCTCCTTCCCTGCCTTTGCGGGGGCTTCCATGTCAATGCCGCCCGATGCCGGAACCTCGACAGGTCGGCAAGGCATCCTCGCGCCGGCTCCGTAGGCCTTTACGCTCCGGGATACCGACCTGAAGGCATCGGCAAGGCTTAGCTTCCCCGAGTTGACGGCGTCCCCGACGGCCCTGTGGGCCTGGGGGAGCCTTAACGGCGGGGATATGACGCGCATTACTGCGTCCTCTGACTCGCGCGCCAGCTCCAAGTCGTATTCCGGGCAGGGTGAGCAGACGAGCCTTGGATATGGGCTTGTCGGGCTTTCCAAATGGCATACGAAGAAGAACACGGCTACCACCTCAGTGTGCCGTGTTCTCCGTTTCCTGCCATATTACCTGCATATTAGCCCTTTTATCGCTACTGCGGGTCACCTTCGGAGAGCCTTTTGGCAAGCCATGTCCTCCGCTCGGCTACGCTTGCGTTCCTGATGGCTATGCCAAGCGCCTTCATGGTGCCCACTATGGCGACGTAAGACTTCGCCCTCGTTATGCCCGTGTACAGGAGGTTGCGCCTGAGCATCATGTAATGTGACGTGGTGATCGGCATCACGACCGCCGGGTATTCGCTGCCCTGGCTTTTATGTATCGAGATGCAGAATGCCAGCTCCAACTGGTCCAGCTCCTGCTGGGAGTATGTCACCGACCTGTCCCCTTCGGGTTCTGGGAAGGCCACCGTAAGCTCCCCTTCCTCGACGTCGGCGTAGGTGACTATCCCCATGTCGCCGTTCCAGACCAGCTTCTCGTAGTTGTTGCTCGTCTGCATGACCTTGTCGCCGCGCCTGAAGCTTAAGCAGCCGAACTTGAGCTCCGGCCTGTCCGGCCGTGGCGGATTGAGCTTCTCCCTTATCATGAGGTTGAGGTTCTCGACGCCTGCCGCCCCTTTCCTCATCGGCGACAGGACCTGGATCTGCGTCACCGGGTCCAAACCCAGCTTATAGGGCAGTACGCGGCAGGCCAGGTCCATCACAGCCCCGGCGGCTTCGGCAGGGTCCTCCTTCTTGACGAAGCGGAAGTCCTCCTTGCCCCAGAGCTCGGGGAACTCGCCCTCGTTTATCCTGTGGGCGTTGGTGACTATGCTGCTTAAGGCCTCCTGCCTGAATATCTCTGTGAGCTGGGTCGTGGCGATCGCCCTCGACTGGATCAGGTCCTTGAGCACGTTGCCGGGGCCGACCGAGGGGAGCTGGTCGACGTCGCCGACGAGCACGAGCCTGGTTCCGGGCTTCACCGCCTTGAGCAGGCTGTACATCAGCATGACGTCCACCATGGACACCTCGTCTATGATGAGGGCGTCGCACTTCAGCGGGTTGTCCTCGTCCCTTTCGAACCTCCAGCCGTCGTCCCTGGGCTGGAACTCCAGCAGCCTGTGTATAGTCATTGCGGGCTTGCCCGTGGCTTCGCTCATGCGTTTCGCGGCCCTTCCTGTTGGCGCGGCAAGCAGCACCTTCTTTCCCTTCTTCTCGAAGAGGGCTATCATCGTCCTGATAGTTGTCGTCTTGCCGGTGCCAGGGCCGCCTGTGAGGATGCTCACCCCGTTGGACATGGCCGCCTTGACTGCCTTTATCTGGGCGGACGCAAGCTCGACGCCGGACTGGGCCTGCACCTCTTCGATCTCTTCGTCCTTCGGCTCTTCTAGCCTCCACATGCCCGTGTCAGCAATCTTGGATATCAGCTTTGCCACGCCCTTCTCGCCGTGCCAGAGCGGCGCCCAGAACAGCCTGTGCCCGTCTTCCAGCACCACCTCGCCCCCGTCCATGCCAGCCGCGGCCTTCCTTACCTCGTTTTCCTCCACGCCCAGCTGAGCTGCCACCCTTATGGAGAACTCCTCAAGGTCCGAGTAGCAGTGCCCCTCCTCTGAATCCACCATCAGGAAATGGGATATGCCGGACATCACCCTGTACGGGTGGTTCGCCTTGAAGCCGAGCTCGTATGCTATGGCGTCCGCCTTCTTGAACCCAATCCCCCTTATCTCCGCAGCCAGCCTGTAGGGGTTCTCCTTTATGGCGGAAATGGCCCTGTCGCCGTATGCCTTGTAGATCTTAATGGCGTCGGACTGCGTAGCCCCGTGGCCCCTGAGGAACACCATTATCTTCTCGACGGCCTTGTGCTCCTGAAGGCCCTTTGCGATCTTCGATGCCATCTTCTCCCCGAAGCCCTTTATCTCGGTGAGCCTCTCCGGGTTCCTGTCCAGTATCTCTAGGGCGTCGGCGCCGAAGAACTCTACGATGGCCTTGGCCTTCGACGGCCCTATCCCCGGTATCACACCGGATGCGAGGTACTTTTCTATGCCCTTCTTCGTCTTGGGCTCGGTGTATTCGACCTCTGACACGCTAAGCTGCCTTCCGTAGGTGGGATGGACCGTCCATTCCCCTGTGAGCACGACAAGCTGTCCGGCCTTTGCGGTCGGGAATTTGCCGGTGGCCGTCACCTCCCCCTTCGCGCCGTCGACTTTCAGCCTCACGACGCTGAAGAGGTTATCCTCGTTCCTGTAGGTGACCCTTTGGATTGTCGCTTCCAGTCTCTCCATGGCATCCTCGCGGGGACGGTCGGGCGGCCCGGCGCCCAAATCCGGCCAGGGCCGCCCGGCTGCCCCTGTTATCTCAGCATCTGCGCGGCGTCGGTGGCTTCCCAGGGGGCATGTTCGGCTTTCCTTCCGAAGTGCCCGTAGCTAGACAGCCTCTTGTAGTTGAAGCCTTCTCGGCTGACGTCGAACAGCCTGAACTTCTCTATCATGCCCTGTGGGGTCAAATCGAAGGCTCGCCCGTCTGATACAAGCTCCGTTATCTTCCGGTCGCTCATGGTGCCCGTTCCGAAGGTGTCTACGTTGACAGATACGGGATAAGCCACGCCTATCGCGTATGCGAGCTCGACCTCGCACCTTCGGGCGAGGCCTGCTGCGACGATGTTCTTTGCCACGTATCTTGCCATGTAGTTGCCGGACCTGTCGACCTTGGTCGCGTCCTTGCCGGAGAAACAGCCGCCGCCGTGGTTGGCCATGCCGCCGTAAGTATCCACGATTATCTTCCTGCCAGTAAGGCCGGTGTCCGCGTTAGGGCCTCCGAAGTGGAACATGCCGCTTGGGTTTATGAAGACCTTCGTCCTGACCACGGACCCTTCGAAATCGACGCTGAAGCTCTCGCCTGGCCCGGACCTGATATCCACTTCGGAAGCGTTCATGCAGCCGTAGGATGCGGCTACGGGCTTTATCACGTGCTCGAAAACGCCCGTCTTTATGGTATCTTGGTCCACGCCGATGTCGTGCATGGTCGAGACGACTATCGTGTCTATGCCCACGGGCCTTCCGGCCTCGTCGTAAGCTACGGTGACCTGCGTCTTGCCGTCGGGCTTCACCCATGGAAGCACGCCCTGCTTCCTGACCTGGGAAAGCTTCTCGGCCAGCCTGTGCGCCACCATTATGGGCATTGGCATCAGCTCGGGGGTCTCGTCGGTCGCATAGCCGAACATGATGCCCTGGTCTCCGGCTCCCATTACCTTGCGGTTGACTGCCTTGGCGATGTTCTCAGACTGTTCGTGTATGGTCGTCAATACCGCGCAGGTGTTGCCGTCGAACCCCTGGTCAGGCCTGTCGTAACCGATTTCCATCACGGACTTCCTGACGATTTCCGGGATCTCGACGTACACTTCGCAGCTGATTTCGCCCGCAACCAGCACCATCCCCGTCGTCGCGAGGGCTTCCACGGCTGATCTCGCCTTGAACCTTTCTTCGCTGCCTCCGTACTTGATGAGGATTTCGTCGAGGACAGCGTCGGAGATCCTGTCACATACTTTGTCGGGATGCCCCTCGGTGACAGATTCGCTTGTAAACAGCTTCAGCTTCACTTTTTCGCCCCCTGTAGTTTCCTGCCCGCTCACCGGGCGGCATTCATCTTATCTTCGCCGAGTTTACTATCTGGTCTTCTTTCACTGACAGCACTATCCTTGTGCCCGCTGCTATCTCAAGGTTCTTGTTTCCCGGCATGAGCCTGTCCACCGCGCTGCCTCGGGTGAAGAACCCGAGCCTGTCGGCGTTCTCCCCCTGGCAGATCAACAGGCCGGACTGTGCGAGCGACGCGGATATGGCCTCGTCGTCCACGTAGACGCGCACAGCGGTGCCGTCCAGCGCCGGAAGCGGCTCGAGGGCTATCTCAAGAAGGTTCTTCAGGTCGAACTTGTTTGACTTGGTCGGCGCGACGACCTTGGATTCCCATGAAGTCCCGGCCGGTATGGCGAGCCTTGAGCCGACGATGACGTCCTCGTCTACCGTGATCACCGCTGTGTCCCCCGGCTTCGATTTCAGCGTGCTCAGCGGCGTATCTATGGTCACTACCAGCTTGGTGCCCTTGGCCAGCTTCTCGTAACCTATGTCGACCCCGCCCTTGCCAGATGTGGCCTCAATGACCCTGGCTATCCTGACCGGAAGGGCCTCCCTGCTTACATAGCCGAAAAGCGCCTTCTCCAACGCAGCTACCTTGTCCAGCAGGGAAGTGCCCCCCACCCTTCCGTCTACTATCCACTGGGCGAACACCACCTTGTAGCCCAGCGACGCAACGCTGAGCTTGTCTCCGCCCAGCTCCGACCACAGCTTCTCCACCCGCTCCGCAAGGTTCCCCGCCCCTGGCTTGGCCAGTACTATCTCTTCGAGCTTCGAGACGCGGGGCAGTATGGGCCCGTCCACGGGCCTGCCGAATAGCGTCTTCTCCATCTCGGACAGCATCTCCGACTGGGAGATCGGAGGGGGGGCGGCAGTCGAAAGGGCCGCCGCGATCAGCAATATGGCTAGAATGGCGGCCGGGATAGTCGATATCTTCCTTTTCATCTCTTCACGCTCCGGTTCGTATCAGAACTTGATGCTGATCCCCAGCGCCGTAAGGTTCTTCTTCAGGTCTATCTTGTCGAAGTCGGAGAAGTCGATGAGCCTGTATCCTACCATGATGGACGCGTTGTTGAATATCCTGTAGCCTAGGTCGATGCCGGCTAGCTGCTTTACGCCGACGTCGCTGTTCAATCTCAGCGAGCCGCGGAATAACCAGCTTAAAGGCGAGCTGTCGTCATAAAGCCATGATTTCGTCGAAAGGGCGTCCGAGGCGATTATGTTCCTGACCTGCTCCACCTGGTATCCAGCCTGCATGAAGGCCGATTCGCCGAGCAAAAGCTTGTAGAAGATGCCGAGGGACGCCGACGATTGCAGCTCAAGGCCCTTGTCCGCCGCCGTCTTCAGGTCGCCGCTTTCTATGTTGTAGCCCGCCTGTATTGTAAGGGAGTCCGTAACGCTCCTCAACGGCACTATGCTGTCGATCCTGTACTTGATCCCGACGCCCGTCTTGGCTGTCAGGTCGGTTATGGCCGAGTCCTCGCCGTGGCTTCCCGTCATCCTATAGTCGAGTGTAAGCCCGCCTCCCTGGCTGTTCCCGAGGAGCAGCCCTACGCCGGCGCTTGACTTGTTCTGCTCCCGCTTTTCGTCGGCGAACAGGGAGGCGCTGACGTTCAACACCTCGAACAGGCTGACCTGCTTGGACTTCTCGGGGTTTATCGTGTCCAGCTGGAGCGGCTGCATCTTCGGCACTATCGAACCCGGCAGCAGCTCCTTGTCAGGCATTGTGAGGGACGCCTGAGACACCGCAGACGGCATGTTGATCTTTTCGAGGACTTCAGTTAGCGATAGGACGGACGTGCCGGTCTGGACCGGCACGTTGGCGCCGCCTGATGGCATAAGGTATGAGTAATCGATGCCGGAAGGCGCTTCGGCCGATTGTCTCTTCCCGACAACACCCCTTGCCATGAGCTGGACCGAGAATTCCTTTACGAGGTCGTTCAGGAGCCACGCGTCCCTGGATGTTATCTTCTGCGCCGTGGTCCCCATTATGGCGATGTCGATGGCAGCAACGTTTGTAAGGTCCAAATCGGTCAACCCGAGCTTCAGCAGCGCCCTTTCAATGGAAGCGGCGGCGAAGTCCTTGTTGATGGGTATCTTGGTGAGGTAATAGGGAGAGTCCTTGATGTCCAGGACGTTGTTCTTGGCCAGCTCCGCCAGCGCCCTGTACCTCCAGTCGTCGGATTTCAGGATCTCCGGTTCCGAGGCAAGGCCGGGCAAGGCGAAAAGGAGCACCAGCAAGGAGCACATGAGGGCTGTATTCAAGCTGTAGGCCCTTTTCAAGCTGCGCTTCATCCCTTTCTACCCGTATCAGTATTTATTCTCCGGCCGTCAGCCATTTCCTTTTATGCAGTTTTGCCCTTTATGCTTAGATACCTTCTGGCTATCACCTCGGCCACATAATCGTCCCAAGGCCTGTCCGGTGTCCTCAGCCCTATCGGTATCAGACGGGCCCACCACGGCTTCCTGTTGTCCAGGAGGAAGAGCCGCCTGCCTTCTACTGTGGAGTTCCTCTCGTCCACGCGCACTATCCTGAAGCCGTCCCTGGCGCCCATGGCGGATATTATCTCGGCTTCCACTTCCCTGGTCTTGGTCCCGTCTCCCAAGGCGATCTCCACAGTCCTTCCAGCAGAAAGGGCTGCAATTTCCTCTGCTGCCGAGCTTCTCGGGACGATGCAACGCTTAACAAGCCTCCCGCCCTCCTCCAGAAGGGCGAGGCCCACCTTGCTAAGACCGGGATCTACTCCTATAACGAAATCCAATCAATCATCCTCCGAGAAACCTTATTATATTATACCCTGCAGGATGCCGATAAAAAAGAAAGCCCGGGGGCATCTGCATGCCC
>Ga0116174_10003778_pt1 | contig 12290 bp, 10 predicted proteins | sample AD_UKC087_MetaG_FD_89801 | JGI IMG/M metagenome (GOLD analysis project Ga0116174, IMG submission 89801) | Active sludge microbial communities of municipal wastewater-treating anaerobic digesters from USA - AD_UKC087_MetaG | ecosystem: Engineered > Bioreactor > Anaerobic > Digestate | place: USA...
GCCAATGAAAGCGCCCCCGTCCCCTCCCCCGCGGCGGAGGATCTGGTACAGCGCGCGATGGGGTACACGGAAGAGAAGCCGCTGTATTTCATTGCCATCGGCGCTGTCACCAACGTGGCCTCCGCGCTGCTTTTGAAGCCGGAAATCAAAGACAGGATGGTTCTCATCTGGCTGGGCGGGCACGCGCTGCACTGGCCGCACAACCGGGAGTTCAACTTAAGCCAGGATGTGGCCGCGGCGCGGGTGGTTTTTGGCTGCGGCGTGCCGCTGGTGTCATTGCCCTGCATGGGCGTGGTGTCCGCCTTCACCGTCTCCGGCCCGGAGCTGGAACACCACCTGCGCGGGAAGAACAAATTGTGCGATTACCTGGCGGACGTCACCGCCCGGGAAGCGCTCAAGGACGGCGGCAACAGCGCCTGGACGCGCGCCATCTGGGATGTGACGGCGGTGGGCTGGCTGCTGGACGCCTCCTTCATGGAGGACTGCCTGGAGCACGCGCCCATCCCGGAGTATGACCACCGTTTCGCGCGGGACAAGACCCGGCACCTGTACCGCTATGTCTACCACATCCACCGGGACAGGCTCTTTGAGGACCTGTTTATGAAGTTGCAGAAAGCGTAAGGCAACCCGAGCGTCGCCGCGGCAGGGCGGCATTTCCCGGGCAGATAACACGGGTAAAGAACAGGGCCCTCCATTTTCGGAGGGCCCTGGCTGGTTTGTTGGGGTTTACTCGGCTTCCTTGGTGATGAGGGCGACCGGGGCGCCGATGAAGGGCTCCACCGCCTCGCCGTTGAGGAACTTGACGGCGGTTTCCACGCCCAGCTCGCCCATCAGGGCGGGCTGCTGCTGGATGGTGCCGTACATGGTGCCTTCCTCAATGGCGTCCAGCGCCACCTGCTCGGCGTCAAAGCCGATGATGAAGATGTCCGCGCGGCCGGCCTGCTGGGCCGCCTGCACGGCGCCGATGGCCATGTTGTCGTTGGCGGCGAAGACCGCCTGGATATCCGGGCGGGCGGTGAGCATGTTCTCCAGGATGCCCATGGCCTTGGTGGTGTCCCAGTCGCCAATCTGGCTGTCGGCCACCTCTATGCCCTCGCCGGCCGCTTCCACGGCCTCAACAAAGCCCTGGTGGCGGTCATTGGCGGCGGAGGCGCCTGCCATGCCCTGGATTTCGGCCAGGACGCCCTTGCCGCCCAGCAGCTCAATCAGTTTCTCGGTCGCGATGCGGCCGCCGTAGACGTTGTCAGACGCGATGTGGCTGACCACTTCCGCGCCGTTGACGCCGCGGTCCAGGGAGATGATCTGCACGCCCTTGTCAATCGCCATCTGGGCGACGGCGGCCGCGGCGTCAGAATCCACGGGGTTGTACAGCACGATGTTGACGCCGGCGGAAAGCAGGTTCTCCATGTTGGTGACGTCCTTGGCGGAGTCGTTGGCGCCGTTGAGCACGATGGTCTTCACGCCCAGCTCAGCCGCCTTTTTCTCGATGGCCTGCTGCATGGTGACAAAGAAGGTGTTGGAGGTGTCGGACAGGAGCACGCCGATGGTGTATTCCTCACCCAGCGCGGGAACCATGCCCAGGGCCAGCAGCAGCGCCAGGGCGAGTGCCAGAAGTTTTTTCATCAGGAAAACCCTCCTCATTGTTTTTCACGGGGCCTTGCCCCGCGGATTGCGTTTATTTGCGGCCCGTCCGGGCGTCCAGCAGCACCGCCAGCAGGATGACCCCGCCTTTGATGATGGTCTGGTAGTAGGAATCCACGCCCATCAGGGTCTGGATGTTGTTGAGCATGCCGATGATCAGCGCGCCGACAATGGTGTACAGCACCCTGCCCTCGCCCCCGCGCAGGGAGGTGCCGCCGATGACGACGGCCGCGATAGCGTCCATCTCGTAACTCTGGCCGGCAGTGGGGGTGGCGCTGGCCACCCTCGCTGTAATGATGATACCCGCGATGCCGGCCATAAAGCCGCTTGCGGTGTAGGCCAGCAGCTTGGTTTTGGCCACGTTGATGCCGCTGAGCAGCGAGGCCTCCTCATTGCCGCCGATGGCGTACATGTGCCGGCCAAAGGCGGTGCGGTTGAGCACAAACCAGACCACCAGGTAGACGGCGGCCATGATGAGGATGGGCACGGGCAGGTAGCCGCCCAGCAGGGTCTGCTGCCCCAGGGCGTTGAACACCCGGGAGCCGGCGTAGCGCGTGCCCGCGATGGACACCGCCGCGCCGCCGATGAGCACCAGGGTGGCCCCGCGGAAGATGGACAGCGAAGCCAGGGTGACAATCATGGGCTGCAGGCTGAAGCGCGCGATGAAAAAGCCGTTGAAAAAGCCGCCAATGAGCCCGACCAGCAGCGCGGCCAACACCGCCAGCAGCGCCGACCAGGGGTTGTCGGGCATCCGGGCGATGATGAGCGCGGCCATGGCGCCGGAGAAGGCCAGCACCGAACCGACTGAGATGTCAATGCCGCCCAGCAGGATGGCGAAGTACACGCCGGCGGCCAGGATGGCGTAGTGCGCGATTTGCTTGAAGATGTTGACAAAGTTGTTCAGCGTCAGAAAGCGGGAGCTGAGCGCGGCGAACACCAGGGCCGCGGAGAGCAGGATGACCAGCGGGCGGTACTCGGTGAGCAGCAGCCGGCTGACGCGTGCGCTGAGCGGGCTGTGGCGGTTGAACAGGCTCAACAGGTAAAAGCCCAGCCCGGCCAGGGCCAGCCCCAGCAGGATGAGCCAGTAGTTGTACCGGAAAAGCGTCGCGGACAGGCCGCCCGGGCCCTGCCCGCGCGCCAGCAGCGCCTGCTTTTGCGCCTGCGGGATCAGCAGCACGTTGCTGAAGCGCTGGCTGGCCAGCACAGCCATGACCACCAGCGCGGCGCCCAGCAGAAGGGCCAGCAGGCTCAGCGTGAGCAGGCGGTATTTTTTCATGCGTTCGCCTCCTGAGTGTTTGATGGCCGCCCCTGGCCCAGGATCAGGCCCATGATGCGCTCCTGGCTGGCCTCTGCCCGGCCCAGCTCGCCCATCTTGCGCCCTTCGTGCAGCACCATGACGCGGTCGGACAGGCCCAGCACCTCCTGCATCTCGCTGGAAATCATCATGACAGCAGTGCCGCCGGCCTTCAAATCCATGATGATCTGGTAGATTTCCTGCTTGGCGCCCACGTCGATGCCACGGGTGGGCTCATCCAGGATGAGCACCCGGGGCCTGGTCATCAGCGCGCGGGAGAGCACCACCTTTTGCTGGTTGCCGCCGGACAGGTTGCGCGCGCGCTGGCGCATGGACGGCGTCTTGATGCGCAGGCTGTCAATATAGGAACTGACCCGCGAGCGCTCCTCGCGCAGGTTCAGCCCCAGGCGGCCGCGCAGCGCGCGCAGGGAGGACAGGGTGATGTTGGCGCGCACATCCATGCCCATCACCAGGCCGTTGCGCTTGCGGTCCTCCGTCATGTAGTACAGGCCGCTGGCGATGGCCTCCCGTGGGCTGCGCGGGTGGTAGGGCCGGCCCAGCAGCTGCGCCGTGCCCCCCTCCCAGGGGTGCAGCCCGTACAGCGCCTGGGCCAGCTCGGTGCGCCCGGCGCCCACCAGGCCGGTTACGCCCAGCACCTCGCCCTGGTTCAAATCAAAGGAGACGCCGCTGACCAGGCCGCTGTCAAGCCCGCGCACCGACAGCGCGGGGCCCCGCCCTTCGCTTTTTATATAAGGGAAGTGCTGGTCCAGCGGGCGGCCCACCAGCATGCGGATGAGGCTGTCCATGTCCAGCTGGCTGACGGGCACCTCGCCCATGAACTGGCCGTCGCGCAGCACGGTGGCGCGGTCGCAGATGCGGAAGACCTCCTCCAGGCGGTGGGAGATGTAGACGATGGCCTTGCCCTGGCGCTTGAGCTGGGCAATGACCTCAAACAGGCTGTCCACCTCTTCATCGGGCAGGGCGTCCGTCGGCTCATCCATCACGATGACCCGGGCGTCCAGCAGCAGGGCCTTGGCAATCTCCACCATCTGCTGATGGGCGATGGACAGCTCGCGCACCCGTTGCCTGGGGTCAATCTGCACGCGCACGCGGGAGAGCAGTTCGCGCGTGGTGTCAATCATGGAGCGGCGGTCAATCGCCAGGCCCCGGCGCTTTTCCTGGCCCAGGAAGACGTTCTCGTACACCCGCAGGCCGGGCACCAGGTTGAGCTCCTGGTGGATGATGGCGATGCCGCCCTCCTGGGCCTGGCGCGCGTTCTGGAAGGCGATTTCCTTGCCCTTCAGGGTGATGGTGCCGCCGTCCTTCTGGTAGACGCCGGTCAGTACCTTCATCATCGTGGATTTGCCCGCGCCGTTCTCCCCCAGCAATGCCATGACCTCGCCCGCGTAGACATTCAAACTGGCCTTGTCCAGGGCCTGGACGCCCGGAAAGGCCTTGCTGATGTCCTGCAGGCGTAAAATCAGTTCTCCCATGGCACCTCTGTCGGGAAGATTTTGTTTCGTTGCCTCAAAGTATAAACCAGCCGCCCGAATCACGCAAGGAAGGACGGGATGCCGGCGCCTGCAAAACCGCGGGTACATTGAACATGAGCCCGAGGATACAGGCGGGCGGAAGGAGCGGATATGAAACGAGGATATGCAGCCTTCGCGCTGCTGCTGGCGCTGATGCTTCCCCTGTTGGGGCTTGCTGAAACCGGCCTGCCGCCGGTGGAAACGCGGCCGGCCAATACCGATTACCGGCCCGCATTTTTGGGCCAGACCCGCGCGCCGGGCATGCGCACGGTGACGCCGTATCAGGTGGACGTGCTCACTGACCAGCTGGACTCCCCCTGGGCGGTGGCCGCGCTGCCGGACGGTCGGCTGCTGATCACCCAGAAGGCGGGCAGCCTGCGCGTCTTTACGCCGGGCGCTGGCCTGTCCTCCCCCGTCACGGGGGTGGAAAACGTGGCGGACGCCGGCCAGGGCGGCCTGCTGGACCTGGCCCTGGCGCCGGATTTTTCGGACAGCCGCCTGATCTACCTGACCCTGGCGGAGCGAGTGCAGGGCGGCGCGGTGACGGCGCTGGCCAGGGCCAGGCTGGCTGAGGGCGAAGAACGCGTGGAGGACTTTGAGGTGCTCTGGCGCGCGCTGCCCGGGCACGGCAGCCGCGGGCATTTCGGCAGCCGGGTGGCGGTGGACAGGGAGGGCTACCTCTTTGTGTCCACCGGGGACCGCCAGGGCCTGGACACCCGCCCCAGGGCGCAGGACCTGGACAGCGCCTACGGCAAGATTGTGCGCCTGACCGCGGACGGCGCGCCCGCGCCGGGCAACCCCTTCACCGGGCAGGCAGGCGCGCTGCCTGAAATCTGGTCCCTGGGCCACCGCAACGTGCAGGGCCTGGCCATAGAACCGCAAACCGGGCAGCTGTGGGCCAGCGAGATGGGCCCGCGCGGCGGGGATGAGCTGAACCTCATCCTGCCGGGCAGAAACTACGGCTGGCCAACCATCGGCTATGGCATCGAGTACGGCGGCGGGCAGGTGGGCGAAGGCCTGACGCAGATGGAAGGGATGGAGCAGCCCGTCTACTACTGGGACCCGGTGCTGGCCGCCAGCGGCATGGCCTTTTATGCCGGGGACGGCATCCCGGAGTGGCAGAACAACCTGTTTATCGGCGGTTTGGCCGGCAGCCACATCAGCCGCCTGCAACTGGAGGACGGCCGGGTTACCGGCGAGGAGCGGCTGCTGGAGGACGAGGGGCAGCGCTTCCGCGACATCACCGAAGGGGTTGACGGCGCGCTGTACGCGGTAACCGACCAGGGCCGGCTGTACCGCCTCGGCCCGCCGGGCGGCCCGTAGGCGGGGTATATTCCATGGGGCGCGGACCGGTTCATCCGGCCCGCCCGGGGAGGAAAAACATGAAGGAAACCATCATCAAGGTGGAGGGCATGAGCTGCCAGCACTGTGTGCAGGCGGTGACCGGCGCGCTGCAGGCGCTGCCGGGTGTGGCCGAAGCAAAGGTGGACCTGGAGGCCGGCACGGCAGCGGTCACATACGATGAAAACAAGGTGAGCCCGGAGGCCATGAAGGCGGCCATTCTGGACCAGGGCTACGATGTGGCCTGAGGGCGGGCTGGTCGTCACCGAAGGCGCCCGCATCCGCTTTGATACGCAGGCGGACGCGGGCGAACTGGTCTATGCCCTAATCCCGGCCACCTATATGGGGCGCTGGGTCTGGGGGCAGAAACTGCACAGCGGCAGCTGGGAGTTTCCCGGCGGGCACATCGAGCCGGGCGAGACGCCGCTTCAGGCGGCCCGGCGGGAACTGATGGAGGAGAGCGGCGCCCTGCGGTTTACGCTGGAACCGCTGTGCATTTACAGCGTGCAGCTGCAAAAGGCGGACGGCGCCTGGGCGCCCCCGGTTTACGGCAGCCTGTTTTACGCGGAGATTGAAAGCCTGGGCCCGCTGCATGAGGAAATCGCCCGCGTTGATTTTTTTGAGGACCTGCCGGAGCCGTTGAGCTATCCGCTGATCCAGCCGCACATTATCGCCTATGTGAAGCGCCGGCTGCAGGCAAGGCGGGAAGTGTCCTAAGAGAACAGGAGAACCAAAAAAATAGCCCGGCAGCAGATGCCGGGCTTTATGATTGGTTTTTGGATTGTTGCGGGCTATTCCGCCGCCGCGCCCAGCTCCGCGCTTTCCGCCAGGGACAGCAGCAGCGCCTCGTTCCGCTCGTCAATCGCCTGGCCGGCCGGGTCAAGCTGGAAGCCGGCCAGGAAGCCGTTGACGTAGGTGAAGTAAATCAGCAGCGGGGTGCCCTTGGCGCTGATTTCCTGGCTGCGGATGAAGTTGCGCCCCTTGATGACAACCTCAGAAATGACATGGCCTTCCGGGGCGTTCTCGGTGAAGTAGCCGACCGCCAGCTCCTGAACCCCTTCCTCCTGCAAATCCTTGAAGAAGAGGCTGGCGTCGTTCTGGCGCACATAGTACATCAGCTGGTCCCCGTTTTGCGGGTCCATCAGGAAGAGGCTCAGGTCGTTGCCGATGACATACTCCATCGCGGCGCGGGGGTCCTTGAAGAAGAAGATGTAGTCATCCAGCTGCTGCTTGACATCCTGGGAGAAGGCGTACAGCCCGAAGGGCACCAGCATCGTGGCGGTGACGCCCTTGGAGGTGATGGTGAAGCTGTCCCCGGAGATGACCACGGTGTCCGTGGTCTGGGGGATGGAGCGCGTCTGCTGGTCCAGCGGCGCCAGCACCAGTTCCGCGCGCGCCGGCGGGTCAATCAGCGCCGCTTCCGGCGGCAGGGTGCCCTCCTGCGCCAGGGACGGCGCCAGGCTCAGCAGCAGGAGGGCGGAGAGGATGAGGGCCAGGGATTTTTTCATGGGGGTGCTCCTTTCATGGTTGGCTCGGCCTATTTCAGGCGCAGGGTGATGGGGTCTGACTGCAGCAGCAGCCGGTTCTCCTCCTGGTGGATCAGGTTGAGGGTGAAAGCCAGCTCCTCCCCCTCGGGGAAGATGCCCGGCAGGAAACCAAACAGCAGGGTGTAGGCGGACGCGCGGCCCGGGACGGTCTGCAGGATGGGCATGTTGTCGCCGTAGGCGGCCCCGTCCACCGTCACCCGGCCAAAGCTGGTCAGGCGCACGGCGTAGGCATTGCTGTTTTTGATGTAGAAGCGCTTGCCCTCCGGGTCGCTATGAAGGCGCGTCAGCGTGACGCCGCCATCGTCAAAGATGATGTCGCCCTCCGTGTCCAGGGGCTGGTCCGGGCTTTCATCGCTGCGTTTCAGGTCTACCCGCGCGGTTTTGAGCGCCCTGGGCGGTGCGATGGAGGGGTCAGAAGCGCTGGCGGTGAAGTGCAGCTTCACCTCCTGCACCCTGGTGATGCCCAGTGCCTCCAGGTTGTCCAGGCCGTCAAAGAGGTACTGGTATTCCTTGAATTCCTCGCCCAGCACCGTCCGCGCCAGGGGAATCGCCAGGGTGGCGTGGCGCGTGTAGCCCCGGGGCAGGGCGCCCGGCAGGTACAGGGGCGCCGATATGCCGTTGATGGAGGCCAGGGCCAGGTCCAGCCGGTCATAGTCCGCGGACCGGTTGGTGAGGCTGAGCGGCAGCTGGAAATCGCCCTCTTCTATACCGAGCTCGCCCGCCAGTTCGATGACAAAGCCCGCTTCCTCCAGCAGCACGCGGTTTTGGGCCGGGTCCCTTGCGGGCGGGTCATAGCCCGCGCCGACAGCCAGGGCGGTGTGGATGAGCACCTCCTGCGTGTAGGTTTCGCTGATGAAATTCGCGTCCAGGGGGCGGTGCTTCAGGCGGAAGAGCAGGCTGTCAAGCTCCCGGATGCCCGCGTCCACAAGCCCGATGCCGCCCGCCTGCGGCGCGATGGGGATGTCCAGAATCAGCTCGGCGGTGCCGCCGGCCTTTACAGCGGCCTGGCCCCAGGCGTCCACCATGGTGCCGTTGGCGCCCAGCCAGTCCAGCTCCACCTGCAGGTCCGCCTGCCGCCTGTTTTCCAGCATCAGTTTCAGGTGCAGGGTGTCCGGCGCCACTTTGTCTCCGGTCTGTGCCGAAGAGAAATCAAAGCCGAACATCGTGGCCGCCAGCCCATCCTGGTCAAAGAGCGCTGTGGGCGCGCCGTTTTGCGGGAAATCGATGGTGACGCGCGGGCTTGGGTCTTCCCTGCCCTTTAAGGGCAGGCTGAGGGGGATCAGTTCGGAGGAGAAGCTGAAGCCCTGGGTGTCCGTCACCGAGATGAGCATGAAATGCTCCAGCCCCTCATCGCGCAGCGGCTCAAAGCGCGCGTTCAGGACATCATCGGTGGAGAAACCGGCCATGCGCATGCTGTCTGACCCCACCCAATCCCCCAGCGGGAGCACCTCCCCCTCCTTGCCGCGGGTTAAGTAGAAGCTGGCGTAGGGCATGTAGACGCTCTCAAAATCCGACAGCTGCAGGTCGCGCTTGCCCAGCAGCTCCTCTTCCTCATGCCGTTTGATGGCGCCGGTCACGCGGGCGGTGCCGTCCACCTTGTTGATTTCCGCCAGCAATTCCGCGTGGACGATTTCCAGCCCGCCTTCCGCCGTGCGGCGGTTGAGCAGGGCGGGAATCTGGTAGCGCGCGATGCCGTCCAGGTTTTCCTTTTCCACCAGGTAGGGGTAGATGTCCTGCACGCTGTCCCGCTCGCGCAGGCTCATCACCTTGCCGTCAAAATTGGCGCGCAGGCGGTGGAAGCTGTCCAGCACCACGTCGCTGGACATGAAGTTGAGCATGTATTCCTCGCCCTGCAGCCGGGTGAGGATGTAGTATTCCGCGCGCTCATAGTGCGCGGCCTGGTTGGGGCTGAGCTGGATGTAGTATTCCGCGGTTTGCTCATCGTAGGTGACCGCGGGCGCCTCGCTGCCCGCCCAGTTGCTCAGGCGGTCATCCAGCAGGATGCCGCCGAAATCACGCACGAAGGCCTGGTAGGCGGGCGCGTGCGAGAAGCGCTGGTAAATATCCGACCAGCCCTTCTCATAGCGCGGCTTGTTCAGCAGCGGGAAGTAGAGGGACAAGCCGTGGCTCCTGGGCACGTTGGCGTAGTTGTACACCACCAGGTCAGAAATCGCCTGCCCCAGCGCCTGCGCCCCCTCGGGGTAGAGCGCGGCCATGTTCTGCGCCAGGTCGTAGAGGTCCACCAGGTCAAACTCATCGGTGGTGGCGGCGCGCCCGTAGGCCTTGGTGCCGTCCCGGCGCCTGGCCATGTCGGAATAGACCCTGGCTTCAAGCCCTTGGCTGAGGTCGCTGAACAGGCCGTCCAGCGCCGACAGCACCGGGGGCAGGCGGTCCAGGTCCAGAAGCGACAGGGTGACCAGGAATTCCAGGTCGGGCCTGTCAACCTTCAGCCGCTCATAATAAGCGCCTGTCCGGTCAATGATCATCTGCCCCGCGGACAGGCCGCTCAGGTCCGAGGCGGCATACTCCTTCAGGAAGTCGTAATTGAAGCCGTTACCGGGCAGGGTTTCTTCCGAGGCGATCATGTAGCGGGCGTAGGGCGCCAGCGTGTGCGCGACCTCGGCCGAGGCCATCAGGCAGGCGTCAAAAGCCAGCCACTCCAGGCGGTTCTCCCCCTGGAAGGGGCCGCGCTCAAAGGCGCTTTTCAACTCCTCCAGGTTCAGCCCGTCCTTCCGGAACAGCAAATCCGCGCCGATGCCCACCAGCGGGCCGCCGCCATGGTCCCAGAAAATCAGGGCGTAGGACGAGGCCGGGTGGTGCTCCACCGCGTAGCGCATGAAATGCAGCAGCGTGTCCGCCTCGCCCATACTGGCCGCCTCGCGCTGGTTCTGCAGCGCGGGGCGGGAGCCCTCGATTTTGAAGATGCTCAGTTTGTCATCGGGGATGCTCCGGGCGGACCAGCGGGTGGCGCCGCCGGTCATCACCAACAGGTTGACGCGCTCCTGGTCAAACTGCGAACCCAGCATTTCCCGGATGTCGGAGGTGGCCAGGCCGCTTTCCGACTCCAGGTCCGAGCCCACGATGTAGATCAGGATGGTCTGGTCAGGAAAGCCGTCCGCGCCCGCCCGCGCGGGGAACGCGCCCGGCAGCAAAAGAAGCAGCACCAGCAGCAATGTGAAGTTTTTCAAGGGTTTCATGGCCAGTCCTCCTACTCCCGCAGCACAAAGGGCTACAGCCTGTCTGAGGAGTGTACCAGCCCGCCCCAATCCTAAACACGCGGCATTGCGCCAGGGAAAAGCGCAAAAAATGCCCCCGAAGGGGCAGGGGGAAATCAGGGGTTTATGTTACCAGAGGCCGAACCACTGGCCCAGTGCCCAGGGCTTGAGCAGGTGCAGCGCCAGCAGCAGGTAGCTCAGCGCGGCAAAAGAACGGTGGACTTTCTGCAGCGTCTTGCCCCGCTTGCGGTACAGGGTGATGCCCAGCGCCGCCGTTACGAAGAAGGACAGGTAGGCCAAGACGCCCGTGTGCAGCCGGATGTTGCCGGACAGGGCCAGGTAACCGTGCCAGAGGCCGATCAGGGCCAGCAGGATGCCGGCGACGCGGTGCGCCTCGCGCAGCACCTTGTGCACCTTGAAATAGCCCTTGCTTCTGAGCTTGAAGGTCTTCTGGTTGATGACCCGCACCAGATAGGGCAGGATGGCGATGACCGCCAGACTGAGGCTGAACCAGCCCAGGAGCCTGAAATTCATGTTTGTGGAAAGCCTGCCGGCAGCACTGCCGGCAGGCAGCCTTTCATCAGGATGGGGGCATAAGGCCCGGGCGCGGGTAAGGCGCTACTGCTTGAGAACGCCCACCTTGGTGGCCTGGCTGATGACGCCCGCCCCGTGCGGGCTCTTGTCCAGCGCCTCGGTCACATCCTGCCCGGCCTGGATGCCGTAGTGGGCGCCGCCCTCCCAGGAGGGGTGTTCGCTCACATCGTAGATTGTACCCATGTAGGCGATGTAGGCCTTGCGGCCTTCCAGGCCGTCAAACTGGGCCAGTTCCTCAGCCGAAAGCGAAAGCACCAGGCGGCCCACCACCGGCACGCGCTCCAGCGTGGCCAGGCCGTGGGGTGAATCTTCAGTGATTTCACGGGTCAGCTCGTTGCCGGCCTCGTGCATGTCCATGTGGCCGCCGTCCTTCCACAGGTCACTGTCGGTCACGTCATAGATGAGGCCGTTGACCGCCACGTAGGCGCGCTGGCCGTCCTTGCCGTTGAACTGCGAAAGTTCTTCCGGGGTCATTTCCACCACCAGGCGGCCGACCGCGGGCACCCGCTCCAGCATCGCCACGCCATGGGGGGAGATTTCATTGATCTCCCGGGTCAGGTCCTTGCCGGCCTGCTGGCCGTTGTGCTCGCCGTTCTTCCAGGGCACGGAAGCGGTCATGTCGTAGATGACGCCGTCCACCGCCACGTAGGCCGGCTGCCCGTCCTTGCCGTTGAACTGCGAAAGTTCCTCAAGCGTCAGGTAGAGGGGTTCGGGCTGCGCGGTTTCAGCCGGCGCCGCCGCGCCCAGCGCCAGGGCGGCGAGCAGCGCCAGGGCAAACCAGACAATTTTCCTATTCACAGACTTACGTCTCCTTTCGTCCATCAAGCCTTGACGTATCAAGGCCCAAGGGAAAATTACCCGGCGCTTTTCCGCTTAAACACACGCATTTTGGCGCGGGTGACAGCATGGCGGATTTATACTATAATCAGCCTGCCGGTAAAAAACCGGCCCGAAAACCCGGAAGGAGAACCCATGCCACGACAGATCATCGTGATTGACCAGGAGGAATGCATCGGCTGCGGGCTGTGCGCCAATGCCTGCCAGGAGGGCGCCATCGCCCTGGTGGACGGCAAGGCCACGCTCACGCGCGATGATTACTGCGACGGCCTGGGCAACTGCCTGCCCC
>Ga0116174_10003779_pt1 | contig 12289 bp, 9 predicted proteins | sample AD_UKC087_MetaG_FD_89801 | JGI IMG/M metagenome (GOLD analysis project Ga0116174, IMG submission 89801) | Active sludge microbial communities of municipal wastewater-treating anaerobic digesters from USA - AD_UKC087_MetaG | ecosystem: Engineered > Bioreactor > Anaerobic > Digestate | place: USA...
CAAGACCGTGCGCATTCCTAGCTCTCAAACCTTGCAACAAGCTTCTATCCTGAATGGGTATGATTTGTCCTTACTCCCTAGCATGCTTATTTTAAAAAACATGGGGTATTTAGTTGCAAAAGATGGTAGTGAATTCCCGTTAAGGGATAACACAATTATTGGTAGGTATACCATTGAAAAATACGTTGATATCGACCTAAGTCCATTAGATACAAATAAAGTTGTCTCACGAAATCATGCGATCATTTCCCGTATCACGAACAATTATTTCATCAAGGATGCAGGCAGCCTGAATGGCACATTTGTCAATGGTGTGCAAATTGAAAAGGGGCATTCTATTACCTTGCGACATCGAGATGAAGTGTGTTTTGGGCCAATTGATCAAGGCGTTAAACTACAATTTAGAGTAAAATAAGTTAGCCACTTATTTAATATTTAGACTATTACCATTTCAATGGTTACATTGCGTTAGCACATTAAAAGCTAAACGGTATATATAAAGATAATCGACATGTAACCCAAATCATTTATCTTCACTGCTTTGGAGAAAGATTCAATGGACTTCAGCGGATTTGAAATTGATCGATATCACATTATTGAAAAGTTAGGGCAAGGGGGAATGGCTGTGGTGTATAAGGCTTTTGACACCAAGCTCGAACGTTACGTAGCGATCAAAATCGTTCGGACGGATATCTATGGGCCGGCTATTCGCGAGCGGGTCAATCAACGCTTTGAACGTGAAGCTAAGACCCTATCAAAGTTAGAGCACCCCAATATTATCGCAATCATTGATTATGGGTATTGGGAGGAATCTCCTTATCTTGTCATGCCGTTTATTCCCGGTGGAACACTGAAGGATAAGCTCGGGAAACCCATTTATTGGCGGGAAGCTATCCAGTTGCTCATGCCCATCGTGGATGCACTGGTTTATGCGCACTCTAAAGGGCTCATCCATCGCGATGTCAAACCATCAAATATTCTGATCAGCGAGACAGGTCTACCCTTACTTACCGATTTTGGAATTGCGAAAGTTCTGGAAATGGAAGAAGGACAGCTTACACTGACGGCAACAGGTGTAGGCATGGGCACCCCCGAGTATATGGCGCCAGAGCAAGGTTTAGGGAAGCCGGTCGATGGACGGGCAGATGTCTATTCATTGGCGGTGGTACTCTATGAAATGATTACGGGTAATAAGCCATTTTCTGCTGACACGCCCTTAGCTGTCTTGATGATGCACGTAAACGATCCTATTCCCAGTACGCGGAAATATAATGTACGCATCCCAGAGAGTTTGGAGAGGGTACTCTATAAAGCTTTAGCGAAGGATGCTGAAAATCGCTATCAAAGCATGGCTGAGTTTGGCAAAGCTTTGCAAAGCGTCTTAGCTGAATATGGCCAGCGTCCGGAGCCCAAACCTTGGGTGAAAGAGGCTGCGCCAATCGCTGTGGCTGTTGAAAAAGCTGAAGAGCCAAAACCAAAACCGCAAGCCCCCCCGCAAAAAATTAGTTCACCCAAACAAGCGAGCATGCCAAAACCGGTCAGTTCAAAAGAGGAGCAAGTAGAAAAAAGAAAAACCGGGTTGCCAATTATTCCCCTAATAGTTATATTAGTTGTTGTGGCGGCAGCGGGAGGTTGGTACGGCATCAACCAGGCGCGGAATGGGAATGCGAACCGAACGCCAACGGCAATCATATTTGGTGGAGCAGCTTTGGGAAGCGAAACGATGACGGCAACCCCTTCCCCCACTCGCACTGAATTTGATGCAGGGATAGCTTTTCTAGCGGAGACCCCCACAGAAACTATGACCTCGACGATGACCTTCACATCGACTTTCCGGCCGACGAACACAAAAATACCTCAGCTGACGGCGACAAATACGAAAGCTCCACCGAGCAGGACAAGCACGAAGACGAATACATTTACCCCTTCATATACATTTACTATTTCACCAACAATTAGGATTACTACCCCAGGTTCGATCACGCCTTCTTATACTTTTACATCTACTCCTACTTATCCTCCTTCTCCTACTAATACTCCTAATACTCCTATTCCCACTCCTGCTCCTTCATATACGCTAAGGCCACCGACTCCAACTCAAGATTAATTACGTAAGGCTAAGATTTCTACTTCAAATGGAGGCATGAATGAATCACAAACCAAATCTTCTGAATAATATTATAGTAATCGTTGTTGTTATTAGTACTTTGCTTTACGCTAATCCGACGACAGAAGCTCAAGCTAATTCGGTAAATGATGAATACTATTTTCTGAGAAGTTGGGGAGGAGATAATTTAATGAGCCCAAGAGGTTTAGACTTTGGGTTGGATGGAACGATATACATAGCCTCTTTAATGAATAGTGTCGTTGCCTTTAATCCCTCATCGGAGGTGTTTACAATGTGGGGGGATTTTGGTAGTGAACCGGGATATTTCAATGAACCTTTGGATGTTGCTGTTGACCAGCTGGGGTATGTATATGTTTCAGATTGTTTGAATGACCGTATCCAAAAATTTACTTCCGATGGAAATTTTGTTTTGGAATGGGGTTCACACGGAGGGGGAAATGGCCAATTTTATTGTCCAGATGGGATTGCGATTAACGCTAATAACGAAATATATGTTGCAGATATTTGGAACAGCCGCATCCAAAAATTTTCGGACTCAGGAGAATATATTACTCAATGGGGCAGCCAGGGATTAGATGAGGGCGAGTTTTACCATCCCGAATCGGTGGCAGTTGATACAGATGGCTTAGTTTATGTTGCTGATACAGGGAATACTAGAATTGAGGTATTCTCACCAGATGGAGAATTCATTAGACAATGGCCGACGAACGACATTGACAATAGTCTTGTGATAGGTGTTGCAGTTCAAGGAAATGATTATGTTTATACAATAGAATCAAATCGGGTAAAAAAATACACTGTTGATGGAGACTTTATCCTGTACTGGGAAACTTATGGTAATAACCCCCGATATACTAATTTTCTTAAAGACATAAATATTGATGGTAATGGAAACGTGTTTGTCACAGGTCAAGATGGGACTGTCCAAAGGTTTACTTCAGAAGGCGTTTTTCTAACTCAATACGGCAGCCGGAGTAATGAGGTTGGGCAAGTTTCTGGACCTTATGGCTCTGCGGTTGATCAAAATGGGAATATTTTTGTTGCCGAAAAATACAGCCATCGCATTCAAGAGTTTTCCAGTTCAGGAACATTTATCAATTCTTGGGGAAGCCAAGGTAACAATCCTGGCGAATTTAATAGTCCTTCAGACCTAGCTATTGATGGAGATGGGGATGTTTATGTTGCTGACACTCTAAATAATCGCATCCAAGTCTTCACATCGGAAGGTTCATTCATTCGCCAGTGGGGCACTGCCGGAACTGGATATGGGCAATTTAATTATCCCCATGGCATCAGCGTTGATACTAATTACGTCTATGTTGCCGATACGGAGAACAGGCGGGTTCAGATTTTTGGGAAAGATGGAACATTCGTTAGATTGTGGAATTGTCATGACCCAGTGTTTGACCGGCTTAATCTTCCACAAGATGTTGCTATCGGAAGTAATGGTTATGTTTATACATTGTTTGGAGATTATGTTCAAAAATCGACAAACTATGGGGTTCCCATTATTTATTGGGGAAGTTATGGCGGTGAACCTGGCCAATTCAATACTGCAAGTTACCTAACTATTGCTGAAAACAATCATATCTTTATCTCAGATTCTTACAATCACCGCATTCAAATTTTCGATGAGAATGGGGTATATATCAATTTAATTGGTAGCCGTGGGATTGGATTCGGAAAATTTACTTATCCTGGGGGAATTTCGCTATTTGATAATATGCTGATTATTGCTGATACCGGTAACTCGCGGATACAAATATTTTCAACAACATTACCAGAAGAAGATCCTTACTCTGGATTAATACTAGAAGGTTCGTTCGAATCCGCCTCCTTAGATTACTGGACTATTCGAGGAGCACAACCAGCTTCTATTTCTAATCATGCTTGGCAAGGCTCATATTCGTTCCGACTTGGTGAGCCCGTTGCACAGACTGAACAAGGGAAAAATGAGGTCAGATCTTATCAAACCTTTTATGTTGACCCTTCCTGGGAGCGGCCGGTACTTTCCTTCAAATACAACATGTTTGTCAATGACATTATGGATTATTCAGACTTCTTAGTGGCAATTCAGGATGGTGTTGGCCTGAACCATCTTGCCACCGTAGTTCGTGACGGTTTTCAGCCCTGTATTCCTAGAGTTCCTCCTTCGGAAGGTAGAGACTTGGGATGGCGCTCGGTTACCTATAATCTTTCGGCTTACAAAGGGCAATATATTCGGGTAGTTTTTGCAAATCGTAACCTCTGGCCAATTTCATGGGGAATTTGGACTTATATTGATGATGTCCGGGTTATTGATGCAGGACCCTTACCTCCTAGAACAGGAACTTTTCTTGAGTTCCTTCCCGTGGTTAATTCTTATCATTGCGACTCAATATATTGATGGCTCGGTCACCGACGTAGAAAAGTCGAGAAAGTGAGGAAAAAATATGGTATTGACAGAATAAAATAATCCCTTCACAAATTGGTATAACTGCATTAAAATTAAAAAGTAAGTAAGAATTAAAAGTACATCAATTTAATCAAATTATAGGAGGAAAAATGGCAACATTACATATGGACGTTGAGCAGGTGCAAGCTGCTCAACAAAAGATGGTATCAGAAAAAGAAGCGATGCTGAACGAACTGGGAACGCTCACCAATCAAATCAATTCGATCATTGGAAGTGCCTGGCAAGGGAATTCAGCGACGGAATTCCAGCAAGCCTACGAGCAACTGCGCAACCAGCTCAACCAGCAACTGACGGCGCTTGGGGAACTCGCCACGGCGCTGCAGACCGAGATTACGCAATGGCAGGAAATGGCTTCCCGCATGGGGTAGCGAGAAGCTTTCCACACAATTGAATAGTAAAGCCAAGCTGGCGTGCGCATACTCTGCCTTAGCCAGCTTGGCGTAGCCTTAGCTCGGTGGCATATACCACTGAGAATAACCTTGGTATGGAGGAGAGTTAATATGATGCGTATCATGATGGATACCGATCAAGTAAGGATGATGGCGTCAGCCTTGAGGAGGGAAGCGGACACGATGGATGGGCATATGGCGAGCATCAGGGCGAGTGTAAAGGGAGCCAATTGGCAGAGTCAAGCGCGGGAAGAGTACGTCAGCAACTTAGAGACACTGCTGCGGGTCAATGCACAGACGACCCAAGCGATGCGGCTGATGGCACAAGCAGCGGAGAAGAAGGCGGAGCAATGGGAGAAGCTAGCCAGCAAATTCAATGGACCGTTTGAATTTATCGGTGATATTTGGCGCAATTTTCTGGACCATTTGAATAATACTTGGCAAGGAATAATAAATAGTATCGGAAGAATAAAATTGCCAGAATTTTCTTTAGTACCTCCAAGTGCGGTCTCCACAGTCGGTTTAATGACGTTAGGCACAATGATAAAGAATAATCAATTACCCGCGTCGTGGGTAAATCAAGTAATAAAGGCTGTGAACGTATCAGGAACAATACAAGATATGTCAGGTGCCTCTTACAATTCCGAGTTGACTGTACAGGATCTTTCCAAATTAAACGAGTATGAACTGTTCGATGAAATAAAAGGAATGAAAGCTCGTCTAGGTGAGATCAATCTTCAAACGCCTAAACTAGAGGGTAAAATCTCAGAGATTGACGCCCAAATTGCTATTTGTGAAGAAAAACTTAGAAATGCGGAACAAGAAGAAGCGAGGTTACTCAATAAAATCTTCAACCAGGACGAAAAATACGAACAAGTTGCGGATAATTATAGAAAACAAATTGAAGATTTAAACGGAATGAAAAAAAGATATCAATCTGAAATTGAATCATTGAACGCAGAAGCTGAAAACATTAATACAAAGCTCCCAGTTGCCGACCAATTAATCAATGAAAAACTAGCGGTATATAATGGGAATAAACCAGCACCCGGTACAACAGTAACTCACTGGAGACAAGCAAACATCCCATTTCATAACGATAGTAGTCATCGAGATCCACGGTTCTATGATGCTGCTATAAATCAATTTGGGGTTGATACAAATCCTCGATACAAAAAAGATGATTATACTTATTGCAACGTGTTTGCAGGCGATGTGGCAAGGTCAATGGGAGTTCCATTTCCTACAAAAGGTGAGTGGTCTAACAAAAATGATCCAATGACCATAGCATCTCCGGATTTGTGGAAGTACTTTACCGATAAAAACGCGCCGATTTCAGCTGCGGCAGATGGATGGAGAGAGGTGTCCACATCTAATCTTGAAGCTCTTGAAACGCATGTAAATTCTGGGAAAATGGCTATTGTCCTTTCTGAAGGACATGTTGCAGTCGTAAGACCAAATCAAGATATATCTGACTTAAGATCAATTCAGATCGCGCAAGCAGGCGCGATGAATACAAATAATACAACTGTCGGAACTGCATTTGCTACACCTTTAAAAAATAATGCTAATGTAAAAATATTCATGGTTGATTGATTTATTGAATAAGAAACTTGGGTAATTAGATGAAAGAACAAGATAATATAATTCTGAAGGAATTAAAATTATCACCATTCGAGTTTTGGTATTTGGCAAGATTTTTTGGTCCCGGAGTAATTTATGGAGTCAATGACCCCACCTTGGGCATGTCTCAAAAAAAAATAACTCAGACAGAAACTGAGGCTGAAAAATCTCTGCTCATTAGAGGTTTACTCCAAAATACAGAGAATAACAAAATAGATCTTAAAGAAAGCATTGTACCTCTAATATTTTCCTGCGTTCATCCAAAACATGTATTAACTATCAAAAATGTTATTAATCAAGAAGAAAAGATTTATTATTTCTTACCCAATTGGCAATTAGAATTGAAACAAAAAGATGGAAATTATGTCTTGAGCACACTTCAGGATAGGGAAGAAATTGTAAATAACACCCTTTCGGAGATTGATGCACGCATAATTCAAAATGATATTAAATTTCAAGTTGATGTCAATGAAAGAATTTTAGAACTTGCAATCTATTTGTTCGAACAACAAAAACGAGAGAAAGCTATTGAAGTATTAAATCGAGCAGGGATTACCGATAACTTTGAAATTATTCTTGATGCCTATATTGATTCCATAATTTATTTTGAATTGAATATGGTCTATCATATTAATGAGAAAAGGCTAATTAACAATGTCCAAATGCAATTAATACAAACCACCAAATTGCTTTTACAGACAACAAGATATTTTCACAGTGATAAACAAGTCTGGAAATTGGAGATCAAGGCTCTCTCCTTTGAAGCTGCCAAGGAATCGTTAGTCCAGTTGTTACCGAAATATTAAGTTATTGTGAAAACTAATTATTATAATACAATAAATTATTAATGAGGAAGTTAGCTTATGTCTCATATCATCCACATGGATACGGAAGTAGTATCAAATTTAGCAAATTCAATTAAAAAAAGTTCAAATTATATCGAAGAGAATACCAACTCTTTGGCTGGCATATTGAAATCAATGCCTTGGGAGGGAGGCTCTCGTGAAGAGCTTGTATCTCAAACGGGGGCAGTCTTAAATAAAATTACTGAGCTGAAATTAGAGCTTTCTAATTTAGGCCTACAACTAGAGTCTGAAATTAATCAGTGGATAGAAGTAGATAAAGGCTCAAATCTAAAAATAATTTCTGAAAATAATGTCATCTCTAGTTCATTTAGTTCGTTTATAGCAAGTTTTATTTACCCTTTTGGCATATTTTTTAAAAAAGATGTTGATGGGGTTTTTGAATATTTTTTAGATGATCAAAGAGGAAAAGAGCTACTAGATGATTGTAAAGCGGCGAACATTCGTTTTGAATATGACAAAGATGGCAAAAAATATTATTTTGGTGCTGAAAATGGCGAAATTATCCAAATTAATTGGGTAGATCCTTCCACGATTCCAGGGGCTAAAGGTGTATACTCACCAAATAAATCTTCTATTTTATTAAATAATGATTTATCAAATAATTATGATATAAGAGAAACTCTTGCACATGAAATGCAACACGCTATTGACTATGAGACTAAAAGGGTGGATACAGAAATCATTGAAAAACCTTATCAGTCATTTGATAAATTGAGTCCCGCAATTAAATCTCAAAAAGAGATCGATGAGATAAATTGGAATGGTCTTGAAAAAGAATTTGAAGCCTCAATTTCCGAAAGGGTTCATTCGGAAATACTGGCACATTCACGTGGCTATGATTTTAATCCGGAACTGCAGACAGGAGAATCAATATTTAACATGGATAATACCTATACTTCCAGCGAGTATAAAGTTATATTAAACCAGCGAGGTTATGCATCTGTATATGAAAAGGAGTTAGAGGAGACTTTTAAGGAACAAGGTTTAGATGCTGCCATAAATGTTTATTGGGATAATTCTAGCAATAGCGTTAGAGTTAATATTAGTGATGTAAATAAAATTGAATTAATTAATGGTGGTTTTTTCGATGCCTAATAATAAGATCGTGTCCACCTCTGTTTGTCTTTTTTCCATTGATTCTACAATGCGATGGATTGAATTGAAACAACCAGACGCTGAAGTGTATAGGTGTAAATATGAAATTGAAGGGCGGCACTATTCGATAAATATTGATATCATTGCTGAGCAAAACTTGACTGCACAAAATCTTGCCGAAATTAAGTATCGATACAATGTAAATTCGGCGTTCATCGGGGAGAACATACCACCGTTCCAGTTATTAGGTCAAAAAGCAGGCTTGGTTGCATGGTCATGTCGCTATCGGTGGGTTGATGGCGGTTCTGCGCCTTATCGCGTCCAAGATGTATTTATCGAAGTAAATGAAAAGATAGTACATCTTTCTTTTATGGCGGCACCAGAAGACTTTGATTTTGGTGTACTCAAATTTATACAGATGGCGCAATCCGTCCAACCAATTTAATCAAAAGAGGACATATTCCTGCAAATAGCTGTGGGGAGGGTTCATCTTTCAAATATTAAGTTACAATAAAGCTTTAGAAACAGCATCTTGACGAGTTGGAACAGTAATTAATTAATAATTACAATTTAAAATATTATTCATATTTGGATTTCAAGTTTGAATCACTTATATGAAATGTAATCAAATTTGGAGGATCGTCGTGATTAAAAAATGGCTTCTCATTATTACCTTTTTCCTAACGAGTCTTCTGTTTAGCCTATTTTCCCCAATTGTTTCTGCTCAAACGAGCCCTTCGTACTTTGAGATTACCAGTCAGGCTCTTTCTGGACCCGCTACGAATTCAGTTTATTTTTATTCTTATAACGTAAATAGGGTTCCGATTTCGGGGTTAAAAGAAACAGATATTAAGGTTTACGATAACGAGTCCTTGGCTGATTTTAGTTTTCAAGAAAAAGAAGTTGGCGTGCGAGTGCTTATTTTAATCGACGCCGGCTTAGGGCTTGATGCGCGCGGTGCAACAGGAAAATCTCGGCTTGACGAAATGAAAGAATTTATCAATGCATTTTTGAGCCGCACAGGCGTAAATGATTCTATTATGGTAGTTTCAAACGAAGACCGGCAGCTAAAATCTATCGTTGATTTTGGAACCTCAACTGCAAATATTACAGAAAAATTAAAATCTTATAGTCCAAACCCAACTAGATATTCTGATGGTGTGGCAGGAATTAATAGGGCATTCTATCTCTTAAAAGATGTCGACGATGAAAAGAAAGAATTTATCCTTTTTTTGACCCCCGGTTTAGAAATTACGGACGATAAATATATAAACAATTTTACAGAATTGATGAAAGCTGAGGACGCTCCCATTGTTTCTACGATCTTGTTCCGTGGAGACGAAAAGCCTTGGGATACAGACCTCAAAGAAGTGGCAGCGATTGGTAACGGTAATTATCTTTATTACAATAACAGCTCAAAAGCTACTTTAGATCCTTTTTTTGAGCACATTTCTATCTGGAAGAACCAATACCTGGTTGAATACCGAATACCGGAATTAGTGAACGGAACGCATGTGGTTTCCATAGTAAATGCCTCAAATACGGTAAAAACTTCGACCTCATACAGATTGGACATCAATTTTCTTCCTCCAAGAGTTCAAATTTTATCCCCATTAACAGGAGCTATATTCTCTCAATCCGGTTCCGAACCAATTCTTGTAGAATCACAGATTAGTTTTCCGGATGGGGTAAATCGAGACATACAATCTGTATCACTGATCGTAAATGGAAATGTTGTCTATTCAACAGAGAATCCTGAGGATCTGATGGTATCCATTCCCTGGGACTCCTCAACCTTTAAGGTGGGAGAAGAAACTTCGATTACTTTCACAATTGAAGCCGTGGATTCCTTAGGGAAGGTTGGCAGCTCGGATCCTGTCATAGTAACACTAAAACCAGTGGGGATTGGAGTGATTGCTACCACCTCTTCCCCAACATTTTTAACTTACCTAATCCAATATGGTGGTATTTTACTCGGTTTGGTAGCTGTAATTCTTGTTTTCGTCTTTAGAAAGCCATTAGCCGTTGCGGGCGGGTCAGTAGTAGAAAAATTCGGCGAGGCATGGGAATCAATAACAAAGCCCAGAAAGGTATTAACTCCAAAGGCATATTTAGAAGTACTTTCAGGTCAAGAGCCCAAGAGTGTTTATGATATTTATGAGACGACGCCAATCGGTCGTTCCCGCCGCAATGCCGATCTCATTTTTCAAGCAGGCGAAGAAGACAGCCCAATAAGCCGGCTTCACTGCACAATTATTAACGAAGATGATGTGTTTTACATTCGGGATGAAGACAGTCAATGGGGTACTTTTTTGAACGGAAGAAAGTTAGAACCATTGACGAAATTTGAATTAAGTGACGATGATGAAATTGCCATAGCTCCGCCCGAAAGAGGTGGAATCCTATTTAAATTTAATTACGCTAGCTCTTCGTACACCCCCCCAGATGATCTTGGATATAGTCAGAGTCAATCTTATTCCATCGATGAAACGATCGATGGTGACACGACCCATCCTGTTCATAAACGGTTTTAGTTTGCAGAAAGGCTTTTCTTGCCATGGCTACGAAGATCAAGAAGAATCAACTCATATCAAATTTTAGAGTAATTGAGTGCCTACCAGAATCAAACGGAGGGATGGCATATATTGTCAAAGCACAAAATATAAAAAACTCTGATATCGTAGCTCTTAAAATATCTAAATCATCCGAATTCAATGATTTTAATATTAATGCCCTAAAAGCTGAAGTAAGAATATTACAGATATTGTCACATCCAGGGATTGTTAGGATATATCCAATCCAATCAGATATCGGAAAAAAAGTATATATGGAAAGGGCTGTTGAACTTAAAGGGAGCCCTTGGTTCTTTATCATGGAATATTTAGAAGGAGGATCAGTAGGCGACTTGATAAAGAAGAATAAAACCCTTTCTGAAGAAGAAACAGGAGCAATTCTTTACCGAGTTATCGATACTCTAGAATACATCCATAATTCAGGCTATGCTCATAATGATATTAAAGCTTCAAATATTCTCTTTCGGCATGCGTTAGGAAATAATCAACCCATTGAGCCAGTGCTGATAGATTTTGGGATAACCAGCCGCAAAGATCGGGTACAGACAGATGCTGGTTCTTTATTTTATATGGCACCAGAACAACTACAAGAGATGCGCGAGCAAAGACCCCCTGAGATAAAAATTGATTATTCGAAGGTTGATGTCTATGCGATTGGAGTTCTACTCTATCGTATGTTAGCTGGAAAGTTACCTTTGAGTGGTAAGTCGGAGACAGGAATAACAACTGCAATTCTAACGAAAATGCCATCCAGTCCACAATCCCTTAATCCTAAAATATCTAATCACATGAATGATCTAATTATGGCATGCTTGGCGAAACAGCCTGAAGCAAGACCTACCGACAAACAAATTAGGTTTGCCCTTCGGCAGTATGCTGATTACACTTTATCGCCGGAACGGTCTCGGAATTATTAAAATAGAAATTAATCTGATTACTTTCATGCATTCGAGGGCATCATGATGGAAAAAACAAGTTTTCCTATTTTAGTTAGCCAAGATTCTGATGTTGGGCGATCAGAGAAAAGATTTTATGAAGATCGTCTTCGGGTAGAAAACATTGTTACAAAAAGCGGCTTACGAATAACCCTTGCCGTTGTTTCTGATGGTATTGGGGGTGAGAATGCTGGGGAAAGAGCTGCTCAGAAAACTGTTGACACG
>Ga0116174_10003781_pt1 | contig 12287 bp, 12 predicted proteins | sample AD_UKC087_MetaG_FD_89801 | JGI IMG/M metagenome (GOLD analysis project Ga0116174, IMG submission 89801) | Active sludge microbial communities of municipal wastewater-treating anaerobic digesters from USA - AD_UKC087_MetaG | ecosystem: Engineered > Bioreactor > Anaerobic > Digestate | place: USA...
AAGAAGATCCACGGCACCGGGGCGATCCCCGGGGGCATCAACAAGTGCCTCTCCCCGGAGGAGCGCGACGAGTTCCTCAAGGGCGCCGACCCGCTCAACACGCGCAAGATGATCGAATGGGCGCAGGGCGCGCTCGATTTCTTCAAGGGATACCATAAAAAGAACGCCGCCTTCATCGACGGCTTCGCGGCGTTTCCCTCGAGCCACCTGAGCCTTGTCCGCACCGACGGGGCGCTCGACCTGTACCACGGGGTGCTCCGGGCGGTCGACTCCAATGGGAAGAAGATCCTCGACGACGTCGACTACCAGGAGTATTTAAAGTACATCGGCGAGGAGGTGCGTTCGTGGAGCTACATGAAGTTCCCGTACCTCAGGTCGCTCGGGAAGGCCGACGGATGGTACACGGTGGGGCCGCTCGCGCGCCTCAACACCTGCGACTTCATCCCGTCGCCGCTGGCCCAGAAGGAGTTCGAGGAATACAGGGCATACACGAAGGGCAAGCCGAACCATATGTCCATGCACATGCACTGGGCCCGTCTCATCGAGCTTCTGCACTCGGCCGAGGTTATCGACGAGCTCCTTAAAGACGCCGATCTCCTCAAAAACGACCTGGTCGTGAAGGGCAAAAAGCGCGAGGAGGGCGTCGGGCTCATCGAGGCGCCCCGCGGCACGCTCTTCCATCATTACCGTATAAACGAAAACGACCAGATCGTGATGGCGAACCTCATCGTCTCGACGACGAACAACAACGAGCCGATGAACCGCGCGGTCAACTTCGTGGCGAAGGAGAAGCTCAACGGCCAGAAGGAGATAAGCGAGGGCATGCTCAACGCCGTCGAGGTGGCGATACGCTGCTACGATCCCTGTCTCAGCTGCGCCACCCACGCGCTGGGGGCCATGCCGCTCGAGATAAAACTCGTCGATGCCGGGGGCGCAACCCTCGACGTTCGGCACAAATGACGGCAACGGGCCGAATGAGGGTGTTCGTCTGGGGCATCGGCAATCCCGGGCGGCGCGACGACGGGCTCGGCGCCGAGCTCGTCCGCCGCGTGGAGGAGACCGCGCTCGCGCATGTTCGCTGCGAGGCCAACTACCAGCTCAACATAGAGGACGCGTACGATATCGCCGAAGCGGACGCGGTCGTCTTCGTGGACGCCTCCCGCGACGCCGAGCCCCCGTACGAGTTCACCCGCATCCGGCCCGCGCGCGCCATCAGCTTCACCACGCACGCGCTGGACGCCGCGTCGGTCCTGGCGCTGTGCGAGGAGATCACCGGCCGCTGTCCGGCCGCCTTCATGCTGGCGGTGCGCGGCTACGAATGGGACATCGGCGAGGGGCTCTCCGATGGGGCTCGCGACGGACTCGAGAAGGCCCATGACTTTCTGCTCGGCGTCGTCGGCCAGTCCTCGATCGAGGCGATGGAGGGGCGCTCAACCTCCCGGCCGACCGCGGCGGCAGCAACCTAACAGCACACAGGAGACATTATATGGCAGATACAAAGCTCATCTTCGTCATCGACGACGATCCCGATATCCTCGACTCCATCACGGCGATACTCACCGCCGAGGGATTCGCGGTCGAGACCGCAACCAGCGGCGAGGACGGCATCGCGAAGCTCTCGAAGATCAAACCGGCGCTCATACTCTGCGACATGATGATGGAGCGCATCGACGCCGGAAGCAAGGTGGCCGAGGAGATCAAGAAGAGCGGCACGGCCGTTCCCGTCTATCTTCTCAGCAGCATCGGCGCGGCGACCGCGTCGAACGTCGAAATAGACAGGCTCGGCTTCGACGGTGTCTTCCAGAAACCCGTCGCGCCCGCGCATCTGGTTTCCACCATCAAGAAGGCCTTGAAGATCTGATGCACGCCGTCATCCGCCGGGCATAACGGTCTTCGCCCGGCGGATGACGAAGCGGTTTACGTCCTTTCAACCTCCCGCAGCTCCTTTTTGGCACAAGAGAGCCGTCAAAACGACTCGGTTGCTATCTTACCATCCAGGTAAAACAGCGCATAGCCCATCGAACGGGAACACACTTCAACAAAGGGGACACACCGGAGGCGGGGAGATTCGTTCCAGCGCGTGGTGAGACTCGTGCCCCCCCCGGCGCTGCGCGCCACCCCCTGAGGGGGCTAACGTAATATGAGCTGCCGGATGCCAGCCGGCATACAAAATCACTTTCGCACATCCATTACGCGGCGCGCACGCACCTCCTGGTGCGTTAATCCCCGCCGGGCAGCCAGTCACCGGAGAAAGAAAGAAGAAATAACACACGATGGAAAGCCCCGCGGGGCTTCCGGTTAAATGCTTGCAAACCGTCCATACAGGCTTACATTAAATGCATGAATACATACCGGCATTCGGGGAGGGGCCAATGATTCGCACCGCTGGAGTATTCCGCGCATGTGCCGCGCTCGCTCTGTGTGGAGCCATCGCGCTCGCGGGCGCCGCGCGCGCGCAGGAATACCGGGACATACCGCTCGCCGATATCGCGGCGAACATCGACGCGTATAAAGGGAAGACGATCACCCTGCGCCTTAAGCTGAAATACATGGACACCGTTTTCAACAGACTGGTATTCTACGACCGCAAAAATATCGATGTGGAGTTCGATGTCGAAAAAATAGTGAAAGACCGCAAACGGGCGACGGCCTTCCTCAACCTGCATAACGGCATGGAATACCTCGTGACATTTACGGTGGTCGGTGTGGGAAAGATGGGGCTGGTGATGGGCGAGCTCGGCGAATTCGTCCCGCTGGCGCTCTATAAGCTGCCCTCGGGCGGGCGATAAAAACAAAAGGCAGAATAGCTGGGCGGCTATTCTGCCTTCCATAAACGACTTTTACGCGCAGTGCCAGGATCAGCAATATAACAATAATCGGGAGGGAATTGCCATATTGAAATCCTGTAGGATATGTATCGGCGTGAAGGCGCCGGAACTTGAATATTTTCTGATTTTTTCGTTAATTTTTTTTTGGTTTTTTTGTCTTGACACTGATGTCATTTTTGATAAATTCTAGGGGAAGCCTCATGAGCTTTAAACAAGGTAAAGGGAAGGAGTAAAAACGAAATGAAGAAATTAACCATTATCGCTTTCATCAGCGTTATCGCGCTCGCGTTCGCGTGCGGAACGACCCCCGAGGTCAAGCAGGATGTCGCGCCGTCAGGTTCCATAGTGAATGTACAGAACGAGCAGCTCGCGCGCATTCCCGTAGAAGGATTCGACTACAAGAGCTCCAAGGTTCCGCCCCAGAAATGGGACAAGTGGGCCACCGCGGCCGCTCCCGTTGTAAAGGGCGTCATCGACAAGCTTCCCGAGGGCTATGTGCTCCAGGTTACCGGCCACACCGACGCGCGCGGACCCGAAGGCCCGGTAGGCGCGAAGCCCGGCAACATCAAGATCTCTACGGACCGCGCGAAGGCCGTTTTCGACGCGCTGAAGGCCAAAGGCGTCACCTCGCCCAAGATGACCTACAAGGGCGTGGGCTCCTCCGAGCTCATCCCCGGCGTCGATCCGAAGGACGCCCAGCAGCGCCGTGTAACCTTCAAGGTCGTTCCGCAGAAGTAACGCGCGCGTTCGCATGCGCATAACTTCATGTGCACGACGGGAGGCGGGGTGTGGTGACCCCGCCTCTTTTGTTTGGTGCCGCCGCGTGCCGCGCCCGCTCCGGTGGATGTAATCCATGGAATCCGGTATCGGGACGGTCGTAAAGGTGTTCGGCATGTACTCCACCGTGCTCTTCGAAGGAAGGCGCATCAACTGCGTCCTGCGCGGGAGGATGCGCAGGGAAAAGGGCGCGCGAAAATTCTCCGATCCGGTCGCGGTGGGCGACCTTGCGAAGGTCGAGGTGGACCGCGAGGGCACCGGCGTGATCTCGGAAATCATGCCGCGCAAAAACGTCTTTTCGCGCAAGGAGAAGGGGCGCGCGCGGAAAGAGGACGTCATAGCGAGCAATCTGGACCGCATCGTCATCATCCAGTCCTTCGATAATCCGCGGCTCAACCTGCGATTCGTCGACCGGCTTTCGGTGCGCGCCCGCAGGGACGGAATCCCCGTACTGCTCTGCGTCAACAAGCGCGATCTCGCGAGAAAGGACGACGTTAACGCCGTGATGGAATACTACGACAACGCCCCGATCGATATCGCTTTCGTGAGCGCGAAGACCGGGCGCGGCGTGGACGATTTCGGACAATTCATAGCGGGCAGCACCTCGCTCTTCGTGGGCTATTCGGGGGTCGGCAAGACGAGCATCCTCAACAGGCTGTATCCCGACCTCGACCTGCGCGTTTCGGAAATATCCGAAAGCACGGGAAAGGGCCGGCACACCACCACCAATGTGGAGATGATCTATTCAGTGGACGGCACCAGGATCGTCGACACGCCTGGACTGCGCGAGTTCGGCCTGGTCGATATCGAGCCCGAGAGCGCCGGCGACTACTTCTACGAGTTCGGCGAGCTCGGCCGGGAGTGCGCGTTCCGCCCGTGCAGTCACGACCACGAGCCGGATTGCAGGGTGAAGAGCATGCTGGAGGCCGGACGGATACACGAAGAACGGTATGTCTCGTACCTCAATATCCTGCATTCCCTCCGGCACGCCCGCGAGAGGAGATACCAGTGATCGAGGCGAAAAACGTGCGGCTCGGTTTCGGCGGGCGCATGGTGCTCGACGGGGTCGACCTGGCCGTGGAGAAGGGCGGACGCACGGCACTCCTCGGCAAAAACGGCTGCGGTAAATCGGTTCTGCTGAAGTGCGTTGCCGGTTTGATCGAGGGATTCCAGGGGGAGATCACCGTCGACGGGCGCGACGTTCGCGCTCGCGCCGAAAGCGGCGGGGCGTCGCTCGCCTACGTGTTCCAGAAGGGCGGCCTTTTCGATTCCATGGACGTCTTCGACAACGTCGCCTTCGGCCTCAGGCGCAGGGGCGTACCGGAGGACCGCGTCGGGGCGATCGTCGGAAAGGCGCTTCACAGCGTCGGCCTGGCGGGCAGCGAACGCAAGCTCCCGTCGGAGCTCTCCGGCGGCATGCAGAAGCGCGTCGGTCTCGCGCGCGCCGTGTGTCTCGAGCCCGATATCATCCTGTACGACGATCCGACCGCCGGTCTCGATCCCATCCTCTCCGACTCCATCGCCGACCTCATCCTCGGCATATCCGAGGGCTCCACCTCCACTTCGGTAATAGTGACGCACGATCTCAAGCTCGTTGAAAAGGTGGCGCGAGAGGTGGCGCTCATGTACGGGGGGCGGATCGTGTTTCACGGCGCCGTCGGGGACTTCTTTTCCGGGGGTGATGAATACGCCCGCCAGTTTATCGACGGCGAAACCGAGGGACCCATCGACATCTATTGACGCGCCGCGCCCGGGTTTTTCAGCGTGAAGCGTTTCGCGCTTGCACGGCAAAGGCGGCCGTGCCATACTCGCGTTCGAACGGGGAAGCGGATCGCGGACCATATGGGCGAAGAGAGAAGAAAGAATCCCCGCGTTCGGAGCGAGGGCGACTTCTACTGCCTGCCGTCCGACGCGCGGCGAAAGGTGCGATGCTCGCTCAAGAACATCTCGGTGACGGGGGCGTGCATAGCCTCGAAAGGGCGCCTTGCCACCGGCGAGATAATCTTCCTGTACCTGGAGAGCGGAGCCGGACGCGCCCTTGCGTCGCGCGTCGTCTGGAAGATCGCCGGAGAATACGGCGTGGAATTCCTGCTGGATTCCGGAGAGGAGTTCGAGACCATAAGCCGGGTGATCAACAACCGGCGCGCTACCTGAACGCGGTAGCGCATTCAAAAGAAAACAGATGAACCGCTTCCGTACGGTAGTTTCTTGTTGACAATTTGATTTCGGCTCCGTAGCGTGCATACTTTGTCTCGCAGGATGCGATGTCCTTGCGCGTCGCGCGGGCATACAATCTTAATTCCATAATGGGTCCGGTGGCCCGGGTGAAAGCGATGAAAGCGATGAAGGTCGAAAAAGCGAATCTGGAATGGAGTGAGCTGCCGTTCGGCTATGTAAAGACCGACTACAACATACGGTATTATTTCAAGGACGGAAAATGGTCTGAGGCGGAGCTTACCGCCGACGAGTTTCTGCCCATGCACATGGCCGCCCCCTGCCTGCATTACGGACAGGAGGCCTTCGAGGGGCTCAAGATTTTCGAAACGGTCGACGGCCGCATAGTCGCCTTCCGCGTGGACGAGAACGCTAAGCGTCTGCAGCGGAGCTCCGAGCGCATATTCACGCCGATGGTCCCCATAGAAATGTTCCGTGAGGCCGTGCACAAAGTCGTGAAGGCGAACGCGCGCTTCGTTCCCCCGTACGGCACCGGCGCCAGCATGTACGCGCGGCCCCTCATCATCGGGACCGGCGCGCGCGTGGGCCTTGGACCCGCGGAGGAGTACATCTTCCTGGTCTTCGTTACGCCCGTGGGGCCGTACTACAAGGGCGGCTTCACGGCGGTCAAGGCGCTGGTGGTCGAGGAGTACGACCGGGCCGCGCCGCACGGCGTGGGCGATTGCAAAGTGGGCGGCAACTACGCGGCTGGTCTGCGCGGCGAGATATACGGCAAGAAGAAGGGGTATCCGGTAGTGCTGTACCTCGATCCCAAGGAAAAGCGCTATGTGGACGAGTTCAGCACCTCGAACTTCATCGCGATCAAGGGGAATAGCTACATCACGCCCGACTCCGAGTCCATCCTTCCCAGCGTGACCAACAAGAGCCTGGCGCAGATCGCCGAGGACATGGGGATGAAGGTCGAGCGTCGCCCGGTCGACATCGCCGAAATCGAAGGCTTCGACGAAGTGGGGGCCGTCGGTACCGCCGCGGTCATCACGCCCGTCAATACCATCCACTTCCGGGGCAGGGACTATACCTTCGGAAACGGCGACAAACCGGGACCGGTCCTCACGAAGCTCTACGATCGCCTTTCGAAGATTCGTACCGGCGAGGCCGAGGACAAATTCGGCTGGCTCGACGATATCGCGCTGTAAGCGGGTTTACATGAAAGTACGAGGGAGACGGAACATCCGTCTCCCTTTTTTTGTCCTCATGAGGCGCGGTCATCGTGTGTGGGTGCATGCAACCACCGCGGCCGGGTAACGAAAATTTACACAAATACGGGTATAAGTTCAGGTTTCTTTCTTGACACTCTCCCGCGGAGGGCTTTTCAAGTAAAGATACCGTCGCGGGATGCCGGTATCGGTACACTCCCTCCACAACGGGGAGCAGCGCGGTAAATACACAGAGAGAGCGGACGAGGTGGTCATGGTTAACTATAAAGAGCTTGGTCTGGTCAATACCCGCGAGATGTTCAGGGCGGCCGTAAGCGGCGGCTACGCAATCCCCGCGTACAACTTCAACAATATGGAACAGCTGCAGGCGATCGTCATCGCGTGCGCCGAGACGCGTTCGCCCGTCATCATACAGGTTTCGAAGGGGGCGCGGGAATACGCGAACGAGACGCTGCTGCGCTACCTGGCCATGGGCGCGGTCAAAATGTCCGAGGACCTCGGCGTGCGCCTGCCCATGGCCCTCCACCTCGACCACGGCGACAGCTTCGAGCTGTGCGTGTCGTGCATCGAAAACGGTTTTTCCTCGGTGATGATAGACGGCTCACACCTGCCGTACGAGAAGAACGTGGAGCTCACCGCGCGCGTCGTGGAATACGCCCACCGTTACGACGTTACCGTCGAGGGCGAGCTCGGGGTGCTGGCGGGAATCGAGGACGAGGTGTCCTCGGAAGTCACGCATTACACGAAACCGGAAGAGGTGGAGGACTTCGTCGGGAAGACAGGGGTCGACTCGCTGGCCATATCCATCGGCACCAGCCACGGGGCGTACAAGTTCAAGCCGGGCGCGGGGGTTCCCGAGCTCCGCTTCGACATTCTCGAGGAGGTCCAGCGGCGCATCCCGGGCTTTCCGATCGTTCTGCACGGGGCGTCCTCGGTGGTGCAGGAATACGTCGAGATAATCAACACGTATGGCGGAAAAATAAAGGACGCGCTCGGCGTGCCCGAGGATCAGCTGCGAAGGGCTGCCGCGTCGGCGGTATGCAAGATCAACATCGATTCAGACGGCCGGCTCGCCATGACCGCCCGCATACGCGAGGCGCTTGCGAAGGACCCGTCGAATTTCGATCCGCGCAAGTATCTCGCTCCCGCTCGCGCGGAGCTCATTAAAATGATAAAGCAGAAAAACACCGACGTTCTCGGCTCGAGCGGAAAGGCCTGATGCTGAGCAAACCCCAGTTCGAGCTCGCCATGGCGCTTCTCAACGGGGCGTCGAAGGCGCGGGACATCGACGAGTACCTCAGGGGCTGCGTCGACGTGATCCAGAAGGAGGCGGCCCCGCTCTCCACCGCGGCGTACATTTCAATCGAATCCGAGGAGAAGCTGGTCCTGGTGGGCGAGGCGGGCGGCAACTTCGACCGTTACATCGGCGCGTTCCCGAACTTCTCGCTCATGGTCCGCAGGGCCATCAAGAAAAAAAACGTAATATATCTGCCGGCGTCGGAGGGCGAGGCACGCGAGGGACTCGAGGTGATGGCTGTCCTGGTGCCGCTGATCGGCGGCGACAGGACGATGGGAATGATCGGCCTGGTCTTCGACATCGGAGAGATCGCGCGCCAGCGGCAGAACGTTAATTTCTACCAGCTCTCCGGAAGGATAATCGGGTCGTCGGCGCTCTTCAGGGAGCAGATAGCGGAGCTCCAGGGAATGGAGAAGGTCAACCCCGAGGAGATGTATTCGGAGAAAATAACGAGCCTCGGCGTGCTCGCATCCAGCGTCGCGCACGAATTCAACAATATCTTCGCGGTGATTCAGGGATACGCGGAGCTCATCAACATGCAGAGCCCCGAGTCGAAATCCGTACAGAACGCCCTCTCGGTTATCGACAGCCAGACGGAGCGGGGCGCCCGCCTCATCGAAAGCCTCAACGTCTTCGTGAAAGGGCGCCACGCCAAGCTTCAGTACCAGCCGCTCGGCGAGATCGTCGGCGAGGTCGTCGCGCTGCAGAAGGCCGTCATGGAAAAGGAGGGCATCGAGCTCCGGCTGAGAAACGGCCAGATACCCCGGGTCCTTGCGGACCGCGAGCAGATAAAGGAGGCCGTCCTCAACGTGCTGCAGAACTCGATCCACTCGATCGACGGAGAAACGGCCGGCCTTATAGAGATTTCAACCGAATACGCGGACGAAAAGGTGGTGCTGTGCGTCAGGGACAACGGCTGTGGAATGACGCGCGACCAGGTTGACATGGCGATCCATCCCTTTATGGGAGGAGCCCTTCCGGCTGACGGCGGAGGCAGGGAGGCCACGGGCCTCTGGCTCGCTGTGGCCTACGGCATCATGCAGAGCCACGGGGGCCTGCTCACCATATCGAGCGAAAAGGACTGCGGCAAGGAAGTGAGCCTGGTGTTCACGCGCACGGAGCTCGGGGAGGACAAGGGGGCCCGATACGAACAGAGCGAGGTAGTCTTTTTCGGCGACACCCGCATACTCATCGTCGACGACGAGGACCCCATCCGCGAGTTCCTCTCACGCGCCTTCGACGCGGCGGGCTACCAGGTGATCGCCGTTTCGAGCGGCGAGGAGGCGGTGGAGATGTGCGGGTTCGAGGACATCGACATCGTTTTTCTCGATTATCTGATGCCGGGAATCAAGGGGGACAAAGTCTTCGAGATGGTGAAAAAGGTGAGCCCCTCGACCGATATCGTCTTCATCACCGGGGTGGATGAGATCCCCGGGATAAACCGTTTGCTCGACCAGGGGCTCGCCTATATCCTAAAAAAGCCGTTCAAGATCGACAAGATTCTCAAAGTGACGAACGATCTGATACACAAAAGGATCAATCACGGCCGCGGGTAGACCCTAGTCCGATTTGACCACTCGTTCGGCCTGAAGGGCGAGGTATTTCACCAGGGTCTTCTCGGGGATGAAACCGAGATTGACGAGGATAATGCCCATCAGTCCGCCTTCCTTTTTCTGCACCTCGAGCGCCTTGTCGAGCTGTTCGCGGCTGATCGCTCCGTCCTCGAGCAGCATTTCTCCCAGCAGCGGCTTTGCCATCGTTTTCCTCCAGACTGTTTGATTACAGCAGCCGTTTAACGGCGTCCTTCCAGAGTTTCCTCTGGGCTGATCTCTCCTGTTCGGTGATGCGCGGGGTGTAGCGCGTCACTATGCGGTTCTGCTTGGCGACCTCGTCGATACTGTTGTACAGCCTGCTCGAAAGCCCGGCCAGGTATGCCGCCCCGAGGGCCGTCGACTCGATCACCTCGGGGAGCAGCACCGGAATGCCGAGTATGTCGGCCTGAAACTGCATGAGGTACGGCCCCCTCGTCGCGCCGCCGTCGGCGCGGAGCTCGTGTATGGTCTTGCCGGAGTCCTGCTGCATGACCTCTATGACGTCCATGGACTGAAAGGCGATGGAGCGCAGCGCCGCCCTGACGATCTGTTCGCGCGTGGTGTCGCGGGTCAGGCCGAAGATCGCTCCGCGCGCGTCCATCTTCCAGTAGGGCGCGCCGAGGCCCACGAAAGCCGGTATCATGACGACTTCGTCGTCTTTCTCGAACGAGAGGGCGAGTTTGTCGGAATCGGAGCTCTGTTCGAAGAATTTCATATAATCGCGAAGCCACTGAACGACCGCGCCGGCGACGAACACCGAGCCCTCGAAGGCGTAACCCGGCTTGCCGAACGCGTCGCAGGCTATTGTTGTGAGGAGCCCTTTGTCGGAAAGCACGAAGGAACCGCCCGTGTTCAGCAGCATGAAGCATCCGGTGCCGTAGGTGTTCTTTATGGTGCCCTCGAACACGCAGTTCTGTCCGACCATGGCGGCCTGCTGGTCGCCGGCGATACCGCCGATGGGAACTCCGTCGGGGAGTCCCGGCGCGCCGAGCGTCTCGCCGAAGAACGAGGAGGAGTCGCGCACCTCGGGAAGGATATTCATGGGTATGTCGAGGATCTCGAGCAGATCGCGGTCCCAGCGCTTCTCCACTATGTTGAAGACCAGGGTGCGCGATGCGTTGGTGTAGTCTGTCTTGTGCGATTTACCGCCGCTGAGCTTCCACAGTATCCACGTGTCCACGGTGCCGAAGAGGAGTTTACCCGCTCTGGCGAGATCGCGCGCCCCGGAGACGTTGTCGAGCATCCATTTGATCTTGGTGCCGGAAAAGTAGGCGTCCATTACCAGCCCCGTTTTTTTCTTGAACGTGTCCTCCAGGCCCCTTTTCTTGAGGTCGTTGCAGATATCCGTCGTGCGGCGGCACTGCCACACGATGGCGTTATATACCGGCTTTCCGGTGTCCCTGTTCCAAAGAACGGCCGTCTCGCGCTGATTGGTGATTCCGATGGTGATGGCGTCCGCCGGATCGAGCTTGCCCTTGGCGATCGCTTCAGGTATAAGTCCCGCCAGGGATGTCCATATCTCCTCGGGGTCGTGCTCAACCCAGCCGGGGCGAGGGAAATGCTGGGTGAATTCGCGGTACGCGCTCGAGATCGGGTAGCCTGCTTCATCGAAGCAGAATACGCGGTTTCCGGTGGTGCCCAGATCGAGGGCGACGATATATTTCTTCCCCATTGGCGAACCCCGAGCTTATGGAAAATGTCGATTGGTATTATACCTTTGATAAAAAGCCTTTAAGGGGAACCGGCCTCCCCCCGTAACGTGGGGGCGATCGTGCGATGGAAAGGCTGATTATTAATGGTATAAAGTGTCCTGGAAGAATAACGCTTTTCGACGCCGTGTCAATTAAAAATAGCGGCGCGATGCCGAAAAATATAGTACGATGGCGCTCTAAACAATCCGGAAGTCGAGCGGAGGAGAAAAGGGATGAATGATATCGAGAGGGTATTCCGTGGGGAGGAGCCGTTCTTTATCGCCGAGATCGGGATAAACCATAACGGCAGCCTCGACGCGGCCGCGGCGATGATACGTGAGGCGGCATCGGCGGGAGCGAACGCGGTAAAATTCCAGACATTCGTGCCCGGGGAAATGTACTCGCGGTATACGAGTTCCATGCTGAGAAACGACGAACGCCTGGTGGAGGATTTCTCGCAGATCGAGTTTTTCGGGCGCTTTGTGCTCGGCGAGGACGAGTACAGGGTCCTCAAGAAGGAGGCGGAAGCGCGAGGTCTCGTCTTTTTCTCATCGGCATTCGACATCCCGTCGGTCGAAATGCTCGAGCGGCTGGATGTGCCTATCTACAAGCTCGCGTCGTCTGAGGTCACTAACACGCCGCTTCTGGAGCGTGTCGGGGCGACGCGCAAACCGGTCATCATGTCCACGGGGATGTCCACCGCCGCGGAA
>Ga0116174_10003783_pt1 | contig 12287 bp, 9 predicted proteins | sample AD_UKC087_MetaG_FD_89801 | JGI IMG/M metagenome (GOLD analysis project Ga0116174, IMG submission 89801) | Active sludge microbial communities of municipal wastewater-treating anaerobic digesters from USA - AD_UKC087_MetaG | ecosystem: Engineered > Bioreactor > Anaerobic > Digestate | place: USA...
GCTGAACGTCCGCCTGTCGCAGGAGCACCTCATCTACATCGTCAATCACGCGGAGGATAAAATCATCTTCGTCGACGCGGACCTGTACTTTCTGCTGGAGCCCGTCAGGGACCGCCTGAAAACCGTCAGGCACTATGTCATCATGTCGCAGACGGGCGTGATGCCCGCGACCGCTCTCTCCCCGGCCGTGCTGTACGACGAGCTGATCGGCGCGTTCCCCGACGAGTACGACTTCCCCACCGGACGCGACGAGAACGAGGCCGCCCTGATCTGCTATACCTCCGCGACCACGGGCGATCCCAAGGGGGTCGTGTACAGCCACCGCGGGCTGGTGCTTCACGCGCTGACCGCAGGCGTGGTACTGGGGACCAGGGAGAGCGATTGCGTGCTCCACGTCGTGCCGATGTTTCACGCAAACGCCTGGGGCGCACCCTTTACCAGCACGATGCTTGGCTGCAAGCAGGTGCTTCCGGGCCGCCAGATACTGGACATGAAGGCGCTGTGCGGCATCATTTCGGATGAAGGTGTGACCTTTACCTGCGGGGTACCCACGATCTGGATGATGCTGCACAAGTATCTGGAGGACGGGGGCGAGCACGATTTTTCACGGCTGCACGCGGTGTACTCGGGCGGCTCGGCGATGCCCCGCCACCTTATGGAAGACATGTCCAGGAAATACGGATTCAACATCGTACAGGCCTATGGCATGACCGAAACCTCTCCGCTGGCCACGGCCGCGCTGCCCAAGAGCTATATGGAAGGCTATAGCGAAAAAGAGCTGTACGACGTGAAGACCACCGCCGGAATGTCGGTCCCCTGCCTCGACATGATGGTAAAGAGTCTGGATACCGGCAGAGAGGTCGCATGGGACGGCGCGGAGATGGGCGAAGTGTGCCTGCGCGGGCCGTGGATCGCCGACGAGTACTACAAGGACCCCGAACGGAGCAGGGCGACCTTCAGGGACGGATGGCTGCACACCGGCGATATCGCGACGATCGACGCGGAGGGCTATATACGCCTGGTCGACCGCACCAAGGACCTCATTAAAAGCGCGGGCGAGTGGATCTCGTCGGTGGACCTGGAAAACGAGATCATGTCGCACCCGAAGGTGATGGAGGCGGCGGTGATCGGCATGCCGCACGAGAAATGGCAGGAACGGCCTCTCGCGTGCGTCGTGCCCGCGCCGGGCGCGGACGGATCGGTGACCGAGGAGGAAATCATCGACTATCTGAAAGCGAGGGTCGCCAAGTGGTGGGTTCCCGACCGTGTGGTTTTTCTGGAAGCCATCCCCAAGACCAGCGTGGGTAAATTCGACAAGAAGGTTCTCCGCGCGACGGTCCTCCCACAGCTTGCGTAAGGGCGGCGCCCTCCTCTCTTCCGACCGGAGAGAGGAGGGCGAGTTCCGTCTCTTTTCGTTTCTTCAGAAATCAGCGGGCTGTCACTGGAGGCAAAGCGCGTTCCTAGTCGTACCTTCCGACGATCGATATGCTGCAGATGTTCATGTACGGCATGCCCCCCAGGTTGTGCGTGAGCCCGTAGCGCGGGTTCGCGAGCTGCCGCTCCCCGGCGCGCCCCAGCAGCTGTAAATACATCTCGTAGATCATCCGCAAACCCGACGCGCCGATGGGATGACCGAAACACTTGAGCCCCCCGTCAATCTGGCAGGGGATCTTGCCGTCGGCATTGTAGAAACCGTCCATCACGTCCTTCAGCGCCCCCCCCTCCGGCGAGATGTGAAGGTCTTCCATGGTGACGAACTCCGTAATGGAGAAACAGTCATGCACCTCGAGCATGCCGAGCTCCTTACGCGGATTCTTTATCCCCGCTTCCTGGTAGGCCTTCTTGCTCGCGATGCGCGTGGTCGCGAAGTATGAGCCGTCCCAGGACTTATGCCCCGCCTCCACGCCGTTGGATACCGAAAGCTGGAGCGATTTCACCGAAACAAGGTCCTTCTTCCCCATGCTCCGCGCGATCTCAGGAGTCGTAACGATCGCGCAGGCGGCCCCGTCGCTTACGCGGCAGCAGTCGAAAAGCCCGAGCGGATACGCGACTATCGGCGAGGCCAGTATCTGTTCCACCGTAACGGGGCGCCGCAGGTGCGCCTTCGGGTTCTTCGCGCCGTTCGCGTGGCTTTTCGCCGATACGTGCGCGAGGGCGAGCTTGAGGTCTTCCCATTTGAGTTTGTATTTTTCCCTGTACGCGCTCGCCAGCTGCGCGAAGGCTCCGGGGGCCGTCATGTTGGGCGCCCACTGCGACAAGAGGGTGCCTGCGCGCGAGTCGAACACGGGAAGCCCCCCGTACCCGGTGTCCTTCAGCTTCTCAACGCCCAGGGCCAGCGCGATGTCGCAGGCACCGGAGGCCACGGCGTAGACCGCACCGCGGAAGGCATCGGTTCCGGTGGCGCAGAAGTTCTCCACGCGGGTTACGGGTATGTAGGGTAGCCTGAGAGCCATGGGCATCGCCAGGGACGACTTGCCGATACTGATCTCCTCCACGCACACGCCCAGCCACGCCGCGTCGATCCGCTCCGGCCCGATACCGGCGTCCTCCAGACATTCCTCGTATGCCTCTACCATAAGCTCCTCGGCCCCCATGTCCCAGCGTTCGCCGAAGCGCGTGCATCCCATCCCGAGTATCGCGACCTTGTCTTTTATCCCGCTTGCCATATCACGCCTCCTTCGCCCGGGGTGACACGGGCTTCGCTTTCCAGAAATACCGCGTGAATCCCCGCTGGGTATCGACGTTCTTTATACGAAAGACCATCTTCACCGGCATTCCCACCTCCACCTTGCCGACCTCGTGGTCGGTAAAATCGACCATGAACTGGCCGCCCTCGGCGAACTCGACCATTCCGTAGTGGGCCGGAGGGTCCACCGAGAAGGTGAGCAGGTCCGACGACCAGGTCTTGATGGCCGCCGGCAGGTCGGCGAACTCGCAGGGCTCCTGGCTGTGGCGCGCGTTGCACCCGGGGTTGACGCAGATGTCGGCGCGGGGGAACTGCGGCGTTCCGCATTTCGTACAGCGACCGCCGACCAGGCCCAGCAGCATGTCGTTTTTACGATACTGGGCCGTCAGCGCCGTCTTCCAGTCGCCCTCCGCCCGCATGCCGAATTCCTGCACGATCAGGTTGTTGAAGGTGAGGTACTTCATGTAGTTCTTCTCTTCGCGGCGTTCGGCGAGCGAACCGGCTATGCCCGTTCGCGGAGCGAGCTTGGCTATGGTCCCGGTCGCCTCGAAGAGGACCGCCGTGCACCCCTGCCCGAAGGCTGCAAGCAGGATCTTTTCGCCGGGCTTTGCCCTTTCGAGCACTGACACCAGCATGACCAGGGCGTGGGCCGTGCCCGTTTCCCCGCAGAGGGAATGCAGATTGTCCGCCACGGCCGCCTTGTCTATCCCGAGCCCCTGCGCCACCGCGGCCGCCTCCCTGCCGAAGACGCAGGGCATGACGAAATGCGCGATCTCGCTTCCCTTCAGTCCGAGCTTTTTCAAAAGCCCGGCGCACGCCTCCGGTATGATTTTGCCGATCCCCTCATCGCGTATCCACCGTTCCTCCCAGCCGTAGTCGTATTCCCTGTTCGGCCCCCTGAAGTGGTCCACGAAGTCGCGCGATATGGAATGCGAACCGCGATACTCGGCGATGACGTTCTCCGAGCCGAGAAGCAGGGCCGCCGCCCCGTCGCCGAACCACATCTCCTGGAACCAGGCCGACTTCGTCCTCCTCCTGTCGGACGCCGCGACGAGCACGCTGCGATAGTCGCCGGACTTCACCGCGTTGAGCCCGGCGAGCAGCGCGCCCGCCCCCGACTTCATCGAGGCGGTGAAATCTGCCGTTTCGAGCTCCTTGTTCAGGTTGAGCCCCGCGGCGACGATACCGGCGTTCTGCCGGTCCTGGAACGGAAAGCTCAGCGAGGCGAGGTACAGCGCGTCCACACCGCGCTTGTCGAATCCGCGCAGGCAGTCGCGCGAGGCCTCGACCGCCATGGTGACGCTGTCCTCGTCCCAGTTGCACATGGAACGCTCACCCTGCGCCACGGTGAAGAGCGCCGGGTTGAGCTACGCGTTCGACATGAAAACGACACCGCGATTAAGCCTGAGCAGGGGGATATACCCCCCGTATGAAACGATTCCCGCCATGATCCAATCCTCCTTTTTCGTTCACGGATGCCGCATGACCGATTTTTAAGCCGCGACGTCCGCGCGCCGTCCCGCCGGCGCGCGTTGATACGCGGCTATGCCCATGCGGCGGTTCTATTTATTTCAGAAGCGGCATCATATAGGCGAAGGTCTCGGCGAGATTGCCCAGCGGCTTCGCCCCATCGAGACTCTTTATCTTCTCCCAGGAATCGCGTATCTCCTCGGCGGCGATTGCCCGCTTCGCGTCGCCGAGCGCCACCCCGGGCGCGCACACGATCGCCGTGCGGCTGTACCAGCCCGCCCCGCAGTTGAAGACCATTCCCGTGTCGGCGTTCTGGTCCGAGCAGAGATAGACGACGATGGGCACCACGAAATCGGGCTTGAGCTTCTCGAAGAGCTCGGGGGGCATGACGTCCTCTGTAAGCCGCGAGGCGGCCACGGGCGCGATGGTGTTGCACCTGATGTCGTACTTGGCCCCCTCTATGCCGACCACGTGCATGAATCCCAGAAGGCCGGTCTTCGCCGCGGCGTAATTCGCCTGCCCGAAATTGCCGTACAGGCCCGCGCCCGAACTGGTGAGGAGGATCCGCCCGTGCCCGTTCGTCCGCATCGCCTCGAAGGCGGGTTTCGTCACGCAGTACGCGCCGCGCAGGTGGACGCTCATCACCAGGTCCCACTCCTCCTGCCCCATCTTCACTAGGCTCTTGTCGCGGAGTATTCCGGCGTTGTTGATAAGGATATCCACCTTGCCGAAGGCGTCCAGGGCCGTTTTCACTATGCCCGCGCCGCCCTCCACGGTCGCCACGGAATCGTAGTTCGCCACCGCCTCGCCGCCCGCTTTTTTTATCTCCTCCACGACCGCGTCGGCCGCGCCGTGTCCGGCGCCGGTCCCGTCGCGCGCCCCGCCCAGATCGTTCACCACCACCTTCGCCCCGCGTCGCGCGAACTCGAGCGCGTAGGCCCTCCCCAGGCCGGCCCCGGCGCCGGTGATGATCGCGACCCTCCCGTCAAAACGTATCTCCGCCATACATTCCTCCCTCCGGGGCGCCGGAGAGGCCGGCGCCCGCCCTTCATTGTAATACTGTATTATGATATTACAATAATTACCCGTTTTCCCGGGCTGTCAACAACTTGTGCGCGCTCCGCGTTGATTTTCCCGTCCGTGCCGTATACGCAAAACCACCCTGCATGCCGATTGTATTAATAACCCTCGGCACACCCGCCGCACGCGCCGCGGTGTTAATTATTATACGGGTATCCGGCCCGGACTATTCCGCCGCCCGACACCCCATGGAGAACACGCATGCGCTTTATACTTCCCTGCTGGCTTCTGTTCGTGCTGATATCGACGTCGGCCGCCGCCCAACCGGGCGACTGCTCGAAAGGCGACTGCGAAAACGGCAGCGGAACCATGACCTGGACCGACGGCTCCGAGTATACCGGTGAGTGGAAAAACGGCGTGCGCCACGGCCGGGGAGCGTACCGGCGGGCGGAAGGCGATACCTACGACGGGCAGTGGCGCAACGACCGGATGCACGGCCTCGGGACCCTCACCCGCCCGGATGGCAGCCGCTACGAGGGCCAGTGGCTGAACGGCCGGCGGCACGGCAGGGGGAGCTCGTCATTTCCCGACGGCAGGAAATACGAAGGCGAATGGAAGAACGACCTCATCGACGGAACGGGAAGCATGACATGGCCGAACGGCGAAACCTATACGGGCGCCTGGAAGGAAGGCCGAATGCACGGCAGGGGCGTCTTCGGTTTCGCGGACGGGTCGGTGTACGAGGGCGCGTGGGCGTACGGCCGCATGAACGGGACCGGCGAATACCGGTACGCGCGGGGAATGAAATACACGGGCCGTTTCCGCGACAGCAGGCGCAACGGCCCGGGGGTGATGGTATGGCCCGACGGAAGCCGGTATGAGGGTGAATGGGCCGACGACCGCATGGACGGCAGGGGCACGCTCCGGCGGCGCGACGGCAGCCTGTACACGGGCCCGTGGAAAAACGACCGCATGAACGGCTCCGGCGAGATGAGGTTCTCCGACGGGAGGTCGTACCGGGGCGTGTTCCGGGACGATGTGATCGACGGGAGCGGAAGCATGCGCTGGCCGGACGGACGGGTCTACGAGGGGGAATGGAAAAACGGCGAGATGCACGGCACCGGCACAATGAAGTTCCCCGACGGGCGGCGGTATACGGGAGAATGGCGGAACGGGGAAATGCACGGCACGGGCACCATGACGACACCGAAGGGAAAACCGGTTACGGGAATATGGGAAAACGGAGAACCGGTGGTTAAATGAAACCCTGCGCTCCCGGGAGGACTCGAACCTCCGGCACATAGTTTAGGAAACTACTGCTCTATCCGCCTGAGCTACGGGAGCCCGTTATTACGAAAACATGTTCTTGCGCCGCGAATTCACGATGCGCTGGAAGTCGCGGATGTTCTTGACGATGATCCTGTCGTTGAACAGCTCGATCTTGCCGAGCTGGTTGAGATGCGAGAGGATCTTCTGCACGTCGGCGATCTGCATCCCCGCCCAGTTCGCCACCTCCTGGATGGTGACCCTGAGCGTGATGGCCTCCTGCAAATCGAGGTGCGGGTCCTGCTCGGAGAGCATGCACATCACGTCCATCACCTTGACCTGCGGCTCCTCGAGCAGAAGGATCATAAGCCGCCTCTTGGCGTCGTAGATCCTCTTCGAGAAAATGATCAGGAGCTTGTAGGCAAGCTGAGGATTGCCCTGCAGCAGCGCGTCGAAGTTCTCCCTTCGGAACCGGAGAAGCTTCACATGATCCATCGCGATGGCCGACGCGGAGCGCGGCTGTTCCTCGAGGATCGCCATCTCGCCAAAGACATCACCAACTTCGAGTATATCAAGCGTTTTTTCGGTGTTGTTGATGATTTTTACGATCTTCACCCTTCCGTTCTGGATGAAGTAGAACTCGTTGCCCGGTTCGTACTCGCAGAAAATGATATCGTTGGGTGAATACTCCACCCCGAACTTGTCGAAAAGCTGGCTGTCAAGGAACATGCTCATGGCACCTAACCGTTCTCAATCGCCTTAAGCCGCTTGGCGGCGAGTTTGTTGATGGAATCCTTCGGCTCCATCGGAATCACCCTGTTGTAATAGGCGGCGGCCTTGTCGGCCTTCTTCACGCTCTCGTACACGACGCCCATGTGGAACAGCGCGTTCTTGACGTTTTCTGAATTCGGAAACTTCTTGATCATGTTGGAGAAGGCCGTGAGGGCCTCGGTGAACTTGCCGAGCTTGAGATAGCACCTGCCTATCTCGAAATGCGCCTTTTCGAAAATTTTCGCCTCGGAATCGTTCTTCAGATTGTGCACTTCCAGTATGCCGGCATAGAGCGCCAGGGCCCCCTGGTACTCCTCCTGCGAGAACTTGCTCATGGCCGCGTAAAAGTTTTCGGCGACACCCTTGCCCCCCTTCCCGTTCGCCTCGCCGCCGAACGGATCTCCGTCGAAGTCGAGCGATTTGCCCTCCGAGAAGAAATCATCCATCTCGCTGGCGAGCGGGGACGATGATGCCGCGTCCACACCGAAATCGTCCAGCGGCGATCGGGAGGGCGCCGCCGCGGCCGGTTTCTCGTCCTCTATGCTGAAATCGGTAAAATCGACGGTATCGTCACCGCGCACCGGAGGCGAGGGGGGCGCGGCCGGGCCAGGGGGCATAAAATCATCACCGCCGCCCGTGCTTCCGGACTCTATCGCGCGTATTCGCTGCATCGATGCCCCGGAGTATTTCCCGTCGGGATAGTATTCCATATACCGCTTGTAGGCGTACTGCGCCTGCTGCACCCGGCCCACCTTGTAATAGTATTCCCCGATCTTGAAGAGCTCCTCGGCCGGGTTGATCGCCTCGCTCTCGCCGAGCACCTCGCGCTGGCTTTTGCCTATGCGCCGGAGCTGGTTGCTGAAGATGCGAAGCATCTTGCGCACCACGTTCACGTTCTGTAAAACGAGCCGCTCGAAGTCCGCAAGGGTGAGCACCAGAAGCACGGTCTCACCGATGGTCTGCGCCGTCTCCTCCCGGGGGTACTTGCCCAGTGAGGACTTCACTCCGAAGAATTCGCCCGGCTTGATCTCCTCCTTCACCTCCTCCCCGGTATCGACCTTGAGAGAAGTGAGGATCACCCGCCCGCCCTTCAGGATGTAGATGTACTCGCTTTTATCGTTCTCGAAATAGACGATGGAACCGTGCTTGTACCGCCGCGTAACGATTCCAGATGTCTGACCCATCGCCCCGTTGGACATTGCTACTCCCCCGCGAACCTATACATCGAACTCCACCGGCAGGAACGGCAGTTCCTTTTTAAATCCCACGGCCCTGCTAATCCTCTTCATGAGCCCGACGAGATCGCCCCTGATCACTTTTTCGGACCCGTCTATAACCACGCGCTGGTACTTCACCTTGAGCGAATCGAAAAGCCACGAGTACTCCGCGTTTCCATACGCGGGTTTGCCGTCTATCACAACCAGCATGACGTCCCGCAGTTCGGCGGAGACCACCGACTCGTAGGGGGTCTTACCCCTGTCGGCGAAAACGGCGATATCGGCCACGAACCCCGGCTTTATCTGGCCGAACTTTTTCAGTCTGAAAGCCTTCGCCGGGTTGACTGTCACCATCCGCACCAGCTGCTCGTCGGAAAGAGGCCTGCCGTAGGTCTTCCGGAAATAGTCCCGGTCAAACTTCATCTCGTACAGAAGATTGAGCCCCCCGGACATCGGAGAGTCCGTGCCTATGCAGAGATTGACACCCTCCTCGAGCATTTTGCCCACGTTGGCCGTCCGGTTGAACATGAACACGTTGGAATCACCGCACCACACCACCGACGCGCCCTTTTTCTTGATGAGCCTGATGTCCTCCTCGGTGAAGGCGATACCGTGGACCAGCACCGAATGCTCACCCAGTCCGCCCTTGCCGTCAAGAGTTTTAAGGTCCCGCACCGTCTCCGGATCGAAGCCCTCCGCGATATGGGTGATGAAGGGCACATCGTTCTTCACGGCCTTCTGGTACTCGACCTCGATGCCGTCTCCCCAGGCAAGCGCGAAGGACGTTATCGAATGAGCCAGGGCGTAATTTCGAAGGGCGCGCATGGGCAGGATGTCGAGAAACTGCTCGTTGACGAAGTGGGGGATGTGGTCGGACACCGTCGTGGTGCCGGCTATCAGGTTCCGGTATCCGCCGAGCAGGTACAGGTCGCGGTTTTCAATCTGCTGGCGCTCCTGGTAGACAGGGGCGCTCTTCAAATCGTTGTCCCAAGGAAGCCAGTTTTCGTAGGGTCCGTTTCCCACTTTCGGGTAATAGGTGCCGAGGAGATGGTCGTGCGCGTTTATGAGTCCCGGGGTGAGCACTCCGTTCTCTATTTCGAGGGTAAGCGCGGTTCTGGGCTTCTCCCGGGTTATTCTTTCTATTTTATTGTCTTTAATCTCCAGGCCGCCGCCCTTCGCGACGTCTTCGGGCGTCAGAACGGTAACTCCGCTAATACCCCACTCTTTCATTCCGCATTCCTTCCTGCATGCTGGTTGTGCGCACTCAAAGCGGCCGCGAAACCCGTCATGCGGCCGGAACGCTATTAGTAAGGAAAACTACCGCACCGCCTTCCCTGTCCGAAAGGCCGGAAGGCGCCCCTCCCTCTCTTCGCTAACCCGAAAACCCGGCCGAAACCGGCCGGAAAAGGTAACCCCGTAAAATTTTAGGCATACGACGGGGTCCAGTCAAGAAAAATATACACACCACCGCCGCGAGGGCTTACCGGAGCCCGTTGTTTTTCTTATCGGTCCATACCAACGGGCGAAATACCCCTAATATTTAAATTTTTCGAGTATATCCACGGCCGCCGCCGCGGGTTTTCTGCCGTAGTATTCCATAAGCAGATCGCACCGGTCGCTGAAAAAGCCGTCGGCCCCGAAGAAATTGAGCACCGAAAACTGCCACGGCGCGTTCACCGTGTACACGTGGACGACAAGCCCTTCGCGGTGCGCCCTCCCCAGGTTCCACGGAAACGCGACGTACCCGACCGGACCGATCCCCGTTCCAATCTCCGCCGCCGCGGCGACAAGACCCTTCCAGCCCGTTTCCTTTTCCATCTTCTCGTCGACCAGGTACGTGCGCGGAACGGCGGGGGCCGCCTTCGCGAAAGCTTCCAGACTGTCCCTGCTGAAGGACTGGAAAATGACCTTTCGGGGATCGAGCCAGCCGCGCGCGGCGAGCGCCTTGATTATCTCGTGTTCGATGCCCGGGTACGCCTCCGGGTTCTTGCTTTCAATGTACAGCCCGAGGGTCCTCCTGGCGGCCGATGCGATGGCGACGACCTCGTCCAGCGTGAGGACCCGGAGCCCCCTGTAGGAGGGACGCGCCCTGTCGGGGAAGCGCGCGTTGAACCACGAACCCGCGTCCAGCGACTTCACCTCGGCTAGCGTGAAATCGGCGACCGGGTTTTTCGCGCGAGAGGGAAAGCGCTCGGCCACGTCCGTGGTCCGCTCGAAGGTATCGTCGTGATAGGCGATGAGCACGCCGTCGGAGGTGCGCTGCACGTCCATTTCGAGGAAATCGGCGCCGAGATCGCGCGCGAGAATATATGCGGGGGCGGTGGCTTCGGGAGCGAGATAGGAGGCGCCGCGGTGGGCGATCACGGCCGGATACGCGATGCCCAGCCGCTCGGCGGCGGCCCTGCCCGCCGAAGGTGCCGCCGCAACGCGCATCAGCGCCGCGGCCGCAGCGAACACTATAATGACAATCGAGAGAACAAGCGAGACTCGTCGTACCATGGGATACCCCCGTCCAGGATTTTTCCCTACATGGTCCATACCGACCGCCGCTTTTCAATTACTATTTCAGACGGCGGCGGAAGCGCCGGCCGGCGGGGACGGGGTTTCGGTCTCCCGTCAGAGACAGAGGATCTCGTCCTCGGTGAGGTCCTCCACGCGGACCGGGTCGATCCCCTTGATGCGCGCGACGAGCTCCCTGGAGGCCATCTCGGGCATGGTGAGCACGATGCGATAGTTCTTGTCGCGCAGCCAGGCGAAGAACCTCCAGGCATAGCACTCGGCGCAGTGTTCCGCCTTTTTGTTGAGGTACGCCTCGCCCTGAAGTCCCTCGAGCGGCTCGTGGCGCGGACAGCCGATATCGACACAGAACATCCCCGACTGATACCGTTTGCTCATAACGCCCTCCGATCGGCATGGTTTTCCCCGCGGTTTCGTCGCGGGTACGGCTGATCCATAAATATAGCTCGAATATTTATATGTGTCATTATATAATTAAAACATGAGATAATGTCCAGTCATTTATACGCGCGGAGCCCACTCCCGCTGGTCGGCGACCAAGGGTACGGTCGTTGATTATGACTTCGCGTGCCGCGGAACGGGGAAGGTATACGGCCTTTTCGTGATGGGGTTCTCGAACACGACGCAGACCGTGTCGAAGAGCGGTTCGACCACCTGATAGCGGATCACATCCCCCGGCGCGCCGTCGGCGAAGACCGCGCCCTCCTTCAGCGCGATGATACGCGAACAGTAATCGGAGGCGAGGTTGATGTCGTGAAGCACCGTAACGATGGTCGTGCCCGCGGCGTTGAGCCCGAAGAGCACGTCCATAATCCGCACCGCGTGCCGGATGTCGAGGTGGGACACCGGCTCGTCGAGGATGATGACGCGCTCGCTCTGCGCCAGGGCCCGCGCCACGTACACGAGCTGGCGCTCCCCGCCCGAGAGACCCGTCAAGAGCCTTTCTCGCAGATGGGCCGCACCGACGGCCGACAGGGCGGCGTCAACCCTCTCTTCGTCGCCGGCCGAGGACAGACCCCAGAGTTTCCTGTACGGGAACCTTCCAAGGCGCACGAAATCGACCACGCTGAAGGACGGAATGTTCTCCATAAGCTGGTGCACCACCGCGAGTTCGCGCGCGAGCGCCGCCGCGCCCATGGAGGAAACTGACCTTCCGCGGAAAAGCGCCTCACCGGAGGAAGGGGCGACGGCCCCGCACATGATTTTCAGCAGGGTGCTCTTCCCGGCGCCGTTCGGACCGATGATCGCCGTCATCTCGCCCTCCGCGAACGAGAGGTCGACTCCCTTCAGCACATCGCCGGCGCCGTACCCCGCGCGCAGATCGCGCACTTCGAAGAGCC
>Ga0116174_10003803_pt1 | contig 12242 bp, 6 predicted proteins | sample AD_UKC087_MetaG_FD_89801 | JGI IMG/M metagenome (GOLD analysis project Ga0116174, IMG submission 89801) | Active sludge microbial communities of municipal wastewater-treating anaerobic digesters from USA - AD_UKC087_MetaG | ecosystem: Engineered > Bioreactor > Anaerobic > Digestate | place: USA...
AATTAAAGACATTTACACGGTCTTTCACAATTAACATGTATCTATTTGATATGTATGGATATTTACCCCTTCCCATATACATGATGCAAACAACAAGACAAAGATGCTTGAAGAATTTGCACAATTGAAATATTAAGCAAGATTAAAAAGAAAGGTATACTGGGAGTGTAAAACAACATGAACAGAATTATATGGAGAAACAGCTTTGAACAAATCCATAAGATTCCGTATGAAAGATGTTCTTGGAAATAATCGATGTTTTGTTTATTTGATAAAATTTTATAATCCTTGACCCTTCTTCTGAAACTATGCTAAAAAAAATAAGTCTTGGTCAAATCATTATCACCCTTGCCATTCAGTGACGCTAGGCTGAGACGCATGAAGGAGGACGGGACAATATCATGCGCATCCCATCATCTACAGAACCCGAAATCAGTTGCCGAATCAGCCAGACCCTGCTCATGTATGTGCGCGAGCAGAATGACGGTTCCCTCGGCGATCTGTTAGAGGGCCTGGACCTCGACGAACCATACCTCTTGGACACCAACAACTGGATTTCCCACGACTTTTTACAGACGCTCTATCAACGGATGATCCGGATCCTGAATGATGAAGACGCGGTTTACAAAATGGCGCTGGCGACCATGCGTTTTAAGTCGTACGGTATCCTGGACCGGATCGCCCGGCTCATCAAGGATCCTAAAATCGGTTATTCCTCCATCACCAAATACAGTCGGATGGTGAGGGCCAAGGGTGACGTCTTTGTCCATGAACTCGGGAATTCGTGGGCGCTTGTGGAGGAGCGCTACCACGACGGAAGCAAAAAGACCCACTATGACTGTGATTACATGCGGGGGGTTCTGGCCGGGATACCCACATTTTTCGACATGCCGGTCGCTCACGTCGAGGAAATCGAATGCCAGGTATCGGCCGATAAATACGGCAACAGGACATGGCCGGACACCCCCGTTTATGGGGCCAAAGGGTGCCTGTACAGGGTCCGGTTTGCCTCTCGCAACCCGGCTTCCTTTTGGAAGCGGATGTTTCAAAGCGGCAAGACATATCAAAACGCCATAGAATATCTTCTGCAAACTAATCAACAAATTCAGGAGAAGTATGCGGAAGCCAGGAGGCTTGCCTCCGAACTGGAAGTGGCCAACATGCAGCTCGTTGAATCCAAAAAACTGCTTGAATCCAAATCCGCCGATTTAGAGGCTTCTGAGCGCCGCTATCGGCTCCTGGCGGAAAACGTGACCGATACGATATGGGTCGTGAACCTGGAAACCATGCGTTACGATTATGTAAGCCCGTCGGTTCAGAGAATGCTGGGCTATTCCTCGGAAGAGGCGATGGAAGTCGGCATTGAGGAGATCGTCGTCCATGAATCCTTGGAAAGAGCCCTGAACAGATTGCAAGAGGAGATGGACGCAGAAGAAACCGGCCAGGCGGACCCCGATCGGTCGGCAGCAGTAGAGTTGCTTCAGAGACGCAAAGACGGAACCCATGTCTGGGTCGAGGCCAAGGTGACCTTTGTCCGGGACGAACAGGGCCGGCCGATTGCAATCCAGGGGGTTTCCCGGGATATTTCAGATCGCAAACAGGGTGAAGAGGCATTAATGGCGGAGAAGGAACGCTTGAGGATCACCCTTCGGAGCATCGGCGAGGGCGTGATTTCCACGGACCGCAAGGGCCGCGTCGCCCTCATGAACCCGGTTGCCGAGGCGCTCACGGGCTATGCGGAGGCCGAGGCCATGGGCCGAGACCTCGCCGAGGTTTTCCGGATCGCCGGGCCTGAGGCCCTCGCGGCCGACAATGGGGCGTCTGGAAAGGGGATCGATGCTGAGAGTGGATTGAGCCTGGACAAAACCCTGATTCACAGGGACGGCACCAAATTCCTCATTGCCTACACCACAGCCCCCATATTGGATGCGGATGGGGGCGCCATCGGCTCCGTCCTGGTTTTTCGGGACATCACCCAGCAGCGGAAAATGGAGCAGGAACTCTCCAAGCTCGACAAACTCGAGTCCCTGGGTGTCCTGGCCGGAGGGATTGCGCACGACTTCAACAACTTTTTGGCCGGGATCATAGGCAACCTATCCCTGGCCAAAACCGAGGTGAGTCCCTCGGAAAAGGTGTTTCCAAGACTGGAGCGCATGGAAAACGCCACCTTGCTGGCCAACAACCTGACGTATCAGCTTCTCACCTTCGCGAAGGGGGGCGCCCCGGTCAAGCAATCCGCCCAACTGGCGGACCTGGTGAAGGAGTCCGCGACGTTTGCTTCGACCGGTTCCAGCGCCCGCTGCAACTTCACCTTCCCGCCGGATTTACACGCCTCCGAAATAGACCGAGGACAGATATCCCAGGTCATTCACAATCTGGTGCTCAATGGGGTCCAGGTCATGCCCCAGGGAGGGGTGATCGAGGTGACAGGGGAAAACATCCGCCTATCTTCCAACAATGAGCTGGCCTTGCCCGAGGGCGACTACGTCAGGCTAACCGTGCAGGATCAGGGGCCAGGCATCGAGGAGCAGGACCTCAAGCGGGTTTTTGACCCGTACTTTACGACAAAGGACAAGGGCAACGGACTAGGACTGGCCGTAGCCTACTCCATTGTTGATAAACACAAGGGGCGGATCACCGTGGACTCGCCCCCTGGATGTGGGGCAAGATTCAGCATCTATTTGCCAGCCGCCCCTATGTTAGAGACGGATCAGACAGCAGAGTCCTTCCGCCAACCCTCAATGCCGGGACGTAGGATCCTGGTTATGGATGATGAGAACTACCTCCTCGAGGTGATGTCGGATATGTTGGATCTCATGGGGCATACTGCAATCACTGTGAAAAACGGAGAGGAGGCGATACGAGCCTATAAAGAGGCCCTGAAATCGGCACAACCGTTCGATGTGGTGATCCTGGACCTGACGGTCCCTGGCGGCATGGGAGGGAAAGAGACCATCGAGACCCTTCTGGAGATGGACAAAGACGTCCGGGCCATTGTCGCGAGCGGGTATTCCAATGACCCGGTGATGTCTGATTATGCCCGGTACGGTTTTCGAAGCGCCCTTACAAAACCTTATCGACTAGCGCAGGTACAGGAGGCGCTAAATGCGGTCTTGTGAAAGCGGCATCACGTACCTGTAAATTATCATGCTAAACTAACCCAGTTTTTTCACCAAAAGTAGTCCACCTGAAATAAAATATTTCCTAATTTGTCCAACACGTTCTTTGCCTGGTTACCTCCCCCAAAGGCAAAACAAATGAAAAGCACAAATTATCAAAAGATCTTAATAAGGGTTTGCATATATATATTTGACTTATGGGAAAGACCGGATTATTCTATCACAAAAACTCGGCATAACAACAACTCCGAAATTGGCATCAATATTTATGAAGTTTTGACCTGCTTAGAACAAGGCTATTCAAATGGAAAAACATTCAAAAAACAAATATCCTTCTGTAAACAAGATCACACAAACTGAGCATATCGAGATGGTAAAAGAAATCTTTTCTACCATAACTAAAAGATATGATTTCCTTAATCACTTCTTAAGTATGCGCAGGGATATTGCCTGGCGTCGTTTTGCTGTAAAAAAGATGCATTTTTTTCAAAATCTAAACTATCTCGATGTTGCCTGTGGAACAGCAGACCTCGCTATAATGGCTGCTGAAAGTTATCCAGATATCTCCGTTACTGGGGTTGACTTTGTTGATGAGATGCTTGATACAGGAAAAACCAAGATAAACAAAAAAAGGCTTTCTGACAGGATACGCCTGATACGTGCTGATGCCCTTTCTTTGCCTTTTGACGACAAAACATTCGATGTTGCGGGTATTGCCTTTGGCATCAGAAACATTCCCGACAGGATATCGGCGCTCAAGGAGATGATGCGGGTAATAATTCCGGGTGGTCAAATTGTTGTATTGGAAATGACCTTTTCGAGAAAGTCCATATTCAGAAAGCTCTATAGCATCTATCTGAACCATATCCTGCCTCACCTCGCAAAAAGGTTTTCAATGAATGTGGGTGCCTATTATTACCTTGCCGATTCTATTATGAATTTTCCTGCGCCTGATGAATTTGCAAAGATCATGGAAGAAGTAGGTTTCAAACAGATAAAAGTATATAAACTCACCATGGGCATAACCTATCTCCATACAGGCATAAAACCTTAGTTAGTCAAAACATGACAACAATCACCATGCTTGGCAAGAATTTTCCATTCTTTAAACGGTTTCGTGACAACGGTAAATGCATTCAGCATGTTTCTCGGAAGGTTTTGAATCATTTATTAGTATAATTATTTTTGTTTTGCTTTCGTTAGTTGACTCAACAGTTTCTCTATGTTAGCATGTCGCAATAATATGTCTTTGTCATATATCATGGAATTCCATATCTCCCGAGAGGCAAGAGACCTCTATCAGTTTGATGACACATTGTTTTCTTTGAATGGCAACGTCGTCTTTGCAAATTTTCATGCCGCGCGTATGTTTACGCAAAAGATAAACATGAAAAAGGACCTGGTCTCTTTTCCAGAGCAATCCTTGAAGGTGGGTCAAATAAATGCGATGGGTCTTATCGATGAAATTTTACATTTTATCGTGGCATTGTACAGGCAGGAGATCGACAGCACTGTAATGAAAAGTGCCCTCGATTACTTATATGTGAATTTTGGCAAAGATGCGGTTGAGAAAACATTTTACCAATTTACAGAACAATTTCCACCTGTATCTGTATATAAGAATCAGATAAATACCAATGACTATATAGAGGGCAAAACATCTAACATTCCAAACAGATTGATTGTTTTGGAAGAGATGCTGCTTCTGTGGCTTGCAAATATGAACCCGGCATTTTCCATTGTGTTTGAACTGTTCGATGATGCGACGCTGAAGAAGGAAACCGTATATCTAAAGGTCATTTCAGGGTTAAAGGATTTTTTTGGTACATCTCCTTTTTTCGGTCCATATAATCAAAATCTGATAGACATGCTGAGAAGCCCAGCGATAGCATCGCCGCATTCATTGCCCGGACAAATTGAATACATCAGAGAAAACTGGGGCTTTCTGCTGAAAAGGTTTCAGTTTAGAATTCTTGGAAGTCTTGACCTGATAAAGGAAGAAGAAAAGATAACCTTTACCGGTCCAGGGCCAACTGCAGCCATCAGCTTCAAGGCTGGTTTTGGTATGGAATTTGCCGAATCAGAACGTTTCAGTCCTGATCTCGCATGGATGCCACAACTTGTCCTAATTGCCAAAAACATATATGTATGGCTTGACCAGTTATCCAAAAAATATGGCCTACCAATAAGAAAGCTTGACCAGATACCGGATGAAGAGCTTGATATCATACAAAAACAGGGTTTTACTGGGTTATGGCTTATTGGTTTATGGGAAAGGAGTCCTGCCTCACAAAAGATAAAACAACTTTGCGGCAACCCGGAGGCAGCACCATCCGCCTATTCCCTGTACGATTATACTATCGCAAACCATCTCGGAGGCGAAAACGCATACATAGTTTTGAAAGACAAGGCATGGCAGCGTGGTATCCGCCTTGCAAGTGATATGGTACCAAACCACACAGGCATTTTGTCCAGATGGGTTATAGAACATCCGGATTGGTTCGTTTCACTTAAACACAATCCATTTCCCTGGTATTCATTCCAAAAGTATGACCTGTCGCATGACGGACGAATCGGAATTTTCATAGAAGACCATTACTTTGACCGAACAGATGCCTCTGTTGTATTCAAGAGACTCGACAGACAAACAGGTGAAGAAATATACATATACCATGGCAATGATGGTACCAGTATGCCCTGGAACGACACGGCACAACTCAACTATTTGAAACCAGAAGTCCGTGAGGCCATGATCCAGACTATCATCCATGTAGCCCGTAAATTTCCTATCATTCGTTTCGATGCAGCAATGACATTGACAAAAAAACACTACCAAAGACTCTGGTTTCCAGAACCTGGAAAGGGAGGGGCAATCCCTACAAGGTCGGAATACAGCATGAATAAGGATGATTTCGATGCACATATACCTCATGAATTCTGGAGAGAAGTCGTCGACCGCATTGCATCTGAGGCACCTGATACACTTTTGATGGCAGAGGCCTTCTGGCTGCTCGAAGGCTATTTTGTGCGTACCCTCGGGATGCACAGGGTTTATAACAGCGCATTTATGAACATGCTAAGAGATGAAGAAAATGCAAAGTACCGCACCGTTATGAAAAACATACTTGAGTTTGATCCTGAAATCCTAAAGAGACTCGTTAATTTCATGAACAATCCCGATGAAAAAACTGCCGTCGAACAATTTGGAAAAGACAAAAAATATTTTGGTATCTGCACAATGATGGTCACAATGCCCGGACTTCCCATGTTTGGTCATGGGCAGATAGAAGGATTTACCGAAAAATACGGCATGGAATATAGAAAGGCATATTGGGAGGAAACGCCTGATTATCACCTCATTAAACGCCATGAAAGAGAGATATTTCCACTTTTGCATAATAAGTACCTCTTTGCCGGTGTTGACAACTTCCTTCTTTATGACTTTTTTACCGACAACGGCAAGGTTAATGAAGATGTCTTTGCGTATTCCAATAGATACGACAATAGAAGCGCACTTGTAGTTTACAATAATAAAAACCACCATGCGAAAGGCTGGGTTAAAAACTCTGTCGCATATTCAGTTAAAAACGAACAAGACGCCAAAAGGACGTTGATCAAGAAAACCCTGATAGATGGGTTAAATCTGGGCGTTGCAGATAATCTTTTCACAATCTTTAGAGATCATACTACAGAGCTTGAATATATTAGAAAAAACATAGGGCTTCTTGATGAAGGTTTGTTTATTGAGCTTGAACCTTATGATTATCATGTTTTTATGGATTTCCGCGAGGTTCAGGATAACGAGAAACAACATTACGCATCTCTCACCTCATATCTCAATGGGCGTGGCGTTTCAAACATCTATGATGCGCTTAATGAGGTTTTTTTGCAACCCATCCACAGCAGTTTTTCCGAATTGATAAATCCGTATTCCCTCAAAAGATATATTGAAGCGAGCAATGATGTGTTTTTCGATAGACAAAAAACCGCCCGGAGAGAGATTTTAAATGATATTGAGGATAAAACATTAAACCTGTTTAAGGCGATCAAACAATACACCAACATCACGGGGGATGAAACGGCACTTGCCAGCAAAATAATGCACTGTGCAAAATTCATAATTGAGATGCCCCATGTGGTTGATCATTTCATAGATTATCAACAAGAAGATCATAAATACAATATTTCGGACATATTGCCCCAACAAAACAATTTGCATGACTTTTTGCACACGATTTTCTGCTGGTTGTTTGCCCACAGATTAGGATACATCGTTTCCAATGAACCGGAAAAGCCCGCGCTGAGCCGCAGTTGGATTGATGAATGGAAACTAGGTCTCATAATTTCCAATACACTTCTGGATTGCGGCTATGACAAAGAGCAAAGCTCATGGTCTCTTCTGACAACAAAGATACTGACAACACATCAAAATTGCCTGATAGAATCAAACGCTGAACTCATATTTCCAATACTCATGCCGCTCATTTCAGACCCAGATGTACAACTTTATCTGCAAGTAAACCGTTACAAGGAAACCCTGTGGTTTAACAAAGAGGCTTTCGAAAAACTTGCATGGTGGCTTCTAATGATTTCCATGATTAACGTGTTCTCTGATGCTTCATTGTCTTCTCATGACGCAGTGAAAAAAACCATTATATACCTTAACACATTCAACGAAATGCTCGACATATCAGAAAAATCCAATTTTCAGCTCGAGAAGTTGCTTGAAATCGCAAAAAACGGGGCGGACAAACCCGACCCCGTTCTTGATAACTCAAACTCAAAACTACCGAACAATAATAAACGCTAATCAGCCAAACCAGAGGTGTCTTCCTTACCTCTATCGACAGATGCTGTTTCATTTTCTTTCGGATGAGCAAGATGGAAATCGTGTATAGTTGTGTGCTTGGCTATTAAATCCTTTGTATCGACTACACCGAGCTGTTCAAACAGAAAGGAAAATTGGTCATAGAGTATCTCTGAAACCTTCGCCCTTATATCATCTGGCATAGTCCATACCATCCATTTGAATGGGCCTGTAGCCTGTTTACGTGTACTGTAGGCGAATTGAGCAAAGGTCTTACCTGCCTTCCACTCCCCTCTAAAATTATCAGCTAAAAACTGTTCGATCTCGCTCTGAGCACCTTTTATCTTATAAACTCCACTATCGAATGTGATATTCTGAAAACCTGTGGCAAGATGCACCTCTACTGCCTTGTTTTTTGGAAATAAACTAAATGCATTATCTGGCAAAGTCGATGCGCCGTGCTGAACTGAGCCTGCCCACCCGTATTTTCTTCCAAAATCTGTAGCCATCTTTAATATATCAAACGCTATTGCTACATCAGCCACTGTCCCGTCTGGAAGAGGCGTACCCCCATGCGCAGTACCATCATTCACAGCTATCTTACGAATACCAAGTGCTGGGTCAATACCAAGCCTTTTCATGTTTTCAACAATACCTTCGGCATACGCCTCGATGTCTTCTTTTCTCGTATTCATCTTGCCGACCTCACCTGTCTCTCCCCCTAATAATACTGTCCAGGGAATTCCAAGCTCCTTTTCCAGTGTCCTTACATCTGCAATCTTCTCTGCAGTAAGCCTTGCATTTTCCGCCTGCTGTTCCGAAAAAGACAGGTTTTCTTCGGTTCTTCTTTCAAAAGGAGACATATCAAGGTCAATTGAACCAAAACCTGCCTCCAACAGTTCTCTGATAAGGTTCCGATGGGCGTTTATTTCCTTTGCCCCCGCTTCGCCGCCGCTTCTAACAGGCGCAGATTTTAATTGCACATGATCTCCCTGCAAAAATATCGGACCTTCAAAACCCTCCAGCATTGCTGCGGCCTGTACCACAGAAGCGTATTCAGCAGGGCTTTGTTTGGTGTAACCCATCTCAGAACGAGCAATCTCAACAATCAATGCACCGACCTTTTTGTCATTCGCCGCCTTAAACATTGCCCTTGCAGTATCAAGGGTGCCAATGCGTATGTTGATCGCCGGAACCGACATCTCTTTGTCTATCCTATTTTCTGCAATAGCAACATATACCTCTTGCGGAGAGGCAAGTTTTACATTCATTTGCTGTGCCCCTTCATATATTATCCATCTCGCCAATGCCTGCACATCCGGCGGTGCGCTCTTATCACCAAAGTCCGCTACATTTGCTGCCAATGTCGGCAACGAGGACTTGAAGGTCACTCTGTCTTCTATACGCAACTCACCATTAATAACAGTTGCACCCTTAAGACCATCGCTTAACAGTTCTGCCCTATTTTTAAATATCTTGATAGCAGATACTTCATGAATCATGTCAGCGCCATTTCTTGTAGCCATAGTGTTACCTCCTTTTTTTACGTTGTTTCTTAAAACATCTTTGCCTCGTCCACCTTTATCATAACATTAGCTGAAAAATATGTGAAATCATCAATAATACATATGTCCTAAAGGGTATATCCAATTTAACGATTTCTAAGCACTTGCGCAATCTCATCTACCAAAGGTTTAGAACCAACATAAAGGGCGGTCCTTTGGTGGTGCTTGGAAGGCACGATATCAAGTATTGGCGTTCCATTTTCATCGACAGCGTCCCCACCTGCCTCCTTACTCATAAATGCCACTACCGAAGCCTCATACATAAGCCTCAATTTCCCCTCTGGTCTGTTTTTCTTGGGGTTTGGATGATTCACAATTGCTGGATACATGAACATACCACCGTTAGAGAGTGTACGGTGGAAATCGCCTGCCAATGCGCCAAGATATCTGTATGAATATTTGCCAACATTTGCACTGATCCAGTCCTGTACGCCTTTAGCATAGGTAGTCTGATTTGCAGCGTTAAAGGACAACTCCCATGTCTTTTTGTCCTCGGGCAACATCATACGTACCGGCATTACATAATTCATCGTATCGTTTATATGAAACCTCCATGTACCAGCCTCTTTCAACGCAAGTGTAAACGTACCTGTAGGGATGACAAACATGCCCGCTGCTATATAATCTTTTCCAGCCCTTAAATGGCCATCTTCAGGACCTTCGAGGTTTCTCTTTGCAATACCAAAGAGAAAGCCAACCGGTAAACCATGGGCAACGTTAGACGAGCCATCAAGCGGGTCAAAATATATAAAATAGCGACCACCTTCTTCGTTTAACGGTATGATATCGTCCTCTTCCTCGCTTACTGCGTGAATCACCCTGTTTGTTGTTTTCAGATAATGGATTGCAATCTCATGAGCTATCTGGTCCATACGCATTACGTCTTCGCCCTGAACATTAATCTTGTTTGCAAGTCCCAAAATACCTTTAAGGGCACCTGTAAGATAATAATGCTGTATATGTTTTGCCGCACTGATTAATGAATCCATAAGAATGAGGAAGTGATATGTGCGATTGTATTTCTCCTGATGCGCCAATAAAAAGTTCATAAAGGTTTGCTCAAGGTGTATCATAATTCAGCTCCTTTAAATATTTATTTGTACTTTTATTATATTCATTTACTACAAAGCCCTTTACTAAATCAACAATATGTTGCAATAATATATTAACGAAACTCTTATTATTGCGATAATATGATTATAATGCCATACAAAAGGAGAAAACTATGAAAATGAAAATAGCTGTCTTAACAGGTGGAGGAGACTGCCCTGGCCTTAATGGCGCCGTCAAATGGGTAACAAAAACTGCACTCGATTCGATACTATCTGGAAAACGATCTGTCTCTTTTGAGGTTGTTGGTGTTATTGACGGCTGGCGCGGGCTTGTAGATGTTAACCCTGACGACCCTCAAAGTTGCGAAAAATATGTTAAACACCTTGACCAGGAGATTGTCAGAACATGGGATCGATACGGCGGTACCAATCTTGGGACGTCACGTACAAATCCATTTAACCCCAAAAATGACCGATCTGAGATATTAGTCGAAAACATCAAAAAACTTGGAATAGACGTTGTTGTTGCAATTGGGGGCGAAGACACACTCGGGGTTGCATATAAATTACACAAGATGGGGGTCAAAACTGTAGGCATTCCCAAAACAATTGATAATGACCTTATGGGAACGGATTATTCTCTTGGTTTTGACACCGCAATAAACGTAATCATGGAAGAGATTGACCGTCTAAGAACAACTGCAGGCTCTCACGGCAGAATTTTTGTGGTTGAAACCATGGGACGCCATGCTGGTTGGCTTGCATTACACGGCGGCGAATGCAGCGGTGCATATATAATACTAATACCCGAACATCTTTTTGATATGAACCATGTATGTCAATTATTGCAGGATAGAAAAGGAAGGGAGATAAACTATTCAATAATCGTTGTATCTGAAGGTGCAAAACCTATAGGACAACAGGAATTTTTAAGAGATGGGAAGGTGGATGATTTCGGGCACCAATCTCTTGGAGGTATAGCAAGCTATGTGGCAAGCGAGATCGAAAAGCAGACAGGTTTCGAATCACGCCATCTCATTCTCAGCCATCTCCAGCGTGGGGGCACACCATCTGCCCGTGACCGTCTTATGGCCAGATGGTTTGGTATAGCAGCGGTTGATCTGATTATAAACGAGGATTTCGGACGTATGGTAAGTCTTTTGAGGGGCGAAATTACAAGCGTTCCAATGAAAGAGATCATCAATAATCTGAAGCTCGTCAATGTTGATAAATTTTATGATAAAGAGAGGTATAACGGCCGCAGAACAATAATGTAATCAGAGTAGGCGACCTTTATCATAGTTTATCGGCAAAACCATATTCATCGACCTGCCAACCCTCTTCAGGCATCTTTTTGCCGTCTATAAAAACGGTTCTTCCATCGATCGCTACCCTACCCTTTGAAATAAGGTCATGAACGGCAAATGGATAGATCTTCCAGTCACCTTCTTCTCTTAGCGTCTCTTGTATTTTTGTGGAAACAATTTCAAGGGCTTCGTATAGGTTTTTGCCTTTTCTTGCTGCTGCCTCGCGAAACTGCGGCAGGGTTCGCGCGCCATTTTCATCCGCAAATCTTCTTATATCACGAAGCTCAGCATCCCATCTTGAAAGCGGTAGCGATTTTGACTGTATAAGTATAGGACCTCCATCATCACTTGCATCGACAAAAAATACCGTTGATTTCACAGCCCTTTCCTCT
>Ga0116174_10003806_pt1 | contig 12239 bp, 7 predicted proteins | sample AD_UKC087_MetaG_FD_89801 | JGI IMG/M metagenome (GOLD analysis project Ga0116174, IMG submission 89801) | Active sludge microbial communities of municipal wastewater-treating anaerobic digesters from USA - AD_UKC087_MetaG | ecosystem: Engineered > Bioreactor > Anaerobic > Digestate | place: USA...
CGCGCGTCTGTCTCATCTGCCAAGCGTCGCAGCAGGGCGTCGCCGAGCAGCTGATGTACAAGTTCCTGCACGGCATTCAGAACACCGTTTTTTCGCGGGGCTTCCTGCGCACATACGGCTTCGACGACTGCCAGCCCGTGCCCTTCACGGCGCGCAACGGAACGGCTGGCGCGTACCGTGACGCCGCGCAGCGCGCACTCCAAGCCGCGCTCGACGGCGGAAAGAAGTGGGACCTCGCCTTCGTGCAGGTCGAAGACCGCACTCACCAAATGCGGGGTGACGAGAACCCGTACCTCGTTACGAAGGCGTTCTTCCTCACGCAGCAGATCCCGATCCAGCAGTTCCGTTTCGAGACCTCTCAGACTTCCAACCAGAGCCAGCTTGCGTACACGCTGAGCAACATGGGCCTCGGGACGTACGCGAAGCTCGGAGGGATTCCGTGGCTCCTGCGTGCAGACCCGACAACTACGCACGAGCTCGTTGTCGGCATCTCCAGCTCGCGCATCCGAACGAGCCGCCTGGCCCAGGGCGCGCGACTGGTGGGCTTTACGACCGTCTTTAGCGGGGACGGGTCGTACTTCCTTCATACGGTTTCGAAGGCAGTCGCATTCGATGACTACTCGGACGAGATGCTGGCTTCGCTTCGTGCCTCCCTCGAGCGCGTCCGCAAGGAGCGCAACTGGCAAAAGGGTGAGCGTGTTCGTCTTATCTTTCATGCCTTCAAGCCTCTACGAGACAGCGAGGCTCGGGCCGTGACTCGACTCGCAGACGAACTCACTGATTTCCAGCTCGAGTTTGCCTTCCTTCACGTCGCGAGCGACACGAACCTGCAGCTTTTCAACAGGGGTGCGCATGGCGTTCCGGTCGGCCAGAGCGGTAAGTTGAAGGGCGCCTACGTGCCCGAGCGTGGGCTAATGGTGTCGCTGTCTGACAGAGATATGCTAGTCGGCGCGACGGGCGCCAAAGAGCTGAAGCGTCCCACGGATGGAGCACCAGTCCCTCTGCGGCTGCACCTGCACCCCGCATCCACGTTCCGTGACTTGCGGTACCTGGGGCAGCAGGTGATGCTGTTCGCGAGCCACTCATGGCGTGGCTTCCAGCCTGCGTCGATGCCCGTGACGGTCAGCTACTCGCAGCTCATTGCCCGGCATATGGGGCGGCTGGGCACGACCTCGCGCTGGAACCCAGACGTTCTCTACGGCCAGATCGGCACGACGAGGTGGTTCCTGTGAGCGTCGCGGGGGACATGCTCCTCGGAGATGCCGAGGCCGTACTACGGAGACAGGTCGACAAACTGCGAGGCGGGTCGCCGCTCGATCGCCTCGTCGTCGCCTGGCTGTTGCCGGAGATCTGCGGAGCGGAGGCGAATAGCATCGCGCAGGCGATTATGGCGCAGTGGCGCGAGATGAAGCAGGGGGGCGCCCCGCGTTCGTACCAAGCTGTGACGGCCCTGGCGTTGGCCAGCTCCATGAATGTCGCCGACGCCGAACGAACGATGGCATTCAACGAGGGGATCGACTGGGCCTTGGGAGCGGCCACCGAAGTGGACGGTGCCGCCGTCGGGCTGGCGGCCGATCCTCCAGCGGTCCTTGCGGTGGTGTCGTCGCTCCTGCGATCCGCCGACTCCAGCCGTCAGGCCGCGATGCGGACCTGGCTCGACTCGGTTCTCGACAAGTTTGACAAGCATCTGGGAAGGTGGGAGCGCGCCCAGCTCCACGCAGCCTCCCAGCTCTTGGGCGACCATCAACGCCCTCTACCGCCGGAGCTGTCGGAAGCATTCTGCGTGACGCAGATAGCCGTGGCGCCGCCCACCCAGGTCGCCACGGCGAGCGACGAGCGGGCGGTCATGGCGGCGGTCCTTGAGCACCACGCCCAGGTCGACCAGATTGGGTCGGCGTTCCTGCTCGCCGCGCTGTCGCGGGTGAAAGCCAGCGTCGTGCGAAGCATCCGCACCGACGTGATGACCATCAACGACGTGCTCGCGGTTCTGCGCAACGTCACGTGCTCACTCCGTGACTGGACATGGGAGGAGAAGCCCCGGACGAAGGCCAGCCAAGCTCGCCAATGGCACGTCGATCACGAGTACCACGTGCAGAACCTGCTTTGGGTCGTGCTCGCGCCGCTGTTCTCGGACCTCGAGAGCGAAGGCTACTCGGCGAAAGTCGGCTTCACCCAGCCGCGCGCAGATCTTGTCATCCCGTCGTTGAAGCTCATCATCGAGGCGAAGTTCGCGCGAGCGACCGACGGCCTCAAGGAGATCCAGCGGCAGCTCGCGCAGGACGCCGCGATGTACTTCCCTCAGGGCGGCCAGTACGACCGAATGATTGCGTTCGTCTGGGACGATGCCGCGCGCACCGAAGAGCACCCTACGCTCATTCAGGGCCTCGAGAAATTGGAGCGCATCGCCGGTGTCGTCGTCGTGAGCCGCCCTTCGAAAATGCGCACGCCGCCCGTGTCACCGGTAAGTCCGATGGATGGAGGTGGGGCGTCATGACGACGACCGCGCCCACCAAGGCGAAGAAGCCGCCTCCGTCGCCGCCTGCGAAGAAGCCAGCAACGCCACCGCCGCACGTGCTCAAGCGCTGGCTTACGACGAACAGTTCGTCCGTCGGGAAACACCCGCTGCACGTCATGATTGAGCAGGCGGGCGTCCGAGCCTCTGTGCTCGATGATATCCGCGCGGTTGTTCGTAAGCATTTCGTGTCGCCAGAAATTGCCGCGCAGCGCGTCGCCGATCTTGGAGCCCCCGCGACCGCGAAGATCCTCCGTGAGCTGCTGCCGAAGACGAAGACAGCACGTTCGGGGGATTTCGGGGAGGTGCTCGCCACGGAGATCGCCGAACAGACCCTCGGCTTCATCGTTCCGGTTCGCCGTCTGCGTTGGAAGGACGGCCGCAACATGGCCCTCCGAGGCGACGACATCGTCGGGATTCGAGTCGACGCCAACGGCAAGCTGGTTGGACTCTTGAAGGGCGAGTCCAAGAGCTACGCAAGGCTCACAAGCGCGGTGATCGAGAAGGCGGCTGAGGCGCTCGACCGTGACCGTGGGCGCCCCGGTCGACATGCCGTTCTCTTCATTGCAACGCGACTCCGCGAATCGGGGAAAAATGAAGATGCCGCGTTGGCGGCGCAATTGGAGGGAGCTGTCGTCGCTGGCTTCTCGGCCAGTGCGGTGGAGCAGTTCCTCCTCGCTCTGACGGGCAGCGACCCGAACACGCTTCTCACCAACCATCTCACGCTAGCTTCGAAAAAGAAGCGACCGAGGCACGCGGTAGGCGTCCAGATCGCTGACCACGGCGATTTCATCAAGCTGCTGTTCGGAGGCCTCTGATGGCCGAGACGGTCGCGGAGCTGTCGTCACGCCTACAAGTGGTCGTCGAGCCGGGCGTCCGTGGTCGCCTCCTAGACAAGGGGCTAGCGCGCGGTCTGATCTGGCGAGATGGTACTCTCCCGGAGGGAGCGCCCGAGTTCTCCGAGGCCCTTTCCGACGACCTGCTCGACTACGCACACGCGGTGATGGCGCTCGCACTGCGCCTGCGTGCGAGCCGGGAAGGAGACCCGAGGCTGCTCGAACGCGCGTTCCTCGTCGCTGGCGAGGCGATCGAGGCGGCGGTCCATCGAGGTGAGGAGCGAATCGATCGCGGCTTTCACCGCGTGACGGCAGCGGTCGCATTCCACCTTGGACGATACGCTGCCCGCGCATTTTCGATGCTGCCGGCGGCGACGGACGAGCAGAACCTTGCGCCAACCGAGGTCGCCCTCGTTCAACTCCTCCGTCGCCGACTCAATGAGCTACACAAGGTGTTCTCCGAGTGGCTGCTGGACCCGGCGAACGCCGACGGAGCCGTGGCCGCCAAGCTGCAGGCGGACGACGAGTTCGACCAAGCTGATGCTGTCCACAGCGTCCTGACCACGTCGTTCATGCGCGGGTTGGCGGTCTTCGATCACGCGCTGACGACCGGGGATTCCGAGGTCGCCGAGCAGGCGCGGGCACGCTTGTTCGCAACTGCTCGTGCTGCTCAAGATCTCAATGCGGTCAGCCACTGGTGGATGGCCACGCTTGCGGCTCATCTGGTCGACGAGCTTTGGAGCATGAGCCTGCACAGACAGTTGCCCGGCCTTCCGTTCGGTGACTCCGACCACGCTCGGTGGCACGAGATTCGGCGTGGATACATCCAGTGCCTGCGCGGAGGGAAGCGAGCCGCCATCGAACTGTGGCCCTCTCAGTTGGCGGCGGCGAAGCGCTCGCAGGATCTCACCGATGACCTCGTCGTCGCGCTCCCCACAAGCGCGGGGAAGACGCGCATCGCCGAACTCTGCATCCTGCGCACGCTCGCGGCAGACAAGCGCGTCGTCTATGTGACGCCGCTCCGGGCGTTGTCGGCCCAAGTCGAGCGCGACTTGTCCGAGTCGCTACAGCCGCTTGGGTTCTCGGTGTCCTCTCTCTACGGCTCGGCTGGCATCGAGAGCGGTGACGAGGAGACCCTTCGAGATGGACGCGTCGTGGTTTCCACGCCTGAGAAGCTCGACTTCGCACTTCGGAACGACCCCACGCTCATCGACGACGTCGGCCTCATCGTGCTCGACGAGGGACACATGCTGGGCCCGAACGAGCGCGAGGTTCGATACGAGGCGTTGGTCCAGCGCTTGGTCCGTCGCCCGGATGCAGCCGAAAGGCGTCTCGTGTGCCTCTCGGCTCTCTTCCCGACGCCCGAGGAGATGAGCGATCTCGTGGCCTGGCTTCGGGCCGACGAACCGGGTGAGCCGATCCACTCTACGTGGCGCCCGACCCGGCAGAGATTCGGAACGCTGCGGTGGGGCTCAGGGTCTGCTCGGCTCGACGTGAAGGTCGAAGAGGAGAGCCCCTTCGTGCCTCGATTCGTCGAGCAAAAGGCGCCACCCCGAGGCTCGCGCCGTCGCAAGGCGTTCCCGGCAGGCAAGAACGAGCTCACGCTGGCGGCAGCGTGGCGCTTCGTCGCGCAGGAGAAGGACGTGCTCGTCTACTGCGTTCTGCGCAAGTCGGTGGAGGCACTTGGCTCTTTGATCTTGGACTGCATTCGGCATGGAGTATTAACGTCCCTCGGAGCACCCACACAGCGTGTGAAGGATGCGATGGCAGTCGGTGCTGAATGGCTGGGGATCGAGCATCCGGCGGTCGCCTGCCTCGAGCACGGGGTGGCACTTCATCACGGGGGATTGCCGCGGCCCTTCCTCAACGAGGTCGAAAGGCTGCTGCGCGGCGGCGACTGCAAGTTGACGATCGCGTCGCCCACGCTCGCTCAGGGATTGAACCTGTCCGCGAGCGTGCTTCTCGTACCCTCGATCTGGCGGAACCAGGAGATCATTCCTGCGGCCGAATTTGCGAATGTTGCAGGGCGCGCTGGGCGAGCCTTCGTCGACGTCGAGGGACTCGTGCTTCACGTCGTGTGGGAGGAGACGGCGAGCAAGGCTGACTACGCGGTGCGAAACTGGGAGTCGCTGGTCGGCCGTTCCAAGGCGCCGCAGGTCGCGAGCGGCATCCTGCAGCTCTCGGTGAACATCTTTAAGCGCATTGCGGCGAAGGCCGGGATCAAGTCTGCCGAGGTCCTCGAGTACGTGACCAATCAGGACAAGGCATGGGACTTCGACGCAGCAAAACAAGAGCAGATCGACGTCGACGATCAGGGGTGGAATCGTGACATCGCATCGCTTGATGCAGCGATCTTGGCGTTGCTCGACGGCGAGACGGCCCCGAACGCCGTCGAAGACGAATTGCGCGGCGTGTTGGAAGGATCGCTCTTCTCACGCGAACTCGCCAGGGAACAGGAGAAGGTACAGGAGTTGCTGCGCGCGTTCGTCGCCGCACGAGCTCAACGCATCTGGTTGGAGACGACGCCGGCTCAACGGAAGGGGTTCCACGCCGCTGGGATTGGGCTCTCGGCCGGGACTTTCATCAACACAAACCTCGAAGTACTCGTCACGCTCCTTGAGCAGGCCGAGGCGGCGATCACGCTCAGCGACGATGCCGGTGCTGGAAAGGCCGTCGTCGCGTTCGCCGATCTGGTGTTCCAGACGGCGCCATTCCAGGCTCCGAAGCCGCTTCCCGCGCGGTGGCGAGAAGCGCTGCTGGCCTGGCTCGCGGGGAAGCCATCGGCCGATGTTCTCGCACTCTGCGACGACGAGGGCGTCGACCTCATCCAGGAGGCGCTGGCCTACCGGCTTCCGTGGGCAATGGAGGCTGTGCGTGTGCATGCCCAAGCGGTGGAGCACGAGGGAGTCGATACGCTGACCGGGCTCGCGGCACTCGCCGTGGAAGCAGGCAGTTCGAACCTGGCGGTCATGACGTTGGTGCGCGCAGGCCTGAGTTCCCGGGAGGCTGCTGCGGCAGCGGTGGAGGACACCGCGGCGACGTTCACCGATCGAGATGGAATGCGCGAGTGGCTCAACTCAGAGCTTGTCGAGGGGCATTCGACAGAGAGGGACTGGCCCTCCGAGCGCAGCAGGCAGGCGTGGCTTCAGTTCTACGAGGGCGAACGCACGGCGACTCGCAGTAGATGGAAGCGCGAAACGCAGACCGTTCGCGTGAAGTGGAGCGGCGGGCGAGCACCTACCGCCGGCACCTCCGTAGTCATCGAACCCTCGGTCGGAACCTACGGTGGCGTGATGACGCCCGACCTCCAGCCTCTTGGATTGATGCTTCGAGGAGAGCTGCGTCAGGCACGAAAGAACATGGTCGGCGCGCAGGTCGCCGCTGATGGCTCCGTTCAGATCGAGTTCTTCGGTCCGAGAGGGTTGCGATGACCGCGCTCGCCCGCCGGGAAGCCCATATTAGGCTCTACGAGCCCCCGCATGCTGGAGGCCCCGCATGACCCGCAAGACGAAGCCGCCCACCGTTTCCCTCGTGCGCTCCTCGGCGGCCGAGTACCTGACCTTCGTGGCAGCCGGCGGCACGGGCGGCGTCGAGGCGATCTACGCCGACGAGAACGTCTGGCTCAGCCAGAAGATGATGGCGCTGCTCTACGACGTCGAAGTCCCGACCATCAACTATCACCTGAAGAAGGTGTTCGAGGATAGCGAGCTGGAGGAGGGGGCAGTTATTCGAAATTTTCGAATAACTGCCGCCGACGGCAAGACCTACGACACCAAGCACTACAACCTCTCGGCCATCATCGCCGTCGGCTACAAGGTCAACTCCGAGCGCGCAGTGCAGTTCCGCAAGTGGGCGACGCGCGTCGTCGAGGAGTTCACCATTAAGGGCTTCGCGATGGACGACGAGCGCCTCAAGCGCGGCGGCTCGGTCCTGAGCGACAAGTATTTCGAGGAGCAGCTCCAGCGCGTTCGCGAGATCCGGCTGTCGGAGCGCAAGTTCTACCAGAAGATCACCGACATCTACGCGACCGCCGTCGACTACGACGTGACCGCGCAGGCCACCAAGCGCTTCTTCGCCACCGTGCAGAACAAGCTGCACTGGGCCATCCACGGGCAGACCGCTGCCGAGGTCATAGTCGACCGCGCGGACTCGAACAAGGAGCACATGGGGCTCCACACCTGGACCGATGCGCCCCACGGCAAGATCCAGAAGTTCGACGTGGTGGTGGCAAAGAACTACCTGACCGAATCGGAGCTCGCGCAGCTCTCGCGGCTGGTGAACGCCTACCTCGACGTCGCCGAGAGCATGGCCCTCCGCAAGATCCCCATGTCCATGCAGGACTGGGAGACGCGGTTGAACCGCTTCCTCGCCGCGGCCGACCGCGAGGTACTGCAAGACGCCGGCAAGGTGACCGCCGAGATCGCCAAGGCACACGCCGAGAGCGAGTTCGAGAAGTACCGCATCGTGCAGGATCGCCTCTTCGAGAGCGACTTCGACCGCGTTGTGGCCGAGACCACTTCAGCGCCAGCTACAGCGCAGGGTCGAAGACTCGGCATAAGGAAGAAGCGCGCGACGGAGTGCGTTCAGGAACCCCCGCGCCGAAAGAGGGCGCCAAGTCAGAGGCATTGAAGTGCCGCAGATCCGGAGCGTGGACGAAGGATAGATAGGCTTCCAGCGACCAAGCTCATGATTCTCTCCCAGGAGCTGGTCGATTCGTGAGCAGAGATTGTCGACGCCCGCTCAATCGTTCAGGCCCAACATCGACTCGAGATCGTCGTCTTCCTCCCCCTCATCGTCGTCATCCTCGGACTCCTCCGCGCCGCCGTCGCCGTCGTCCGCTAGAAGCTCCACATACGAAACCGCGCCTGGGGCCCACTGCTCATACGCTTGGAGTTCCGCGCGATGCGCAGCCTCAAACGAGGACCACGCGGCGATTGCGCCGGCAAGTTCGTTGAGTTTCTCGACCTCGGTTTCCCACGCGGAGACCTGGGAATGCCATGCGGAATGCACCTCTTCCTTGCGCTCGTCGGCCACGAGTTGCCCCTTACGCACGAAGGCGGCGATTACGAAGATGGCGAAGGCCACGACGCCAGAAGTTGGGGCGAGGCCAATATCCAGCTGCTGAAGGCTCGCGAGAGACTTCGCAATCATTCCATCCAGGGTGCTCGTTGCGAGGAATTGCGGAATGACGAACGCCAATCCCCCGAGCACGAGGCCTGCGACCCCGATTCGCAGAAGCAGTCGGGGAGACGGTGTTGGCCCGTCTCCCCAAGACGGACTCCATCCAGCGAATTCCCCCGTGCCGAGCGCGGGCATACCGCTTCGAATGAAGCTCATGTACTTCGGCTGGGGTGGTTCAGAAGGCGCCAATGCAGCGACCTGCTGTTGTGCTGTCTGAGCCTGCAAGCGCGCTTCCATCTCGTTCGAGGGCTCTGGCATCTGCTGGTGAGAGACTTCTTCACGATGTTTTCGAAGCGCTTGCCTGGCAGCAGTGAGCTGCGATTTGGCGCGCATTCCGTCGCTGGCAAGCGATATCCACGTATCCAAAGCGTCCACAGTTTCCGGTCCCAGGGACGACTCGAGCTTCTCCCGCCTGTCCTCGAGGCGCGCGACCAGGCGAGTCAGGGCTGACCGTTGGTCCGCAGGCACCGCCTCGACAGGAAGGGAGTCCGCAGCACGGCTGACGAACAGTAATCCTGCGTAGCCTCCAACTGGATCGGTGCGCGCTTCCTTGAGAATTCGCTTCGCGGTCAACTCGATGCGGTGCAACTGTTTCGACCCCTGCGCTTGGAGACGCTGATGCGCTCTCGCCTCTCTGCGCTCGGCTTCCGCGGCGTCGCGCATGTGCTCAACAGCTGCAGTGCGGCGGCGCTCCTCGCGCATGAGTTCATCGTGGCGACGGCGCTCGTTGTCTTCTCGTCGCTTGTACGGGCAGTTGTACTCGCTGTGCCCGGTCTCCGCCTTGCAGTAGAAGCAGTATGGCATGCTCGTTCCCGTTGCGCGCAACGCTCCCGTTCATGGGCGTCCGCATGCCGCAGCGCACTGCCGCGTGCACGCCGACACGAAGTCGTAGTCCAGTCCTTGCTTGATCGACATAGCCCCGCAAAGGCCAGTACAGCCGCTCTCCCTCACCGTCGCCTTGAATACCTCGAGCGTGCAATCGTCATCGGTGCATGTCGCTGCGAGCCTCCTCAGCAACGCGTCACACGCATTCTCGGGGTTGGGCTTTGGCGCTGCCGTTGGTGTGTAGTTCGCATATGTCGGGGTGAGGCTGGGTTGCGATGAGTGCGTAGACAGCACGATGGTGCGGCCAACTACCGCGAGAAATCCAAGAAGAAACAATCCGGCCGTGACCAAGACGAGCGCCCAAGTCACGTCGCCCCGAGGGCGCGTCTTGAGCTTCGGTCGCCGACCAACGTAGAGTGGAACGAATAGTACGGCGAACAGGAGGACGCCAATAGACCACCCAAGTGGCGACATGTTGAGCAAGCCGCTTCGCTGCGGATCGCTTCGGATCCCGGCGAGCCACGCGTCGGCGTAAACAAGCACGACCAGCACGCCCAAGCCGAATACGAGCAGGCTCTCCGCTGCTATCGCTGCGATGAGCACAACGATGCCAACGAGCACCAACACGATCACGTCGGATGTAGGCGGAGATTCGCTCGGCAGCTGGGTCGCGGAGGCCGCAGCAGACACGCCCTGAGGCCAGCAATTTGAGAAGGCGGGGACATCGTAGATCCGCACCCAGGTCTGTTCTCCGACCCTGCAAACCCAGGCGGAGCTGTGTACTTGGCTGGTCTGGATAGCCTTGACGAGGTCTTGCTCGGTGAACGGGCCGATGGAGTCGACGCCTTGATATCGGAGATGCCAAGTCGACCCCGTCGCTGCGGTCAGCCCCGCGTCGGCACCACGACGACGTGGCAGCGCATCCAGGTCAGGCGACGGGAGCGCCGGTGGTGGATAAGCAACTCGAATGGCCGCAGCGAATTCCCTGACGGCTGCGAGCGATATCCACTCGGATGCTCCGTCGGCGCACACGACTGCCGTGAGCGGAACCCTACCTGCGGCGATGCCTTCCTCTATTCGGAACCCCTCCAAGGGCCCGATCGGCTGGTTTCCCTCGTTCGCAACGTACCAGCGAGCCGACATCGTTCCTCCCTACGGCGTAACGCCCTCGTCGAGCACAAGCGTGATGTCTGTGTCGCCGCAGCACACGGGGCGTTTTCCGCCGGTGTCGCCGCTGGGGAATGAGCCGCAATGGAAGCGGGAGGCAACGGCCAGGCGGGTCTTCACGTCACGTCCGCTCAGCAGATATCCTATTTGCCCCGCGCCGGTGAACCTGCACGCAACATCGGCGTTCTCCATCCTCCAGTACCGGACGCCCTTGAACTCACGCCGCCATGATTCCAGAAGCTCCATCAATGCCGACTTGAAGGCCGCTTGCTCCGATGGTGTGAACGACGATGTGTCGGGCGCGGTTCCGCTCTTGACAGAGTCAATCGCAGCACGGACCCGCGCCGCGCTCCTCTCCCGTTGTTCCGCGGCCTTCTTCGCCGCAATCTTATCGCTGATTCTGTCTGCTTCCGCCTTGGCCTGCTTCGTTATCGCTTCGTCCGAGCCGGTGAAGTAGGCTTCCATGCAGGCTTGCCGCGCAGACTCGAGGTCGCCCTTCTGCTCGAGTCCGACACAGCGCTCGTACGATGCTGAGGCGAGGGCGTTCTTCTCGGCACGCTCCTTCGCTGCCGTTAGCCAGACGACGACGAGCAAGCCTGCGAGCAGCATCCCGACGATCCCAGCGCCGAGAAGGATCCATCGTGATACGCGCGACCGCTTCGGCGTGAGCTTTGTTGCTGGCACAGGAGGCTGGGTGGCGGCTGTCGAACCTCCCAGATCATCCCGCGGCCAAGCATCTGCGAATGTCGCGACGCGCCGGGCTGGCTGCCAAGTGGGCTCACCGACAACGCACAGGTACGCGTCACCCCGGATTGATCCCTTTCGAATCTCGCTGCGCAGCTCCGATTCGGGCAGGGGTCCAACGGGCCCTACGCCGCGATATGCAAGGTACCAGATGGGGAAGGATGCCTTGGGGGGCGCCGGAGGTTCTCGACGCTTCCCACGCGCGAGAGCTTCGGCAGCGAGGCGCTCCCGCTGAGCTTCTTCAGAGGCCCGTCTCGCCCTCTCCTCTGCATGCCGCCGCTCGCGTTCGCGCTGCACGGCTTTGGCCTCTGCAGCTCGTGTAGCGGCTTCCTCAGCCGCCAGGCGTTCCCTTTCGCGCTGGGCCGCTTCGAACGACGCGGCGCGCACGCGCTCGCGTTCAGCGGCTTCCGCTGCCTGTCTGGCAACTTCCTCGGCTGCCAGCCGATCCCTATCGCGCTGCGCTGCCTCCGAGTCAGCCTCGACCAGCCACGCCTCGCGCTGGCTCGCGGTCTCCAGGGCAGCTGCAAACGAGCTGATGGATGCGATCGGGACCCACGAAATCCCTCCTTCCGCGCACACGACGGCGTCGTCGGGGACCTTGCCTGCCATGATACCGCGCTCGATCAACTCCGCGCTGAGGGGCCCGACCGGCTCGCTGCCGTCGCCGCAAACGTACCAACGGGTTGCTGCGTCAACAGTCGCCCGCATCCCGAAGTGCCCCCAGCTTAGACGCCGTCCCAAGCTTCGTCGCAGCGCGCGCGCCATGGACCGCGAACGCCCGCCCGCTGAAGCGTGCGTCCCGCGACCCAAGGGGTGGCGATGTGATCCTCATGCGCGCGATGGTAGCTATGTACCTGCGCTTGTCAAGCACCATCCGACCAACAATCTCCGGACGGCCGCAAGCGGCCTGACGGCGTAAGGGGTTTGACCATCGCCGTTGGTCAATCGTCGTACAGGTTTTCAGACGTCCAGGA
>Ga0116174_10003814_pt1 | contig 12221 bp, 12 predicted proteins | sample AD_UKC087_MetaG_FD_89801 | JGI IMG/M metagenome (GOLD analysis project Ga0116174, IMG submission 89801) | Active sludge microbial communities of municipal wastewater-treating anaerobic digesters from USA - AD_UKC087_MetaG | ecosystem: Engineered > Bioreactor > Anaerobic > Digestate | place: USA...
GATACTTAGAAGCAACTAGAATTTTGGATAAACTAAAAGAGGAAGTAGAACTAAGTAGCAGCAAAAGATAAAAGAGCTATATGTTCGTTATTTTAGCGACAAATTTAGTAAAAGATCCTTTAGAAACTGAGAATACCGAGATTTTGGAATATTTTTATTAGCTTCTTGAAGTATTTATAAAGCTATTAAGTAAAAGTTTCCAGCACTTTCCCTTGCTTTTATTAATTTATTGTAAATAAATAGGAAAATCTCATAACATTGTTCGCAGTACCCATTATCAAAATTTAAGTTGATATAATAAAAATATGCTAAAAGATATCTCAATAGGTATAGACAAAGATGGAAACAATAAACTAATTAACATTGAAAGAGACAATATTCGTAACCAACTTCTTATTGGTGCTACCGCTTCAGGGAAAAGTATTTATCATTACAACTTTTATTCTCAAATTATGGAAAATCAATCTCCTAATGAAGTTGGTTTTATTTTTATTGACTATACTAGGTTTGACTTTACTCACATAGAAAAATCCCCGTATCTTTTAAAGCCGGTTATTGTAGAAATAGGTGATGCTGAAAAATTGCTAAATCAAGTAATTGATAAAGAAGTGATTTTCAATAAATACGTATTTATTCATGTAGAAGAGAACATCTACGATGAAGAGGATTACCCAAAGTTTATTGAAATAATTAAAAAACTCAAGAATATTGATAATTTATTTCTAACTTTCTCTACAAGCAGACCACATGAAAGTTTATTTAACAAATTGAACGAATATCTTGATATAAAAATGGTGTTTAACCTTGTTTCAGAGTCAGACTATAAATTATTTCTTAATAAAGACCATGATGATTATCCTATGGGAAGAGGGTTTAGAATAGCAGCTGTAAAGAATGAAGAATATGAATTAAAACCAAATACTGGAGAAGATAAAACTTCATACGATAGATTTAACTCATTGGTAGGTAACTTATGAAAAATTCATAACATTATTAATAAACACTCAACAATAACGAAAACCCCCCCAAATGATATAATTTTCCTATGGTGTCCATAAGCGAAATGCTAAATTCTGAAGTAGTCGAACAGCTTGAACAAATGAAGTCTAATGCTCCTGATGAATCAGTTAAAGAAGATACAAATAACGAAATAGTAAAGAAAGACAGTCTTAAACTATATAAGGAGATGCTTGAAGAAAATCCATCCTTAAAAGAGAAAATTGTAGAAACATTTTCCACAACTCAAAATATACCTGCTATTCATATTACAACTGAAAGTTTTAAGATGGGTGATAAAGTGATATCTTCAGGATTTATTGAAAATATTACAGAAAACGGTTTTAGACCAAAAGATACAAATATTGGTGTTTTTATGAAAAGAGAAGGTTTTCGAGAACCTGCAACACCTTTAGATTTTGTTGATAAACCCGAGAAATTTTTAAGGGAGTTGGAAACGATCATAAGACACTATTACCATCACGGCATTAGAACTAATAAAAATATTTTAGGACAGGAGTATGAAGGTTATGTAGGAATTCCTGTTATGTTGTTGGTTGATGTGGCCGATAAAACTCTTATACCTGGATCTGATTATGAAGATCACTATAAACTTGGAGAATCTGTAAGTGGTGAAAGAATAATCGGGAAAATTGATTTGGAAGAAATAGGTTCTAAAATCAAGGAAGAATTGCCAAGAATTGCATTAGAATTTACTGATAAGGTAGCTAAGTATATTCAAGAAAGGTCTGAATAGCACCTGTATAGGGAATTAGATGGGAAAAGCGACTGTGAGGAAAAATATATTCGGAAAAGAAAATAGCATATTTGATTTTGCTATAAATGTGTTCTTGTTTTCAGGTTCTTTATATTTCATATACTATTCATTTAGAACAGCTAGAATTTTTCATTTCCTTCTTTCATTTTTCGTTTATATACTCACCCGCTTAATAAGAAAAAGAAAATTGAAATGGAAATATTATGGAGGTGTAACTGAAGCTGGGATATTTTTACTATCATTTTTGCTTACGGGGTACTTGCTTTATGTGTTAAAGATAGATACAGATATTGAAAACTTCATATCAAGGGAGACTTTATCTGCGTTAGGGGCATTGTTTTTGGTATCTTTTATACTTAGTTTCTTAAATAGTACTAAAAATACTTTTTGTATAATAATATCAACTCTTTTAATAGTATCTATAACCATCATCGCGATTTCTTACATGGATTATGTTGAAGCATTTTTTATAAGGAATACAACTTTATCTGGTTTAATTAGAGGATCTCCTCTAATTTATTTAATAATTGCTGTATTTGGACTTAACAGTTTATTTATTAAAAAAGAAGAGTCTGAATAATATACATAAATTTAACTACGTGATAAACTGGGGATAACTTTGTATGTCTGGCCTGGTCGCCAAGTGGTAAGGCAAGGGTCTGCAAAACCCTTATCGCGGGTTCGATTCCCGCCCAGGCCTCCAAACCTACACTTTATATCTTCTTAATTAATTAAAAATTGTAAAACCATCAAGTGGTTCGCCACCACTATGTGACTAAAAAGGAAGCGCAGCGAATTAAATGAGTGAGCAAGAGACTTCATCTAATTTTTGTTTATAATTAAACCATGATACAACTACCAAAATTAAAATATCAATTTTCTGATCTTGAACCCTACATGGATGCTAAAACTGTAGAAATACACTACACAAAACACCATCAAACTTATCTGGATAATCTTAATAGAATTATTGAAAAAGAACCTTCTCTTCAAAATAGAGAATTGGAAGAAATTTTAATGAATATATCTTCAGTCAAAGAAGAGGTTAGACAGGGCGTTATAAATAATGGGGGAGGGGTATTTAATCACAACATCTTTTGGGAAGCACTTACCCCAAATTCAAAATATGATCCTCAAAGTAATATTGCAAAAGAAATAGAAAAAAAGTTTGGAAGCTTTGAAAATTTTAAAGAAGAATTTACCAATAAAGCGCTTGGAAGGTTCGGAAGTGGTTATGGTTGGCTTGTTAAATCTGGATCAGAAGTAGAAATTATAGATACTTTAAATCAGGATTCCCCTATTTCTATTGGAAAAACACCTCTTTTATGCGTGGATGTTTGGGAGCATGCCTACTATCTTAAATATCAAAATAGAAGAGCAGAATATATAGAAAATTGGTGGAATATTGTTGATTGGGAAGTGGTAGAGAATAGATTTAATGGGTAGCAATATAAAATAGGAAAGCCGAAAATGTTTTAGATTTTCGGCTTATTTAACGAGTACCTCTATTCTATGTTACTGACAAAATGCGCTTTATCCTTATTAGTCGGAGATGTTATTATCTTGACCTTTTTAGCCAGTAATTTATTTCAAAGACATAGGGAACTCGGATTACCTGCTTTATACTTGTTTTTACCTCAACTGTCAAATGATGGGGTAGCTTGGTAATTAAATATAATAAGAAAAGAAAAAAGGTTGAGAAGTTTTATTTCCCAACCTTATTGCGATATGTTTCTTCTGCCGTCCTTCGTGAGGGCCGTCCTCCACACTGATGTACGAGGACAAAATCAAAGCCGGGTTTATACGATTCCCAGCAAAGCCCCAAAGCCGTTAAATAATATTAATTGGCCGCTATATATGATAAATTAACCACAAGCGACAACGTCGGCGAAGAACCAAGACATCAGAAACGCCTATAGTATATATCTTTTTATTTTTACTGTCAAACTTTGAAGTAGTTTGGTAATTTGCTGTAATAAAAAAAGGTCGAGAGATTTGTCCCGACCTTATATATTTAGAGCTTCCAACGTCCTGTCGTGTCTTTGGGTCCTTCCTCCATATTAGAGGAGAGATTATCAGTGGGTTCTTTGTCTGACGTTCCCAGCATCCCATACGTGACATGTATAAACCAGAGCCGTACTATTTTAACTGCAGACAACCAGCTTGACGGAAATCACGCGACACCAGTAAACGGTAGAAGCATCTTATAGTATGTATAATACATCTTTTTATTTTTATTGTCAAATGGTAGAATAACTTGGTAATTTGTTATTGGTTAAGAACATTTGGTTTTAGAAAATTTGGGTCCGTAGCTCAGTGGTAGAGCGCCCGGTTTACATCCGGTAGGTCCTTGGTTCGAATCCATGCGGACCCACCAAATTTTTGCTTACTAACGATATAGAATTGATCTTTACATCACCCACTATATGAACCAGATTAAAATTAAGGGAATTCCAAATAAGAAAATTGATCGGATCTTAAGTGGGGTAGGGATGATTAAGAATCTTCTTTGCATTTAGTGAAATCAATTTCACTAGAATAACTATAAAATACTTGATAATATCCCGTTAAAAATACATATTTTAAAGGAAACTATGATAAAAATGCACAATATTCAAATGTTAATATTACGAGAATTGCTTTTTTCTCCAAATTCTAAGTTTACCCAACTTAATATACAAGGACTTACTTCAGATCATTTTTCATATCATATAAATGCTCTAATTAAAGATGGTTACGTTAAAAAAACTTCCTTAAAATACTCACTAACCCCAAAAGGTAAAGAGTTTGCTAATAGGATGGATACAGAAGAAGTATCAATAGAGAAACAACCTAAAGTAGCTGTCATGGTAGTTGCTACAAAAATTGAAAATGGTAAAAAATATCTTTTAGTCCAAGAGAGGACAAAAGAACCCTATTTTGGTTACAGCGGTTTTATAACTGGAAAAATAAGGTTTGGTGAGAAAGTAGTTGAAGCGGCAAAAAGGGAGTTAAAAGAAGAAAGTGGTTTATCTTGTAAGAATATTCATTTAAAGAGATTGGTACGCGATTATGTTGTATTAAACAATACAGGTGAGTTGGTAGAAGATAAAATGTTTTTTCTGATCCATGCAGCTAATCCTAAGGGAGATTTAGTGAATACTAAAAATGGGAATAATAAATGGTTAACTGAAGATGAGTTTAAACATCTTAAGAAAAAGTATTATAACGAAGATAATATTTACGAGATATCTCAAAGTAGAGGTAATCAAACTATAATTGAAGGAACCTATTTAGTTAATGAGTTTTGATTAAAAAAGCCCCCTGAAAATTTCTAATCAGGGGGTTTGTTTTGTCTTTTCCTAAAATCCAGTTTTAATTGCACTGGCTTTGGTTCAGACACCGTTTCTCTAGAACTTAACAAATTTGCTAAGTTCTCATTATCCGATACGCTAGTGTTAGATAACCCACTGCATTCAACAGCGTAATCACAAAATGTGCAGTGTTTTCCAACATTTCTTGGGAATGACCCATCACGTATATTTTTGACAACATGGTCTATATTTTCCCTTAAAACATTTTGAGGGCCTTCAAGATCTCCTTTTACAACAAACATGTTGTTTTCAGGAAGCTGTAGTTGGTAAAGAATAAAAGCAAACGGAAACTTTTTGGTATGTTTTTGAAGCAAAAGAGCATACGCAGCCGCTTGAATGTCTAGCTGAATACTTATTTGTTTTCTTACCTTCTCTTCATCTGTTTCATCATCAACCAAATTGTAATCACCCCAACCAGTCTTTAGGTCAACAACTACGGTATCAGAGTAGTCTTCTGAAAGAATATCTCCAGAAAATAACTCGGGACGCTTTTTTCTCATCCAGGAGGGGCGCGCATATCTTAGTTGATCAATGATACCTGTAAGTTCAACACCACGACTCCATGGAATTGTATACCTTTTTTCAATATATATGGGTGGTGGACTTTTAAGATTACCTTCCCAATAGTTTTTGATACAAACAGCACCAATAGCAGCATATTTATCAGCCTGTTCCTTACTAGGTCTTATAATCTTATTTTCATTTTCCTCTAAAGCCTTTGCCCAAGTAACAAACCAAGCTTTTCTAGCTGAATTAATACTTTTGTACCAAAACCTTCTGCTGTTTGGGACATCTTTATATAACCCTGCAATAAACTTATGAACTTCACTTCCACAAAGTCTGGGATAGTCTGTTTTTGACGGTATACGTAATACGTACAAAAAATACCAACTCATCGGACATTGAAGGTATTTTTTGATTGATGACATGCTTAGCCTTAACACACCTTTCGGACTTGTCATTTTTACTCTCCTTTTCTTATTTAGTTTTCAATTGGTGGTTACTATATATACGTTTTTTGGTGTAAAATCAAATTAGAATTGGTATAATTTGTGTCTTGTTCTTAGATTATTGGGGGATCGTCTAATGGTAAGAACCTTCTCGCTTCGCTTGAGAACCTTGCGATTAGACTTATCTTGTTTTAGTTGCAATTGGTAATATAGTGTTGAAAATCTAGATTTATCTTATTTTGGTTAACGTTGGGGGATCGTCTAATGGTAGGACGCCGGACTTTGGATCCGTTAATCGGGGTTCGAATCCCTGTCCCCCAGCCAGTAATTTGGCAATCAACCTTTTAGGTTGGTTGACAATTTACTTGTTTTGGATTAAACGGGATTCGAATGGCGGAGGCGCGACGGCGCTGAGCCGGGGTCGCGCAAAAATTCAGCAGAATTTTATGCGTGACCGAATCCCTGTCCCCCAGCCACAAAAGCAGCCACAAGGCCTTTAGGTTTTGTGGTTGTTTTTGTTTGGACAGGGATGAGAATGTGATTAAAACAAGCATTTAAACGTAACTATTAACAACTACCTGGTTATAGTAAAATAGGTTTATTATCATGAGTAAATTAATATCAATAAACCCATCAAATTATAAAGAAATAGGCAGTGTTGAAATATCATCTTATGATGAGGTGAGAATAAAAGTTGATTTAGCACATAAATCAAAGGTGGTGTGGAAAAACTTAGGCACATCAAAGCGTGTTGAACTGCTACGTGCTGTGTTTGATGAGATAAAACAAAGAAAAGAAGAGATAGCTCTTTTAGAAGCACAAGAAATGGGTACACCATTAACAGACGCTCTTATAGATGTTGATGGTACTTTGGATTATGCTAACTGGTATTTTGACAATGCTGAAAAGTACTTAGCTCCTGAGATAACATTTGAAAACGAAAACGAGATACATCAAGTAGTGTACGAACCAATTGGGGTTGCGGCTCTTATAACTCCATGGAATTTCCCTTTGGCAAACTTTGTTTGGGGTGGTTTACAAAGTCTAATATGCGGAAACGTTGTTGTTATGAAACATTCAGAAGAAGTCCCTCTTTGTTCTAAACTAATAGAAGAGATTATGTCTAATCACAGTCTTCCAGAAGGTGTTTTTAATGTTGTTTATGGTGCGGGTGATGTTGGAAACATACTTATTCATGAAAACATCGACCTCATAAGTTTTACAGGAAGTACAAAAACAGGTAAGCAGATCTATAAGATAGCAGGTGAGAAGTTTATAAAAGCTGTTGTAGAACTAGGAGGATCAGCTCCGGGTGTGGTATTTGAAGATGCAGATTTAGATATTGCATCTAAAAATATTTGTTTCAACAGGTTGATTAACCAAGGACAATGTTGTGACGGACTAAAAAGAGTCATAGTTCATGAAAATATTGCTAATGAATTAATAAATAGGCTGAAAATACAGTTTGAGGGTAAAAAAATTGGAGATGCAGTAAACAAAGATACCGAAATAGGCCCGCTTGTAGCCAAAAGACAGTTAGATCTGTTAATAACTCAAGTTGATGATGCGGTGCAAAATGGTGCAGAAGTTGTTACTGGAGGTAAATCATTAGAAAAAGAGCTTGGTGGTGCTTTCTATCAGCCTACAATATTAAAAAATGTAACATCAAGTATGCGCGTATGGAAAGAGGAAGTGTTTGGGCCTGTACTACCTGTAATGACATTCAGAACCGAAGAAGAAGCAATAGAACTAGCAAACGATACAGTTTATGGCCTTGGCGCGTACATATATACACAGAATAGAGACATAATCGAAAGAGTATCAAGCACAATTCAATCTGGTATGGTTAGTGTAAACGGAGCTAACTATATTATGCCATTTAATCCGTTTGGTGGTTATAAAGACTCAGGTTTTGGTAGAGAACACGGTAAATACGGTTTTCACGAGTTAACCCAAGTTAAAATAATTGCTAAAAATAAGTAATAGAGAAATTTAACTAGATTTCAACCAAAAATGATAATTAGAGTAATAGTTCATCCGAACTCAAAAAACCCAAGAATAGAGAAGGATTCAACACAAGATATACATGTTTATGTTAGAGAACCTGCTACAGAAGGAAGAGCAAACAAAGCTGTTATAAAAGCCCTTTCTGAATTATACAAAGTCCCAAAATCCAAAATATTACTTAAATTAGGGTCTAAATCAAAAGTTAAAATATTTGAAATAGTGTAAAAATACAATCACGATAATTCATTTGATGTTTCCTTAACCCCGTAGTATGATCTACAAAAAATAGAAAATAAAAAGGAGAGAAAATGAAAACATCACCACGTACTGCATTTAGTTTAGGGGACAAGGTTAATATATCTCCAGCTATATGGCCGGTAGAATGCGAATTTGATATTGATGTACAACCTGGCGATTTATCAAAAATTGCACCATCTGGGACAGGTTTTTACGGACACCAAAGTCATCTATGCAACAATCCATTTACTAACGCACCATCTAAAAGTGCTGTCGGTGGAGTTATTTACTTTGACAATGGTATTTCAACAGTTGATTTTAAGGTCCTAATGCATGTTTTAAATGTGCAATCTATGTATGCAGAAGAGTCGATAAAGGATTATGCGGTTTTTGTTAAAGAGTCGGATAATCCTAAGGAAGATGGTTATTTAACACAAATGCGTATTGTTTCCAAGTTTGGGTTATATCGTATGTTTAGAGTAATAAATGACACTGACTATGAAAATTTTCCAAAACAAGAGCAAAATGTGGTAGAAACATTAATGACATATATTAAACACGAACGTAAATGTTGGGGAACCTCATTCACTCAAGATGGTGAAAAAGGACTCCGTGGCCTATTTGGCGGAGACGGATGCTGGAGGAGAGAACAGTTATCATTTGGGTTTATGGTGGAAAATGATTACTACAGTATATATAGAATTTGGTCCCGTGCATGGCTTGTGACCAAGTAAATCAGTATAAAGAGTTGAATTAATTTTCAACTCTTTTTCATTTAGGCAAAAACTTATCTAATAATTTCAAGATATTATTAGGAACTGTAGTATAATTTGCTCAGTGGAAACAAATCTCATCAATCCAAAATCAGACAAGTCCAAACATACTGGTTTTGTGCATTTAATATTTTTGTTGGTTGGGATTTTAGCTGGCTCAATATTAGGGGTAATAACCACCACTTCATTCATACAAAGTAACAAACAAATAGAAACAATTAACGAATCAGATAGCAATTTAATATCAAAACACTACTTAAACGCAGATTCAAAGACATATGAAAACATAAGGCTCGGTTATAAAATTGACTATCCTAGAGGAATTACCAAGGTATATGACTGTCCAGACTATCCTTGCGCATTGATAGATGATTTCGAAATTCGTGTAGAACCACTTGAATTTTATAGTGAAGAGGAAATATTAGAAGCCGATTTGTATTGTTCTGCAGATGGGGTAGGTGGTTTTGTACGTTGTGAAAACCCACAAATATCGGAATACACAAATCCTCACGGTATTAAAGGATTTATAGTAAAAAGATTAAGAATTATTAAATCCCAAGAACTTGATGGATATAACGTTGTTAATACTAAACTAGAGAAGTTTGATGAAACTGCTTATGTTTTTCCTATAAATAGAAGTTCTAAATACAAATCAATATTACTATCCACCGATATACCCAATGATGAAAATCTTGAAAAATTAAAAAATATCGCCGACAGTTTCAGATTAATAAATTAACTTACTCAAAATAAAAGAACCTTTTCTTTAAAGACAAAATTCTAAGAACACTTTCATCTATCAAAGATTCAGGAATTTCTCCATTTTTAACGGCATTCACAATATAATCATATCCATCTGCATATTTTTGTGGGGTAGAGGTAAAAAGAAGAATGTCATTTCCAGCTAAAATAGCTTGTTTTACAATTTCTCCGGTAGATAGATTATTCTCTATAGCACCCATTTCTAAATCATCAGTAATAACCACACCTTTGAAATTTAACTGGTCTCTTAACATATCTGTTATAAAAATCTTTGATAAACTTGTAATATTATTTTTATCTACATTTGGGTAAAGCATGTGACCGACCATAATTGGAATATTTTCATTAATGGCTGTTTGAAAAGGGGTAACATTCATCAGAATATCATCACTAACAAGTTGTGAGGCCGGTAAATCATTATGAGGATCTACTCCAGTGTCAGGATAAGAAGGGTAATGCTTGGAAACAGGGATTATTCCAGATTCAATGTAACCTTTGATCATACCGCTTCCAAAAGTTGATACATCTCCCACATCACCTCTAAAAACTCTATCGTATAGCACTGAATTTTCATTTTTAATAACATCTAATACAGGAGAAAAATTCATATTAAATCCTAACTCTACTAACTCGCTCCCTCTTCTTTTTCCCACAGAATAAGCCACATCAAAAGAATTTATGGATGGTTGATCTGTTAATTCACTTACACCATCAACTTTTAATCTACTAACTACACCTCCTTCTTGATCAACTGCTATAAAAAGGGGGATAGCTGGCTCTGTTTGTTTTGATAGTTCCTGTAAGTTTTCTATCAAAGTTTTTACCTGTTCTTTATCCTTAATATTGTATGAAAATAAGATAACACCCCCTAGATTTCTTTCATTTATCCATTTAGTTACATAATAATCTGGTTCTGTTCCCCAAAAACCAATCATAAACATCTGGCCTACTTTTTGTTCAATAGATAATTGAGATAAAATTTCTTCCAAACTATTATTCTCTAAGGATATGCAGTTCTCTCCATTTTTGATGGGTTTGTTATTATGGGTAATAAAAATAATAGCAGTAGTGCTAAAAACAATTATTAACAGTATGACACTAAATTTAAGTATAAATTTTCTAGTCATAACTTGACTATATCATTATTTATTTAAACTGGTCTTAATATAGTAAAGAACTACTGTATAATTTTTACATGATAGATTTTGAAAGGGAACTAAACTTTGCAAAAGCACTTGCTAAAGAAGCTGAGGAAATAGCATTAAAATACTTTAGTTTTGAAGTAGAAAGCACATATAAAGATGATCACACGCCTCTAACAAAAGCCGATACTGAGATTAACGACCTAGTCATTAAAAAAGTTAAAGAAACATACCCTGAACACAGTATTTATGGAGAAGAAGCTAGTTATAAAAAAGAAAACTCTAAATACATTTGGGTTTGTGACCCAATAGACGGAACAATGGCCTTCGCTTGCGGATTACCTATCTTTGTATTTTCCATAGCATTAGTAGACCAATCAAATGGGCTACCTGTTCTTGGTTTGATAAACGACCCTATAATGAAAACCATGTATTGGGCATATAAAGGTAGTAAGGCTTACAGAAACGGGATTAAAATATCTGTATCTAAACAAGACGTTTTAGAAAACGCCTACCTATGTACGGGAGCATCGGGCAGAGCTGTGGGTTTTTCCAATCTACCTCTTATAAAAATACTAAGTGATAAGGGATGTCCTGTTGCAAAATACCCATCAATTATCTACGGCAGTATTCAAGTAGCTAATGGGAAATATGTTGGCTCTGTGTTTTACAATAAATATGGTCATGATATAGCCGCCCTAAAAATAATCACAGAGGAAGCGGGTGGGAAAGTTACAGACTTAAATGGAAATGAAAGAAGATATGATGAGGATGGTATCGGTTGTATTATGTCCAATGGGGTACTACATGACGAACTTTTGGAGATTGTTCAGTTAGGTAAGTTGTAGAGACATAAATGGTTTTAACTAAATCAGAAAATACCATACATGATAATTACGATTAAATTGACAAAAATACCTTATAATACAAACCAATGAACAACATTTTTAATATAAAAATATCAGAAGATAGAGAATTAGAAAAAATCTACGAAGAAGCCATAGATGAGTTAAATGATTTCTTTAATATAAGGTGGGTTATAGATAAACCTAAAATATGTATTGTTGATGATAGAAAAACAATAAACGCTTTAAAAGATAGAGAAACACCTAATTGGTTAGTAGGTTGGTCCACAGGCAGGGTAGTATATGTATTAAACAAGAATTCTTTTTCAACTGAAAGCAGTCACGACTATTCTGAAGATGATTATAAAATGTTAATAA
>Ga0116174_10003821_pt1 | contig 12198 bp, 11 predicted proteins | sample AD_UKC087_MetaG_FD_89801 | JGI IMG/M metagenome (GOLD analysis project Ga0116174, IMG submission 89801) | Active sludge microbial communities of municipal wastewater-treating anaerobic digesters from USA - AD_UKC087_MetaG | ecosystem: Engineered > Bioreactor > Anaerobic > Digestate | place: USA...
ATGCGGGGGTCCACCCCCTTTGCCGCCTCCAGCGCCGCCGCCATCGCCGTCGCCGTGGTCTTGCCCTTCCGGGGGCTGCCGGACACCCCGATGATCAGAATCTTCTCCTCCGCGGGGGGGGCGTCCTGCGCCGCCGCGCCCAGGGCCGCGCCCGCGCCCGCCGCCGCCAGCATCGCCCGCCGTGTCATTTCCTTCGACATCTCCAGTCCCTCCGAGGGTTGCGGCGGCATCCGCCGCCCGCGTCCGTTTGTTCCGCCCGTGAACCGCTCACGGCGCGGTGTAAATCATCCACACGCCGCCCAAGAGCACGAGCACGCCGCAGACGCGCCGGACCCACACGACGCCCTTGGACGCCTCATTCCAGTTGAGAAACCGCTGCACCAGCTCCGTGGAGGTGCCCGCCGCCACGATGACGGCGCAGTGCCCCACCCCGTAGGCCAGCAGCAGGGCCGCCGCGTAGAGGGGATTCTCCGCGCCGGTGCGGAAGGCGACGCCCAGCACGGGGGCCATGAAGGCGAAGGTGCACGGCCCGAGCGCCACACCGAACACCAGGCCCAGCACCAGGGCCGCCAGCAGCCCCCGGCGTTTCATGCCCACCTGCCCGGGCCCGGACCACGGCATCGGAATCACCCCGAGGAGATGCAGCCCGACCACGAAGAAGATCACCGCGACAAAGTAGTTTCCGTACCGCCCCAAGTCCCCCATCATGCGCCCGGCGGCGGCGGTGGCCGCGCCGATCAGGCCGATGGTCACCAGGATGCCCGACGCAAACAGCAGGGAGATGAGAAAGGCCCGGGCGGGGGACATGCGCCCCTGGCTGTCTATGAACCCGACAATCAGGGGGATGCTCGCAAGGTGGCAGGGGCTGAGCAGAATGCTCAGAACGCCCCAGCCCGCCGCAGCACCCAGGGCGACGGCCGCAGATCCCTCGACGGCCTGCGACAGGGTCGTGAAAAGCTGCTCCAACACAAATTCCTCCGGCCTATTTCTTGGCGTCCAAGTCCACCCCAAGTTCCTTCCACTTCGCCAGAATGTCCTCCTTGGCGTAGAAGCCCTCGTGGCGGAACAGCTCTTTTCCGTCGGCGTCCAGGAAAAGCTGCACCGGAATCATTCTTATCTTGTGCTTCTCCCCCGCCTCCGGGTTCTTCCAGACGTCAATGAACTGCACGTTCAGGCGACCGGGGTATTCCTTCCGCAGCGCGTCCAGCACCGGCACCATGGCCTTGCAGGGCACGCACTTGTCCGCGCCCAGTTCCAGCAGGGTGGGCACGCCGGAGGTCGGCGCGGCGGTCGCCTCCGCCGTCGCGGGCGGACCCTCCGCAGGAGCGGCAGCGGGGCTAGCCGCGGCGTCTTCCGCCGCCCCCTCCTCCAGAAACTCCCTGATTTCCATGCGGACATAGTCCAGAAACTTCGCCTCATCGTCGAGGAGCTCCCAGACCTCCTCCAGATTCTTCCACCGGGTCTCCCGGCCGTCCCGGGTGTCCGACAGGACCACGGACTGCGTGTTGAGACGGTAGTCCTCATTAAAATGCGCGTTCCCCGGCTCGTCCAGGTTGGCCACCTTCATGACCACCCGACCCGACTCCAGCTCCGCCGGAAACCCGTCATTGACGGCGCGCTTTGTCCACTCCTCAATCGTCAGGCAGGAGGGGCAGCGCAGGGTCCGGTGAAAGTAATGAACGACCAGCACCGGCGGAGCCGGGGCCGCCGCAGCCTCTTTTTTTGGCTCCGGCGCGGACGCCGCGGGCGGCGCCGAGCAGGACAAGGCGGCCACTCCGGTGGCCAGAAACAGCAGGAAGATCGCGTTCTTCATGGGAGGTTCCCTTTTAGGCCAGCAGCGGCCGGGCCAGTTCGAGCACTTTCTGAAGGTTCTCCTCCATGGCGGGGGAGGCTCCCTTCTCGAACCCGTGGTCCGTCAGGCGCAGATGGGCCGCGCCCTCAAATCCGGCTTTCTCCAGCGTCTTCTTCACGCAGTCCATGGCACATCCGTCCACTGCGAGAAGCCTCCCAGCCGCCCGGGTATTCGCCAGGATGGGCTCCACCCCGCCGCCGACCCCGGCCAGGCAGTACATCTTCCCGGCACCCTCGCGGGTCAGGGCGCGCGCCGCGTGGTCGCACAGTTCCCCGACGTCCGCAGCGCCCGAACACGAGAAGATGAGTTTCGGCGCCGTGCTGCAGCAGCACTCCTTCTTTTCCTCCGACATTTGTCTGCCCTTTCCTCGGTTGGGCCGGCCTCAGGCCAGCAGTTTCACGATTTCCGCCGGTTCGGGAACCTTCCCCACGACCTTCACCACGCCGTCCACGGCGAGGGCCGGGGTCATCATGACCCCGAAGGCCATGATGGCGTTCAAATCCGTCACTTTTTCCATCTCGTAGTCCAAGCCAAGTTCTTTGGCGGCCGTTTCGGTGTTTTCCGCCAGTTTCTTGCACTTGGGGCATCCCGTGCCCAGAATCTGAATCTTTCTCATTGGTTCCTCTTTTCGCGCGGTCCCGCGCCTTTCAGCGCCTACACGCCCACCAGGGCCCCGAAGATCATCCCCGCGGCGGTGGACAGCACCACCACGAGGGAGCAGAACACAAAGGTCTTCTTGAATCCCATGACGCTGTAAATGACCAGCATGCTCGGCAGGGAGAGCGCCGGCCCGGCCAGCAGAAGCGCGAGCGCCGGCCCCTTGCCCATGCCGGAGCCGATGAGCCCCTGGATGATCGGCACCTCCGTCAGGGTGGCGAAATACATGAACGCCCCGAGCAGGGCCGCCAGGAAATTCGCGGCAAGGGAGTTGCCGCCCACCGCCCAGGCCACCCAGGCGTTGGGAATCAGCCCCTCCTGGCCCGGACGGCCCAGCAGGGCCCCGGCAACCAGCACGCCCAGCAGCAGCAGCGGCAGAATCTGCTTGGCGAATCCCCAAGTCACCCCAAACCACTCCCCCATCTCGCCGCCGCTGGTGGCCGTCGCCACCGACAGCCCCACGAATCCGGCGGCAAAGGCCAGCTCCGGGTGGTCCGGAAACAGCAGCGCGAGCAGGACCGTGGGGAGCGCGACCAGCACCGTTTTTCTCCAGGGCAGGCCGAACCACAGGGTCAGCACCCCACCGAACCCCACCGCACACAGGGCGGTCACCGCCCACTTGGCGCTGTACATCGAATGCCAGAGTCCAGACTCCCCGGCGGGCTTTCCCCAGTTCGCGAAGACCAGGATGGCGACCATCAGGGCGAAGTAGACCGCGTTCTGCCAGAGGGGCCGGGGCACTTCGGCGTCGGGCATCGCCGCCTGCACGGCCGCCTTTTCCTGCTCCTCCCGGCGGAAGATCAGGTGCATCAGCAACCCGATCACCACGCTGAATCCAACCGCGCCGACGGCGCGGGCGATGCCCAATTCGGGCCCCAGCACGCGCGCGGTCAGCACGATGGCCAGCACATTGATGGCTGGGCCGGAGTACAGGAAGGCCGTGGCCGGCCCCAGCCCCGCCCCCATCCGCCAGATTCCCGTGAACAGGGGCAGGACGGTGCAGGAGCAGACGGCCAGAATGGTGCCCGACACGGAGGCCACCCCATAGGCCAGGACCTTGGGCGCGCTGGCGCCGAGGTACTTCATCACGGAGGCCTGGCTAACAAAGACGGATATGGCCCCGGCGATGAAAAACGCGGGGATCAGGCACAGAAGCACATGCTCCCGCGCGTACCACCGGACCAGGTGCAGCGACTCCATGACCGCGTTGTCGAAACGGGGGGTCCCCACGGGCAGGTGGAAGCAGACGATGAAAACCCCGGCAATCAGCGCCAGGATTTTTCCCTCTTTTCTCCAGTCACTTGTCACTTCATTCCCTTCCCGCTCACCTGCCCAGCGCCGCAAGCTGGCGGTCCACGTTTTGCTGGATCACATTTTCCACGCACCCCAGGAAGGACAGGATGCAGGGGCAGCGCAGCCGGTAGAAGACCTGGAGGCCCCGCTTCTCATCCTCCACGATCCCCGCGTTCTTCAGCACCGAAAGGTGCTTGGACACGGTGGAGAAGTCCGCCCCCGTGTCCGCGTGGAGCTCGCAGACGCAGCGCTCCCCCCGGGCGAGTTCTTCGAGAATGTACAGGCGCGTGGGGTGCGCCATGGCCTTGAGAATGTCCGCGCGGGCGGTGAGTGCCTGCTTCCGCTGTGTGTCCATGACCGGCTCCTAGAGGTTGACTGATTGGCAGTATAACCAAATAACCAAACAGGGGTCAAGCCCCTCTTCTTCCCGTCCACCCGTTTCTTGCACTTTTTTTTCTTTTTCGCCGGGGTTTGCGCTATCCTACCCCCTGATCCTGCGCGCGCCCCCGGACCGGGAGGGCCCGATCCGGCGGCGCGCGCCCCATTGGGAGAGCACGCGGAAATCATGATGACCATACCCCAGCTGCTGGACGACCGGGCGCGCACCCACGGCGACCGCGTCATGGTGGTGTTTGACGACCAGGAACACACCTACCGCGACTTCTGCGACCGGGCCGGCCGCGTGGCGGGAAACCTGAAAAAACGCGGGATTGGCCCGGGGGACAAGGTGGCCCTCCTGCTGGCGAACTGCCCGGAATACCTGTACTGCTTCCTCGGGCTGGGCCGGATCGGGGCCGTCATGGTCCCGGTAAACCCCACCCTCACCTTCGAGGAATATGTCTTCATCATCCGGAACGCCGAGGCTTCGGCCATGGTGGTGACGCCCGATTTCCTCCCCTCCCTCCAGACCATTCTGGCGTCGCTGCCCCTGGTGCGCCGAGTGTTCGTGGTGGGCGAGGCCGGCTGGGGCGCTGAGTCGTTCGACGACCTGCTGGAACCCGTGGACATCCCCGAAATCGCCGCGGACGAGACCAGCGACGCGGCCATCATCTACACCTCCGGCACGACCGGCGACCCGAAGGGCGTGCAACTGACCCACGGCAACTACATGTGGGACGCCCTGTCGGTGTTCCGGTCCAACGACGTGCGGGTGGACGACCGGTTCCTCTGCATTCTGCCGCTTTTCCACGTGAACGCCCAGGTCGTGTCCGTTCTGACGCCCATGATGGCCGGGGCGATGATCATCCTCGGGGGCGGCCAGTTCAACCCCTTCGCCATCCTTCCGATGATCGAGAAGCACCGGATCACCATCATGAGCGCGGTGCCCACGATCTACGGGATCCTGTCGCGCCTGCCCAAGGCCGAGTCCCACGACGTGAGCTCCATCCGCTTCTTCGTTTCCGGCGCCGCCCCCCTCTCGGAGGCCATCTACCAGGCGGTGCAGCGGGTCTTCAAGAAGCCCCTGATCATGGGCTACGGCCTGACGGAGGCCACCTGCGCCAGCGCGGTGGCCGACCACGAGGATCCCATGCGCTGGAACTCGGTCGGCCCGCCGCTGCGCTACACCAGCGTGCGCATCGTGGACGAGCAGAGCCTGGACGTGCCCGTCGGCGAGGCGGGCGAGATCTGGATCGCGGGCCCCGCCGTCATGAAGGGCTACTACAAGAACCCCGAGGCCACCGCCGAGGTGCTGGTGGACGGCTGGCTGAGGACGGGCGACATCGGCCGGATGGACAAGGACGGCTACCTGTACATCCTGGACCGGGTCAAGGACATGATCATCCGGGGCGGGCTCAACATCTACTCGGCGCAGCTGGAGCATGTGATCATGCGCATGTCCGAGGTGGACGAGGTCGCCGTGGTGGGGGTGGAGGAGCCCACCTGGGGCCAGGAGGTGCTGGCGGTCGTCAAGCTCAAGGCCGAGTGCTCCCTCACGGAGCGGGAGGTCATTGACTTCTGCAAGGAGCACCTCGCGGCGTACAAGGTGCCCCGTTTTGTGCGCTTTGTGGAGGCCCTGCCCAAGACCCCCATCGGCAAAGTGCGCAAGAACGAGCTGGTGCGGCAGTTTGCCGACGTGGCGCTGCGGCGCTCGGGCGGCTGAGAACAAAACTTCCGGCGGACGCCGGGCGAACGCAAGGAGGCGAGACGCGATGGACCGGTGCACACGAAGGGCCTTTCTGGGGCGGGCGGCGTGCCTGGCGGGGGCTGCGGCGGTGGGATTCGGCGCGCGGGCCGAGGGCGGGGCGGTCCCCCGCATCGGCGCCTGCGACTGGTCCATGGGCATGGGGTTTGACCCGGGGGTCATGGCGGTGGCCAAGGCCATCGGCCTGGACGGGGTCGAACTCTCGGCGGGCAGCCCCCAGGACGTGCTGGAAATCTCCGATCCCGCGCTGCGGGAGAAGTACAAGGCCGCCATGGCCGAGACGGGCGTTGTCGCCTGCTCCATGGCCATGGGCTTCCTGAACAACTCCCCCCTCGCCACGGACCCGCGCGGGCCCTCCTGGCTGGAGCAGTCCATTGACGCCTGCGGCGACCTTGGCGCGAAAACCCTGCTGATGGCCTTCTTCGGCAACGGCGACCTCCGCAAGAGGCGGAAGCTGAAGGAGGAGGAGATGAAATCGGCCGCGGAGCGCATCCGGGCCGCCGCCCCGCGGGCAAACGACAAGGGCGTCGTGCTGGCGGTGGAGAACACCCTCTCCGGCGCGGACAACGTGAAGTTCCTCGACATGATCAACGCCCCGTCGGTGCGGGTCTACTACGACATCGGCAACTCCACCTACAACGACTTCGACGTGCCCGCCGAAATCCGCGCCCTGGGGGACAAAATCGTCCAGATTCACTTCAAGGACGCGGCCAACTACCTGGGCAAGGGCAAGGTGGACGTTCCGGCGGCGGTGAAGGCCATCCGGGACATCGACTACGCCGGCTGGATCATTCTGGAGACGGCGAAGCCCTCGGGCGACATGCAGGCCGACTTCAGGGCAAACCTCGAGTACACCAAGGGCGTTTTCAGCGCCAACGCGTGAGGGAGAGAATCCATGAGCATCGGAAGACGCGAGTTCCTGTCGAAATCGGCCGCCGCAACGGCGTTCACCATTGTTTCCGCGGGCGCGGCAAGCAGCTACGCCCAGAATGCCAAGATCGCCCTCGGCCTGTCCGGATGCGGGGGGCGGGGCCGCTGGATCGGCCGCCTGTTCCAGGAGTTCTCCGACTACAAGGTGGTCGCGGTGCATGACTACTTCCGCGACCGCACCCGCATGGCCTGCAAGGACATCGGGGTGCCGGAGGAAAAGGCGTTCACGGGCATGGACGGCCACAAGGCCCTGCTGGGGGAGCCGGTGGACGCGGTGGCGATCATCACGCCGCCGTACTTCCATCCGGACCAGGCGGTGGAAACGCTGGCGGCGGGCAAGCACCTCTATCTGGCAAAACCGGTGGCGGTGGACACTGTCGGGTGCCTGCGCGTGCTGGAGGCGGCGGACAAGGCGAAGAGCCTCTGCACGCTCGTGGACTTCCAGACCCGCAACAACGAGTTCTACCGCGAGGCCGCGAAGAAGGTGCACGAGGGCGCCATCGGCGCCCCGGTGCTGGCCCAGGTCTTCTACCACTGCGGGCGCCTGAACCCGCACTCAAAGGAAAACACGGAGACCGCCCGCCTGCGCAACTGGGTGTTTGACAAGGCGCTCTCCGGCGACATCATCGTCGAGCAGAACATCCACGTCATCGACGTGGCCAACTGGCTCCTGAACGGCCATCCCCTGTCCGCCACGGGCACCGGGGGCCGCAAGGCGCGGGTGGACGTGGGCGACTGCTGGGACCACTTCGTGGTCACGTTCCGCTACGCGGACGACGTGGTGGCGGATTTCAGCTCGGTGCAGTTCCAGCTCGGCTCGACGGACGACCTGTTCGTGAAGGTCTATGGCACCGAGGGCACCGTGGAGACGCACTACGGCGGGCAGGTTTCCATCGGCGGCAAGAAGGAGAACTGGCCCGGCGGCAGCACGGCGACCATCTACCAGGACGGCGCGGTGAACAATATCCGCGACTTCCACGCGGCCATCACATCGGGCACTCCGATCAACAACGCGCGCACGGCCGTGGAGAGCAACCTGTCCTCCATCCTCGGACGCAAGGCCGCCTACGAGCAGCGGACCGTGACCTGGGACGAGATGATGTCCGACCTCACGCCGCTGGACGCGAAGCTCCGCCTGCCCGCGGACGGGCCGGACACCCGGGCCTGACCCGGCGCCTCAGCCGACGGTCAGCGTCCTTCCATAGGCGAAGGCCGCCTCGTTCTCCGCGTGGAATTTCGGCGCGAGATGGCGGTGGATCGCCTCGGTCCACGCCTTCTCCGGAATCGGGAGCAGGGCGCTCAGCGTCCCCAGCAGTCCGACATTGAAATTCCGCGACGTCAGGGGGGTGTCGTCCTTGTCGAGGTCTTCCAGGTTCTCGCTGTTCCCCAGGATAAGCTTGGTCGAGATCAGCACCCCGCCCTCCCGCAGCAGATAGCGGTTGTTGTCCAGCTGCGTGGGGTGGAGGACCAGCAGGAACCCGGCCTCGCCCGTCGGCACCATGGGGCTGTGCACGCACGCGCCGAAGCGCACGTCGCTCGTCACCGAGCCGCCGCGCTGGCTCATGCCGTGGATTTCGCTCTGTTTCACGTCCGCTCCGGACAGGAAGGCCGCCTCCGCGAGGATGTCCGCCGCGCGGATGACGCCCTGGCCGCCCAGGCCCGCGATCACCACATCGGTCACGCCGCCGTTATTTGTCGTCATGGCACTTCTCCCGGTCGGCCTCAAGGGCCTTGATCCGCTTCTCCGCCAGGCGGCAGACGCGGCGCATGATGATGAGGGACAGCTCGTCCTTGGACAGGGCGTCGTTGATGGCCGCCTCGAGCGCGGGCGGGTGCTCGACCACCGCCACGTTCGTCACGCCCATCGCGCGGGCGACCTCCTCGACCTTCACCTGGTTGGTCCAGGTGTGGTCCAGTTTCCGCCCCGTGCCGGGATGCTCCTGCATGCCCGTCATGGCCGTGGTGCCGTTGTCGAGGATGATGACCACATGCCCCGTCTTCGGCGGGTTGTAGACCATCTCGGCCAGGCCCGTGAGCCCGCTGTGCATGAAGGTGCTGTCTCCGATGACGCTGACCACGCGGCGCGCCTTGTCGTCCGGGAGGGCGTGGCGCAGCCCCAGGCCCACGCTGATGCTGGCGCCCATGCAGACGCAGGTGTCCATCGTCTCAAAGGGGGGAAGCACGCTCAGGGTGTAGCAGCCGATGTCCCCCGCAATGACGCAGTCGTGCTTCTTGAGCACGGCGAAGGCCATGCGGTGCGGGCAGCCCACGCAGAGTTGCGGCGGCTTTCCGCGCGGGGCCATGGGCTCGGGGCTGCCGTCGCCCGCGATGATCCGGCGCACCCGCGTTACGTTCAGCTCGCCGAAGCGGTACATGTCCAGCTTGCCCTCGCAGGCGATCCCCTCGGTGCGCAGCTGCTCGACGAGGTAGGGGTCGCCCTCCTCAATCACCAGGCAGCGGTCCACCGTCTCGGCGAAGGCGCGGATCTGGTGGATGGGCAGCGGGTGGCTCATGCCCACCTTGAACACGCTGGCGTCGGGCGCCGCCTCGCGCACGTGCAGGTAGCACACGCCCGAGGTGACGATACCCAGGGATTTCGAGCCCTTCACGACGCGGTTAACCGGGGCATGCTCGTTCCAGTCGGTGATCTTCTCCAGCTTCGCGCGCAGGCGGCGGTGGGCCGGGCGCGCGTAGGCGGGCACCATCACGTAGGACTGGAAGTCGCGCACGAACTCCGGATCCTTCACGGGGGGCGACGGGTCCCTCGGCGTCACGATGCTCTTGGAGTGGCACACCCGGGTGGTCACGCGCAGCATCACCGGCAGGTTCCAGTTTTCCGAGAGTTCAAAGGCGACCCGCGTGAAGTCGTAGGCCTCCTGCGCGTCTGCGGGCTCCAGCATCATCACCCCCGCCGCCTTCGCGTAGCGCCGGTTGTCCTGCTCGTTCTGGCTGGAGGCCATGCCGGGGTCGTCGGCGGAAATCAGCACCAGCGCCCCGCGCACCCCCGTGTAGGCCACCGTGAACAGCGGGTCCGCCGCCACGTTCACCCCGACGTGCTTCATGGTGACCAGGGCGCGCGCGCCGGCATAGGCCGCGCCGATGCCCACCTCCAGGGCCACCTTTTCGTTGGGCGCCCACTGGGCGCGTCCGCCGAGGGCGGAGAACTGCTCCAATATCTCCGTGGACGGGGTGCCGGGATAGCCGGTCCCCAGGGAGACTCCCATGTGCAGCGCGGCGAGGGCAATGGCCTCGTTGCCGCTCAACAATTGACGTTCTTCGGACATAAAGGACTCCTCACCACCCCGCCTCCGGCGCCGGAGCAGGATGACAACGTTGCTCGCCGCGTCACCACCCACACTGCGGCGTCTTCCCAAGATACTCTTCGGGTGCTCCCCCAAAGGTTGCCGGATTTTACCACATTTTCCACACAAGAAGAAGGGTCAGCGCTCCAGAACCGCCAGCAGCGCCTCCATGCGTCCCGCGCTCTCGCGCAGCCCGCCGGGTCGGTTGCGCTCCAGCCACACCGCCCGGTGGCGCGCGATGATGTCACGAAGATTCGCGGCCAGTTTTTCCTTCACGGCGGCGGGGAGCCCGGCGGTGGGCACGTTTCCGGCAAGAATGCGCTCCCGCCCGAGGTCCAGCGCCAGCAGCGCCAGGTCGGTGTTCAGGGCGAACTCCCGCTTCATCAGGTCGTCGTCCGGGCGGGCCATCGCGCTGTCCTGCACCCGGGCCAGGGCGTCCCGCAGCATCGCCTGCGCCGCCTCGGCGGAGCCCACAGTGAGGTCCTTCGCCGGCCCCTTCGCCGGAGAGCCGCCCAGGGCGTTCAGCAGGAGCGCGTAGTACACCGTGTTGTTCCCGATGACCACCCCCGTTTTCGTGTGGGCGTTTCCAAGGTCCAGCGCCGCCTGTCCCGTCTTCCCCGTGGGGTCCATGAACACCTGCCGGTCCAGCGCCTTGGCCAGCGGCAGGTCCAGGTTGGCCGCCTGGCACCAGCTCACCGCCGCGCCGTAGGCGAAGGGGCCCAGCGACACGGGCAGGGTCTGCCAGTGGCCGTTGTCGCCCCAGTCCGTCGTCAGGAAGCCGACGGCGCCGTTCGCCAAGCCGTTGACTGCCGCGTTGCGCAGGTTGGCGAGCGCGTTGTCCGTGCGCCCCAGCAGGGAGTTCCAGGCCGACGTGCCCGGCACCACATAGAACGGAATGCCGGAGGCTGCGAATTTCTTGCCGTGGTCGGCGAAGGGATGGTCCGCCTCGTAGCCCCACTCCATGGCGATGATGGGCCGCGGCAGCTCGGGAATCAGCTCCGGGTGCAGCATGATGATGTCGCCCCAGAACTGCATGGTCTTTCCGTGGCCGGAGACAATCTGGTGGATTTCTTTGAGGAAGGAGAGGTAGACCGGGCCCACGCCCTGCGCGTCCACGGCGGCCTGGCTGCGCCCTTTGCCCAGGCTCCACGTCTCGTCGCAGCCGACGTTCACCTGGCCGCTGGTGAAGTTCGGAAGCAGGTCGGCGTACATGCCGCGCAGCAGTTCCACGCTGCCGGGGTCCACGGGGCACAGGTCGCCGGAACCGGGCTTCTCGGCGAGGTGCGCATATTCCGGGTGCTCGAGCCACCGCCCCATGTGGCCGAAGGAGTTCTGGTTGGGCACCAGCTCAATGAACCGCTCCCGGCAGTAGGCGTCGAATTCGCGGATCTCCGCCGGGGTCATGGGCGACGCGTCCTTCCAGACGGTCTCGTGCCCCTGGTAGGCGAAGGTGTGTTCGGTGTACAGCTGAATCTGGTTGTACTTCATCTCCGCAAAGAGGTCGGCCAGCATGCGCAGGGTGTCCATCGTGGGCACCTTGTCCCGCGCCACATCCAGCATCACCCCGCGGTTCGGGAAATCCGGCCAGTCCTCGATGAGCACCCGGGGCAGATAGCCCGCCGGATACTGCCGCGCCAGCTGTTTCAGCGTCTGCCGCGCGTAGAAGGCCCCCGCGGCGTCATGCGCCGTCACCTTCGGCGCGGCCCCCTCCCCCACCTCCAGAAGGTAGCCCTGCGCGTGCAGCATCGCCGCTGCGTCCACCGCCACCACCGGCGCCGCCGCGTCCGCCTTCACGGGCTGGCCCTCCAAAAACGCCAGGGACCGCGGCATCGGTAGGAGGATCAAATCCTCCTGCGCGGGGAAAGACACAGGTTTCGTGTCCAGATCCAGTGTAGGCGCGGCCGTGGTGTGCATCTCCCCCTCCCCCCCCCCCCGCCGCCCCCCCCCCCCAACCCCCCGGCACCCCCCCCAACCCCCCCCCCCGGAAAAGCCCCCCCCCCCGGCCACAAACCAAAGCCTCC
>Ga0116174_10003828_pt1 | contig 12192 bp, 9 predicted proteins | sample AD_UKC087_MetaG_FD_89801 | JGI IMG/M metagenome (GOLD analysis project Ga0116174, IMG submission 89801) | Active sludge microbial communities of municipal wastewater-treating anaerobic digesters from USA - AD_UKC087_MetaG | ecosystem: Engineered > Bioreactor > Anaerobic > Digestate | place: USA...
AATTAAATAATTATCTGTATATACTCTAGAAGCACCCCTACGGAATTTCACTCAGTAGGTTATGCGCTCTATGTGGCCGTGACTCTGCGTGTTTCGCCAAAAATAGGCCCGTTGCAAATTGTAGCAAAATTAAAAAAAATAGGTTCCAAAAGGTTCTTTTTGGTTGACAAAAGAGGTATAGAAGAGACATATTTCCACCACATTCGTTTAGGTTCTTGTGCTAGTGGTTGCCTCTTAATCAGTAGGTTCCGAGTTCGATTCTCGGGCAACCCAATCCGCCTCTCCCGCCTGGGGAACGTGGAGCCCGGTGAGAAAAATGGTTGAAAATAACTCCCGGGCAAGGCTATTTGTCAGCAAGGCGAGCGTGGCGGAACTGGCAGACGCGCCAGACTTAGGATCTGGTGCCGCAAGGCATGGGGGTTCAAGTCCCTTCGCTCGCACAAAACGCGGGAATAACTCAGTGGTAGAGTGCAACCTTGCCAAGGTTGACGTCGCGGGTTCAAATCCCGTTTCCCGCTCACTACAAAATCCCCTGGATCTCCTGGGGATTTTCTTATCTTAGCGGCAAGTCCCGTCGGTTTTTATTATTGAAATATTATGATTATGTTTAAATAGTGGATTTTGGCCGTATTGCGGTAGATTGAGTTTGAGGAAAGCCATCCCGGCGTTTACGCCATCAATTTCGGATTATACCGCATTGACCGGGAACAGGGAAGCGGCCCCGGCCGCCCCGGCATATTTACAGCAAGAGGGAAAACTTTGATTATCTCGGAAAAGAAGCTTGAGAACGCGCAGATGGAGCTGCACATCGATGTTCCGGAGAACCGGGTTGAGATAGAGTACAAGTCGGTATTCGAGCGAATACGTAACAATGCCCGGATAGACGGTTATCGCAAGGGCAAGGCGCCGCTCGAGCTCATTGAGCGCAAATTCGTCGATATGGCCGACCAGGAAGTGGCGGAAAACATACTCCGCTCGGAATATCAGGAGGCGGTCATAGAAAAGAACTATACCCCAATCTCACCGCCCAGCTTCAATTTCGACCGGATCAAACGGGGGGAGGGGTTTAGCTTCACCGTAGTGTTCGAGACCATGCCGGTGATCGAGCTTGGCGATTACAGGGGCCTCAAGGTGAACGAGCGCACGTGCAAGATAACCGAAGACGACGTTAAGCGCGAGATCGAAACGCTGCGGGAACGCCACGCCAACATTTCCAAAAAAGAGGGTGATGATGCGCGGGTCGAAAAGGGCGATATGATCAGGATAGGGATCAAGCGCATCGACAATGTCGAGCCGGAGCGTGTGGAGGGGCTCGAGTTCAAGGAATACAACATGATCGTCGGGAAGAGCAGGTCCGAATACGGCTTCGACGGCGATGTTCTGGGCATGAAATCCGGGGAGCGAAAGGAGACGAAGATCAAGTACCCCAAGGATTACGAGGTCAGGGACCTGGCCGGACAGACCGCCCGCTACATAATCAGGGTGGATGAGATAAACAGAATGGACCTGCCGGCACTCGATGACGAATTCGCAAAGGACCTCGGTGAGTATTCATCGCTCGATGAGATGAAAAACGGCATCCGCGCGAAACTCGAAAAATTCGTAACCGAGAAGGCGAAATCCGAGGCCAAAGGGAAGCTCCTAAGGGAGGCCGTCGCTAAAAGCGGCTTCGATCTGCCGGCATCTATGGTAAGGAAGGAGATGGGGGCGCTTTTCCAGCGAGTGCAGGAGCGTACCGGCTATTTCAGTGAAGATATCAACGAATTCGCGGCGACATTGGGGCTCAACGTGGAGGAGTTCTCAGGCAGCCTGAGAACAGAGGCCGAGTCGAATATAAAATCGACGCTCCTGCTCTCAAAGATAGCGGAAAAAGAGGAGCTTAAAGTCCCGGAGGACAAATACCGGGAGGTTGTGGAAGGCATCGCGAAAAGGAACAACAGCAGCGTCGAGGAGCTCGAGAGGATCATAAGCCAGAACAACTCGCGTGAGAGCATCGAGTCCGATCTGGTGATGGAGAGCGCGCTCGAGCTGATCTACGAGAACGCCAAAATCGACAGGGCGAAGCCTGAAAGCCTTGACGAATTCATCAAATCTGAATAATATTTGATTTTTGTCGGCTGATGAGCTATATGTTCCCTGTGCCGGTCCAAAAAGGATTGGTGTAACAGCGAACGGCATGCCGACACTAATATTACAATCACCACGTGCGGTACGCCACCCAGGAGATATGCGCCATGAGCCTTGTTCCCATAGTAGTCGAACAGACATCGCGGGGGGAAAGATCGTATGATATCTACTCGCGGCTTCTTAAAGACCGCATTATCTTTCTCGGCGAGGCCATAGACGATCATATTTCGAGCCTCGTGATAGCCCAGTTGCTGTTTCTGGAGGCCGAGGACCCCGATAAGGACATATTTCTCTATATCAATTCCCCCGGCGGCATTGTCACCTCGGGCCTGGCCATTTACGACACCATGCAATACATCAAGCCCGATGTTGCGACGATCTGCATAGGCCAGGCGGCGTCCATGGGCTCGCTTCTTCTGGCGGCCGGGGCCGGCGGAAAGCGTTCGGCGCTTCCGAATTCACGTATCATGATCCACCAGCCGTCCGCGGGCTTCCAGGGACAGGCGACCGACATCATGATTCACGCCAAGGAGATACTCAAAACCAAACAGCGTCTCAATGAAATCTACTCCTCCCATACGGGCCAGAAGGTGGACAAGATCGACAAAGACCTCGACAGGGACAACTTCATGTCGCCGCAGGAGGCGCTGGACTACGGGCTTATAGACAAGATCATCGAAAAAAAAGTCAGGTAAGGAGGGTTAGGGGAGGGCTGCGCATCGATTCAAAGAGAGGTAACAATGGCCACCAAAAAGAAAGAAGGGAATCAAAAGCTTAGCTGTTCGTTTTGCGGCAAAAGCCAGGAAATAGTAAAGAAACTGGTCGCGGGTCCGGGCGTTTATATCTGCGACGAATGCATAGAGCTTTGCAACGAGATCGTTGCGGAGGACTGGGAATCCGGCGGCATAGAAAAAAATTTCGGCAACCTTCCCAAGCCTCATCAGATCAAGGAAATCCTCGACCAGTATGTTATAGGCCAGGAACCGGCCAAAAAGACGCTGGCCGTGGCCGTATACAACCATTACAAGCGGATCGCGAGCAACACCGGACTGCAGAAGGACGATGTGGAGCTTGAAAAGAGCAACGTTCTTCTCATCGGTCCCACCGGATCGGGCAAGACCCTTCTGGCGCAGACCCTGGCGCGCATACTCAGGGTGCCGTTCGCCATAGCGGACGCCACCTCGCTAACCGAAGCGGGTTATGTCGGCGAAGACGTGGAGAACATACTTCTCCGCCTCATCCAGAACGCCGACGGTGATGTTAAAAAGGCCGAGATCGGAATAATATATCTCGACGAGATAGATAAAATCTCACGCAAATCGGAGAACCCGTCCATAACGCGGGACGTGTCGGGGGAGGGCGTGCAGCAGGCGCTTCTCAAGATTATAGAAGGGACTATTGCGAACGTTCCGCCGCAGGGCGGGCGTAAACACCCGCACCAGGAGTTCATTCCCATTAATACCAAGAACATCCTGTTCATCTGCGGGGGCGCCTTCGTCGGTCTCGAAAAGCTGGTACAGACCCGCGTGGGCAACAAGAGCATGGGTTTCGGCGCGAACATTCAGTCGGTCAAGGAAATCAAGATAGCGAACATCCTTTCCGAGCTCCACACCGAGGACCTCATCAAATACGGCCTGATACCCGAATTTGTGGGTCGCATTCCGATAATCGCGGTCCTGGAAGAACTCGACATCGAGGCGCTCAAGCGCATCCTTACCGAGCCCAAGAACGCCCTCATCAAGCAGTTCAAAAAGATTTTCTCGTTCGAGGACGTCGACCTAATATTCACCGAGGCCGCAATCGGCGAGATCGCAAACATAGCCATGCAGAAGGAATCGGGCGCCCGCGGGCTCCGCGCCGTTCTCGAGAAGATCATGCTCAACCATATGTACGAGATACCCAGCAAGAGCGGCGTCTCCCAGATCATTATCACCGACGATATGGTGCGCGGAGCGGCCGACGCGAAGGTCGTGTACAAGGTAGGAGAGGAGAAGACGGCCTGAGGCCGGCCGCCCGCCGATCAGGGGGGGGCGGTTTTTCCGTTTACGGCTCCATCACACAGTCTACGAGGTTTACATGAAGCGTGTCATAGATTATAATAAAAAGTACCCCTTGCTTCCCCTCAGGGATGTGGTGGTGTATCCGCATATGGTAATCCCGCTTTTCGTCGGCCGCGAAAAATCCATAAGCGCGCTCGACGCGGCGATGAAGGGGGACCGTCTCATCATACTCGCCACTCAGACCGATGCGCAGGTTACTGTCCCTGGAAAGGGCGACCTGTTCGAGGTGGGCACCATTTCGGAGATCCTTCAGCTCCTAAAACTCCCCGACGGCACCATCAAGGTCCTGGTCGAAGGGCTATCCCGCGGCTATCTTTCGGATTTCGACGACAGGGGGGATTATTACGAGGTGGGCGTAAAGGACATGGAGCGTCCGGTAGATTCTGACAAGGAGACGGGGGCTCTTAAAAGGGCGCTTCTGGAAACATTCGAAAAATACATAAAACTGAACAAAAAGGTGCCGCAGGAGGCCCTTACCACGGTCAACGGCATCGAGGACCTTTCGCACCTGTCCGACGTGGTGGCGTCGTACGTCAGCTTGCGGCTCGAATTAAAGCAGTCGCTTCTGGAAATCGGCAAGCCCGAGGAGCGTATCGAGAAGCTGATCGAGCTCATCAACGGTGAGATCGACATCATGTATATCGAAAAGAAGATCCAGGGCAAGGTCCGCAAGCAGATGGAGAAGACCCAGAAGGAATATTACCTGAACGAACAGATGAAGGTGATAAAAAAGGAGCTGGGTCAGGGCGATGAAACCGCCGACGAGATCGAGGAGTTCACCCGATCGATCGAAGAGGCGAGGATGAGCAAGGAGGCCAAGGCCAAGGCGCTCAAAGAGGTAAAGCGGCTTGAGAAAATGCCGCCGCTTTCGGCCGAATCGGCCGTGGTGAGAACCTACATCGAGTGGCTGCGCGACGTACCCTGGCACAAGAAGACCATAGACAACCGCGACATAGACCACGCCATGGTCGTGCTAAACGAGGACCACTACGGTCTGGACGAGGTGAAGGAGCGGATCATCGAGTTTATCGCGGCGCGCCATCTTTCACGAAAACTCAAAGGGCCAATCCTCTGCTTCGTGGGACCTCCCGGCGTAGGGAAGACATCGCTGGGTCGTTCCGTAGCGAGGGCTCTGGGCCGAAAGTTCGTGCGCATGTCGCTCGGAGGGGTGCGCGACGAGGCGGAGATCCGCGGTCATCGGCGCACCTATGTCGGCGCGCTTCCGGGGCGCATCATCCAGATGATGAAAAAGGCCGGCACCGTCAACCCGGTGTTCCTGCTCGACGAAATCGACAAGATGTCCATGGATTTCAGGGGCGACCCCTCGTCGGCCCTGCTCGAGGTACTGGACCCGGAGCAGAACAACTCGTTTGTCGACCACTACATGGAGGTCGCCTACGATCTTTCGGACGTCCTTTTCATCACCACGGCGAACGTGCAGCACCGCATACCGCTTCCACTCCTGGACCGAATGGAGCTTATAGAGACAACGAGCTATACCGAACCCGAAAAGCTCAATATCGCGCTGAAGTTCCTGCTGCCCAAGCAGATAGCCGAGAACGGCCTGAAGCCGGAGAACATTGAATATTCGGAAGACGTAATGCTCTTTACGATCAGGCATTACACCCGCGAATCGGGGGTCCGGAGCCTGGAGAGAGTGCTTGCAAAGGTGTGCAGAAAGGTGGCGCGTGACGTCGTTCGTTTCGGCAAGGAATACCGCAAGGTGCTGGACGAGGCCGCGATCGTGGAATACTTGGGCGCCAAAAAGTTCAAGTACGGGAAAAAGGAGCTTAAAAACGAGGTGGGCCTTGCGAACGGCCTGGCCTGGACCGAGGTCGGAGGGGACATCCTCCAGGTGGAAGCCTCGCTCATCAAGGGGAAAGGGACCCTCATGCTTACCGGACAGCTCGGTGACGTCATGCAGGAATCCGCACGGGCGGCTTTCACATACGTAAAGGCGAACCAGCAGTTTTTCGCAATCAAGGACGAAACAGTCAAACGCAACGATATTCACCTGCATGTTCCGGAGGGAGCCATCCCGAAGGACGGGCCGTCGGCCGGCATTACGATGGCGGTGGTGATGGCCTCGCTCCTGTCGAACATTCCGGTGCGCTGCGACGTGGCCATGACAGGGGAAATCACGCTTCGCGGAAAGGTGCTCCAGATAGGAGGACTCAAGGAGAAGATTCTGGCCGCGCACAGGGCGGACATCAAGCACGTCATCATCCCGAAGGAGAATGAAAAGGACCTTGAAAAGATACCGGATTACGTGCGCAAGCTGATGGTGTTCCATTCCGTAAGCAGCATGGAGGAGGTTCTGTTCCTGGCGCTGGAGAGCCCCGAGGCCTTTTTTAAGGACCCGGAAACGACGAGGATGCTCTATGACAAGTGGAGAGGCTCCATGAATTCCGAGAAGGCCGAATCCACCGAGAATGGTGACTGGAAACGGGAGGACACCATTCAAGCATGAAACGCGGTAGGCGGGCCAGGTTTTTCAAGGAAGGGCGCCGGTTTTAACGGGCGCCCTTCGCGCGTTCAGGACTTTGAAAAGTGTATGAGTATCTTGTTCGACGTCTCCCTGTACGGCTCACCGCGCGAATTGGAATACAGGCCGCGAATCTCGAAGCCGTTGCCGGTAATGAAAGCCGATATCTCGTCGATGGAAAAGGCGCGCATTGCGTGCCGGTCCCTCAGCGTTTCGACTGAGGCGCCGCGCGAGATGTTGTAGCTGTAATTGACGTCGACGACCGTTCTCTCCCGGGAGCCGTGTATGGCGAAGCCGCGATGGCGCTCGATGATCGCCCCTCCGATAGAGGTGCGGGAAACGAGGTCCAGGTCCTTTTTCTCTATCCTGCGAACCGGTACGGCGTTCCATATCTCGAACAACCCGGCGCCCCCCGGGACCAGCGCCCTCCAGGTGTTCCAAAAAACCCGGTCGACGTCGCCGTCATCGATCATGTAGTTGAATGAGCCGAAAAGCGAAACCGCCATGTCGAACGATTCAAAATAGTCGAATTTGCGCATGTCCTTTCTGTCGAACTCGATGCCCGACGGAAAGCGCAGGCGCGCGATGCGCAGCATATCGGCGCTGGAGTCTATACCGGTGCATCGGACTCCGTGCTCCGACAGCAGGGCGAGATGCTCGCCGGTGCCGCAGCCGAGATCTATGAGCTTCGGACCGCGCCTTCCGGAAAGAAGCGAGAGTATAAGCCCGACGTCGTCTTCTATATTCCTGTGGTTGCTTTCTATGGCGAAATAGTATTCCGCAAGCTGTCGGTAGAGCTTCATTCGGAATCGTTCAGAAGAGCATGGCGGGGAATTTCTGTCCGAGGTAGTCGAGGAGGACCTTTTCGATCTCCCCGGTTACGTCTCGCTTCATCATCTCGTCCACCAGCTCCTCGCATTCGTGTATTTTCACCGAGCGGATTATGCGCTTGATCTGATGCATGAAGGCCGTTCCCATGGAGAAGTTCCTAAACCCGAGACCCAAAAGCGGTATGGTATAGAGGGGCTCGCCTGCCATCTCGCCGCATATTGATAGCGGGACCTCGTGTTTTCGTGACGCGTCGACTATATGCCTGAGAAGCCGCAGCACGGACAGGTTGAGCGGATTGTACAGATACGCGATCTTTTCGGAGATTCTGTCGACCGCGATGGTGTACTGCACCAGGTCGTTCGTGCCCACCGAGAAGAAATCCGAATGCTCCGCCAGGCGGTCCGCGTTGATCGCGGCGGACGGAACCTCTATCATTATTCCTATGGGTATGTCGGGGTCGAATTCCTTCTTTTCGCTGCGAAGCTCGTCCATGGTTTGGTATAAAATGTTACGCAACTTGATGATCTCCTCCACGGTGGAGATCATGGGAAACATCAGCCTGGTGTTGCCGTGGATGCTTGCGCGCAGAATTGCGCGAAGCTGGGTTCGGAAAAGCGGTTCGTTTTCCAGGCTGAAGCGGATTGCGCGGCATCCAAGGAATGGGTTGCGCTCCTTTACCGTTTTATTGTAGGCATAGATCTTGTCGCCGCCAACGTCGAGGGTGCGGATGGTGACCGGCATGGGCTTGAAGAATTCAAGGACCTTTTTGTAGGCAAGGTACTGCTTTTCCTCGTCCGGAAGGGCGCGGTCGAGAAACAGGAACTCGGAGCGGTAAAGGCCTATACCCTGCGCGCCATGTTCCTTTATCATCTTCATCTCTTCCGGTATCTCGATATTGCCGTAGATGTGGCACACCTCGTTGTCCAGGGTGGTGGCCGGAAGATGGGTGAGTTTGGCCAGCTCCGCGTCGAGCAGGACCAGGTCCTCCCGGTAGCGGTTGTATTCTTCGATTTCCTCCGCTGTCGGATCGATTATGATCTTGCCGCGCAGGGCGTCCACTATTACCGTCTGGCCGTCCTGCACCATCGATGTGCCGTTGATGGTGCCTACGATGGCGGGGATGTCGAGGGCTCGGGCCATGATGGCCGTGTGCGAGGTGCGGCCGCCCGTATCCGTTACGAAGGCGAGAACGTACTTCCTGTTCATCATGGCCGTGTCCGACGGTGTCAGGTCGGTCGCAAACAGGATGACCTCCTCATCGAGATCGGGAAGCGCGGGCGCGCCGGTCTTCTGGAGATTGCCTATAAGCCTCTTGTGGATGTCCGAGATGTCGATAATGCGCTCCCGGAGATACACGTCGTCTATGGAAGAAAGGCCCTGTATCAGATCCATCGAGATGTCGTTGACGACCCATTCCACGTTGCGCCGCTCCTCGCGGATGGTGCGAATGACCTTTTCGGTGATCATGGGATCTTCGAGCACCAGGAGGTGGCTTGAAAAAATATCGGCCATGTCGCGTGAAAGGCTTTTCGATATCTGCTCCCTTATGGACTGGATGTCGTTTTTCGTCTTTTCCAGGGCGCGATTGTACCTGCCGAGCTCTTCCTCGACACCACCCGGTTCCACGGTATATTTTGGGATTATAAGATTGGAGCCGTGGTAGACATAGGCTCTGCCGATCCTGATTCCTGGCGAAGCGATTATACCGGTGATGAGCTGTTGCATTTCCCGACTCTGTTTTCGTGAGAATGGCGGCGGCGAAAGGTGGACATCCATCACCGGACCGTTTCGGGACGGTCCCGGCATCCCTGGAACGGCTTTGGCCGGCCCAATTGTCGGTTAGGTCCGTTTTCAGCTATTAGCGCTAAAGTGTGCCTATTGTCAAGAGTAAAATTCCGATAGCGCCGTCTCCGGGACGTGCTGATAATTTATGGTTGAAGACTGGTGCGTTTGTGTTTATAGTGCGGGCTGAAAGCGCCGGCCAGTATTTTCCGAGGACTAAGTTCTGTCGGGATGGGTTTTTCGGGCGGATTGAGATTGCGTCGATTGATTGCGAAAAGAGGGCCCGTCAATGCCCGCCCGAATCACCGGCGAAACATGATTTTTTAAAGGCGCCTTCGATGAATCAGGCGGGAATCGAATATATGGAACTTGTTAAACGGCGAAGCGGTTCGCTTATGTGTCTCATAGCGTGCCTGTGCGTTGTCTGCGGTGCCGGGAAGGAGGTATCGTTGGAGAATCTCAGGGAAAACATGGTCAAGAAACAGATAGAGGCCCGCGGCGTCAGCGACAGGCGCGTGCTTGCGGCCATGCGTTCGGTGGAGCGGCATCGCTTCGTGCCCGACCAGCACATCACCACCGCTTACGAGGACCACCCCCTTCCCATAGGCTATGGCCAGACGATTTCCCAGCCGTATATAGTCGCCCTGATGAGCGAGCTTTTAAGGCTCGATGGCGATGAAAAAGTGCTCGAAATAGGCACCGGTTCCGGGTATCAGGCGGCGGTGCTGTCCCTCCTTGCAAAAGAGGTGTACACAATCGAGATCGTCGAGCAGCTTGGCAAACTCTCCACAATGAGGCTGAAAAATCTTGGCTACACCAATGTCGCCGTCCGCGTGGGCGACGGATACCGCGGATGGCCCGAAAAGGCGCCATTCGACGCCATAATGCTGACGGCAAGCCCGCCGCGCATTCCCCAGACGCTTATAGACCAGCTTGCCGACGGGGGCATACTCGTTGCGCCGGAGGGCGAATTCAACCAGGAGCTTGTGGTGATCGAGAAGCGGGGAAATACGATAAGCAGGCGCACCGTCACCTACGTGCGTTTCGTCCCCATGGTGCGGGGAGCGAGGGAGCCGTAAATGCGGGCCCGTCTGAAAGCGCTTATAGCGGCGCTGGCCCTCTTCGCTCCGCTCGTTCTCTCCTGCGCCGGGACCCCGGAGGGCCTTGGAACTTTCGGGGAGACAAGGCTTAAGGCGGTCCTGGGGCAGGACGGCGTTAGCCCAATTCCTTTCGACGATTCCCTGACCCTGTGGACCTTCGGCGACACAATTCTCGGAAAATGGAAAGGCGAGGTTTCAGCTTCCGCTACCTTTTCGGAGCGTGCCGACGCGAGCGCCATGATCTCAAATTCACTGGCGTTTACGCCTGCCCTTTCCTCGCGGAACATCCGGACGCTTCCCTTCAGCTTCTACAGGGAAGGCGGCCAGGTGGCCCAGTTCATTAAATTAAAACCCGGCGAGAGACAGGAGCGCGACCGCCTCTGGGCCGTGGATGGCCTTAGAACTGGAAACCGGGTGTATGTGTATTATCTGCGTATAAGGATAACCGATCCCGGCAAGCCCTTCGGCTTCAGGATGGAGGGTGTCGGGCTCGCGCGCTGGAGCGTACCCGCCGCCTGGTCTCCGGGAGAAGCGGTACGGTTCAACCGCTTGCCGGATCTCTTCCCCGGGCCTTCGCCGGCATTCGGGGCATGCGTATTCGAACGCGATGGCATGATATATACGGTCGGGCAGTTCGTGGATGCGAACGGCACCTCGCGGATAAAGCTGGCCCGGGCGCCGCTCGAGGGGATAGAGGACCGGCGCGCATACGAATTCCTTGCCGGAGACGGAGCCTGGACGGGCGACATGAAGAGGGCGCGCGGCTTTCTCGAGGGCGTCGCCGGCGAATGTTCTATCTCGTATAACGATAGCTCCGGAAAATACCTGATTTTATACTGCCGGGTTGGGACGGGGGAAATAGTGCTGGTGGATTTTTCGGATTTCAACGAGCTGGCCTCGGCCAGGGCCCGGGTGGTGTATACGCCTCCGCCCCTGCCGGCGGACGGGAAAGGTCCAGGCGCGTGGTATTATTCAGGCAAGGAGATATACGCGGAGGGGCGCGATCTTTTCGCCATCTACATGCACCCCCTCGAATACCAGCCGCGGCTTGTAAGGGTCCGCCTTCCTCAGCCGCGGTAAACGATTAGCTCCACTCCTGCCTCCCGCATCATATCCTGGGCAAGCGGATCGTTATACGGGTCGCGGAAGATGAAGGTAAGGATGCCGCTGTTGATGAGCATCTTGGTGCAGATTGAGCATGGCTGGTTGGTGATGTATATCACCGCCCCCTTGATGGATACACCGTGATAGGCCGCCTGAATGATGGCGTTCTGTTCGGCGTGCAGTCCCCTGCACAGCTCGTGACGCTCGCCGGAGGGCACGTTGTAGATGGTGCGCAGGCATGTTTCGGGCGTGCAATGGGTGATTCCGGCAGGAACGCCGTTGTAGCCGGTCGTTAGGATGCGGCGGTCCTTGACGATGACGGCGCCGACACGGCGGCGGACGCAGGTGGCGCGTGTGGCGACATCGTCCGCTATTTTCATGAAATACTGGTCCCACGACGGTCTATCGGTCACCTGTCAACCTCGTACTTGAAATCGAGTGTGGTCGTAATTCTTCCAGCGGTATTGACTGTAAGCCTGGCCTTAAGTGGGATATACTGGTCCCTCGAAAATATGGTCCTCCTTGGTGGGACGAGCAGGTCAGGGTGCTCCCTGCCGAACTTCTCCATGCCTTCAGCAGGGATTCGGTTCGAGAAATTACGCGTTTCACCCGGATGAAGTGCGAGGCGCGAGGTGGACCGGCCGAATTCGACTCGCTCGATCTCCTCGGAGTCGTACATTATCGAAAGCACCGCCAGGGGAGG
>Ga0116174_10003830_pt1 | contig 12190 bp, 10 predicted proteins | sample AD_UKC087_MetaG_FD_89801 | JGI IMG/M metagenome (GOLD analysis project Ga0116174, IMG submission 89801) | Active sludge microbial communities of municipal wastewater-treating anaerobic digesters from USA - AD_UKC087_MetaG | ecosystem: Engineered > Bioreactor > Anaerobic > Digestate | place: USA...
AGCGGGCTGCCGCGGGTGGCCAGGCGGATCGGGCGCTGTGGGGGGGGCGGGTCAGGAGAGGTGGGGCGGTCGGGGGTCATGGGAAAGGTGGAGGGGCGGGGTCGAGGAGGCCCTGGACGCGTTTGCGAATGAGTTCATTGCAGAGGGCAATCTCCTGCCGACGCTGGCGCAGGGCGGCCTCAGTGATCGTCTGTAAGTCGTCGATGTTGTAGAGAAAGACGTTGTCCATCCGATTCACATCCGGATCGATATCGCGGGGGACGGCGATGTCGATCAGGAGCAGCGGGCGTTGTCGGCGCAGGCGCATCAGGGGTTCGAGGCGCGGGCGATCGAGGATGTAGTGGGGGGCAGAGGTGCTGCTGACGGCGATGTCGATTCGTCCGAATTCGCCGACCCAGTCGTCGAACGGAATGGCCTTGCCTTCGAGTTCCGCGGCGAGGGCGGCGGCGCGGTCGAACGAACGGTTGGTGACGATCACCTCGGAAGCGCCGCGGGAGAGAAGGGCGCGCGCGGTCTTGCCGCTGATATCGCCGGCCCCGATGACCAGGACGGCGCGTCCGGCCAGCGAACTGAAAATCTTCTCGGCCAGATCGACGACGACCGATCCGACGGAGATGCTGCCGCGCTGGATGCTGGTCTCGGTCCGGATTTGTTTGGCCACATTGAAGGCCCGCTGGAAGGCCTTGTTCAAGTGCCGTCCGGTATGGTGATGGCGCAAGGCAAGCGCGTAGGCACGCTTGAGTTGTCCGAGGATTTCCGTTTCGCCCAGCATCATGGAATCGAGTCCCGACGCCACTCGGAACAGGTGTTCGAGGCTTTGGGGCTCGTGCCAACCGTACAACTCCGGGGCCAGATTCGGGTCCAATCCATGATAGCTCAGCAGGAAGTCGCGCAGTGCGGCGAGTGTACGCTGGGGGGCGCGCGGAGCGGCGGCATAGATTTCGACGCGGTTGCAGGTGGAGAGGATGACCGATTCCTCGGCGAGCGCTTGGGCGCGGAGTTGGGCGAGGGCGGAAGGGATGGCGGTCTCGGGGAAGGAGAGGCGCTCCCGGATTGCCACGGGCGCCGTATTGTGACTGAGTCCGACGACGACAACTGCCATGGCTCACGGGTTGTGGATGCCGGACAACTGGTTGAAGCCTGCGAACGTCAGGAGGACGAAGCAGAAACTGCCAATGGCCCACCAGGCGAACCAGCGCCCGCCGCCTTGGAACTGCCACCGGCGCAGCAGCAGGATGGCGTAGGCCAGCCAGATGAAAATCGTCCAGAGAATCTTCGCGTCGACCAGGAAGAACACGCCGCGCTCGTGTTTGAGCCAGATGGTCCCGAACACCATTCCGGCCGAGAGCAGCGCGAGTCCGACTACGAGCGACTGCCAGGTGACCGTTTCAAGCCTTTGGATGGGAGGAAACAGCGAGAGCACCGCCCTGAGCTTGTCGCGTTTCAGGTCGCGTTCCTGGGTCAGGTACATCATTGCCGTGATTGCGCCCAGTCCGAACGCACCGTACGAGAGCATCACCAACGCGGCGTGTAGGCTCGTCATAGTGGGGATGAACTGCGGTACCGGATCGCGTGTGTCCAGTCCGGGCATGAGAGCGAAGACGCCGACGCAAAACAGCACGGGCGCCGCGAATGCGCCGAGAAAACGGAGGCGCCGGACGAGTCCGATGATCAGGTACGCGGCCACGATGGCCCACATCGAGAACATGGTGGCTTCGAAGAGGTTGTTGACCGGGCATCGGGACAGCGAGAAACCGCGTTTGATCATGGCGCTGGTCTGGAGCCCCATCGCGGCCAGGAGCAGGATGTAAATGACGCGATTGTCTGTTCGAAACCCTTTGCGCCAAAGCAGAATCGCGTAAAGGGTGCTGATGCCATACACCCCCACCGCGACCGCGAACAGGTTTCGATCCGTAACGCCGAACACAGGCTGAGGGTAAACCGGTGCGGAGCGCCTGCAAGCTTGGAGAGGTCCGGGCGCGTGACTTGAGTGTTCATCGGCGATTGAATTGGGGCGTGAGCACACATTGTCTCTTGCGGCGCGAATGGATCGGGGCAGTCGGCTTGGCAACTGTCGCAGCGTCTCCGCTGTCGGCGTTTGCCAGCCAGCGCCAGCCGGCGCGGCGCTTTCACGTCTGCCTCTCGCCGGTGATTGTCGAGAGCGACCCGGATTTGCTGATGAGCGTGCGCCAGGCCGGAGTGGAGGTTGTGTGGCTGGCCGGGTACTTCTACGGCCACCGGCCATACGCCGACGATTTGATCCGCCGCGCCCGCGCGCGGCTCGAGAAGGCCGGCCTGGAGTCCGAACTGATCACGGTTCCCCTCGGTCTTCCGGGCGATTCCCTTGGCGCGCATGACGGCGACTTTCCGCTGACGCCGCCACGGCATTGGCAGACCGGGCAACGCCCCGACGGGCAGAGTTGCGCCGGCACGTCACTGTACGCTCCCGCAACGGACGAGAACGCGGCTGCGCTGCGGCGTCTGAGGGCTTACGGGTTTCGCCGGTCATTTGTGGATGACGATTTCCGGCTGGGAGGACTCGATGTGGCGTCTATGGACGCGTGACCAGGTTGTCCTCCTCGGCGAGGGATTGGACGATCATGTCGACGGTTTTCTCGATCGCGCCTGTGTTGACTTTCACCACGGCGACGGCGTTGCGTCCCAACTCCGCGCGGGCGGCGGGGTCCGCCAGCAATTGATCGAGCGTTTGTTCGAGTTCGGCAGCGTCTCGAACCTGCCTGGCGCCTCCGCTCCTGACGAAGCTCTCGGCGATCGCCGCGAAGTTCTGCATGTTGGGCCCGAACACCATGGCCTTGCCGAGTGCGCCCGGCTCGACGGGATTCTGCCCGCCTTCGGCCGTGAGGCTTTTGCCGACAAAGATGACGGTGGCCGTTTCGTAGAAGTCCTTGAGCTCGCCGGTTGTGTTCACCAGAAGGCATTCGAGGCTGCGCGCGGCCAGTTGGGTCGAGCCGGTTACCTCGCGTCGGTAGATGAACTTGATGCCGCGGGCTTCGAGTTCGCGTCCGACTTCCCGCCCCCGCTCGAAGTGGCGCGGCACAAGGACAAGGAACAGGTCGGGATGGCGTGCGCGGAGGCGCGGGAGGATGTCGGCGAGGAGGGCTTCCTCACCGGCGTGCGTGCTGCCGGCGACGAGAATTGGTGCATCGTCGGGAACGCCAATCTGACGCAGGAGCACGGCGGCATCGAACAGACGCCGTTCCTCGAGTTTGGCGGCGTCGAATTTCAGGCTGCCGACCACGCGCACGGTTTCGGGGCGGCATCCCAGTCGAACCAGGCGCGCCGCGTCCTCATCGCTTTGTGCGCCGACGCCGGCGAGCGTCGCGAAGAGCGGTCGGAACAGCGGTCGGAACAGGCGGTACCCCCGGTACGAGCGTTTGGAGAGGCGTGCGTTGACCAAAAAGACCGGCGTGCGCCGGGCGCGGGCTTTCCAGAGGAAATTGGGCCAGATCTCGGCTTCGACGAGCACGATGGCATCCGGGTGGAGGACCGCCTGGGCTCGTGAGACGCAGCTTCGGAAGTCGATCGGGTAGTAGACCTTCTCGATGCGGGTCGGAAGCTTCTTGCGCAATTCCCCCATGCCCGTCGAGGTCGTGGTCGAGACCACGATCTTGAGGTTTGGCACGCGCGGTTCGAGGGCGCGAATCAACTGGGCGCACAGGTTGACCTCTCCGACGCTGACCGCGTGCATCCAGAGGATGTGGCGGTTTGTGACGGCGTGTTTGACTCTGGCACTGAAGCGTCCGAAGCGCTGATGAAATCCATCGCGCCAGTTCCCGCGGCGCCACATCTTCCAGAAGTAGAAGGGCGCACTCAGACAGAAACCGACCGTAAACACCAGGCTGTAGAGAGTCCGCATGCCGTTTCGCAGACCATTATCGCGTCCCGCCCTCTCGATGCAATGCCGCAGTCACGCGACTCGGCGCGGAACGGTGCGTCTGGAGGTTGTCGGTGGGGATGGAGTTTGCGCCGCGTGAGGCCTGCCTGCCGCGCCGGCCTGTGCCGTGCCCGACACGGCAGACAGGCCGCTGCGCTTTGCGGCGCAGACAAGGCACGCGGCCTACAGCGTGAGTCTCCATCCGTTGGAGGCCCGGCGCCCTCACCGGGCGACAGAACACCGCCAATCTTCAGATGCACTGGCGCGGACCAGCCCGACACGGACGTCGGAACATGGGCCGGGACGCCGCGCCGGTTACCGGGCACGGACTCGATAGAACCGCGCGGTTCCAAGCGGCACCGGGATTCTCCAGGATGTGATGCCGGTGGTCGATGCGGTGAGCGTTGCTGCCACTTCGCCGATGTGCGTCGCTGTCGCGCCCTCGAGCACTTCGTACGTGCGGCCGTACACCGAGGTCCAGGAAAGCGTCGGCGGCGCTGGAAAAATGGCTACGGTGACCGGAACCTCAGGTCCGATCAGTCGGAATTCAACAGGCGCGGTTTGGTAGCGGGCGCCGTCGGAGGCGGTCACCACGGCAACCACGCTGTGTTGACCCGCGCCGAGTTCGGTTCCCGGCAAGACGAATGCCGCCGTCTGCGCATTCGTCATTGCGGCCAGCCAGCCCCCAGTCCCGAACAGTTCGATCCGATCGATGTCCGTCCGATTCGCCATCACATCGAATGGCATCACGGCTTCGACCGCGAACTCGGTCTGCCCGACCGGACACCGCAAGGTTGCTTCGAGCGGGGTGTTGCAGATGCGGACTCGAGTGGTGGCGCGGGTTTGAGTCCGCACCGAACTGCCTTCATAGGCCACGGCTGTCAGTTCATGGTGACCGTCGGGGTAGGCTGCACTGTCGAAGGGGAAAGTCAGATCGAGCTTTGCGCTTCCGGCGGTCACATAGAGGTGATTCCGAGGGGCCAGATCGGGTCGGTTCTCATCAAGTCGCACCGGCGCCGAGGGGTCCATTTGGAAGTGATCGGGAGCGGACCACGCGCATTCGATCTGGGCCGCGGCGAGGCCCGGCGAGCGGGCATAGAGGAAGAAGGAGACAAGCTTGTCGCTCATGACGAAGATGTCCTCGGCTGACACCCCGTCCGGCCCCTGCAGCATGGGAGATGCGTTCACTTCTTGCAGAACCTGGCGGACCAGATTGGCCGTGGTGCCGGCGGGTGGATTGGTGGCTCCGACTGTGATGCTCTCGCCGTTAGTCTTGATCAGTGTGCATTGCAGGACATCGCCTTCGGCCGCGGTCGCGTCGATTGTGTAGGAGCGCCATGGCCGCGCCGCGGAATCGACGAATCGAGGTTGGGCAGGGTGGACGAGGGTTGTCAGGGATGGTCCGCTCCCCTGCGACTCGATGGCGGTGAGGCTGACATCCTCTCCGGAGCGTCCGGGTAGGAGCGAGATCAGCCTGATGCGATCGCCCACCGCGGTGGCGGCGACGAGGGTGGCATTGGACTGGCTGTTGACCAACGTGGCGAGGTTGGTTGCCACGGACTCCAAAGTCGCTCCCGCGGGCACGGTCCAGTCGAAGCTGGTCGGACCGATCCCGATCGAGACGGCGTTGCCTTCCGCCGGGGGCAGGTTGGTCACGGTGAAGGCCAGGACACCGTCCACGAACAAATCCACCTGCTGCAAGGGACGCGTCGCATCCGCGGCCCGGAATTGCAGGCTGAGATTAGTGATTCCCACGAGCATCGGTGGTTCGGACGATGACGGCGGTTCATGGAGCGCGACGCCGTCTGGTGCGCGGATTCCGTTGGCCGAGGCGGCGTGGCCGTTTTGAAAGCCCCATGCTCCCATACCGGGACGGGCGAAGGGGGCGGCCAGCGGCTCACCCACGAGGACACCCTGATACGGGCTGGCCAGGCCTTGATAGCAGCATTCGGCAATGGTGAAGCCGCGGGCCTGGTAGAAATAGACGCTCGGGTCCGGGAACTTCTCCGTGTAGTTGCACGGCTCGACGACCGTGCCGTAGCTGGCCGTGGCGCCCGCGCGAAGGAACGCCAGGAGGTTCGTCTGGCCGCATGGCTCGAAGAGGCAGCCTCCGTAGGAGGTGAGGCTGTCCGCCATCGCCCCCGGCACGAACGTGTCCTTGGTGACGCTGAACTGGGCGAGACCGGTTTGCATGCCCAACAGGTCGGACAATCCGGAGGTTTGGTTCGAGTTGGTTGCGATCAGCGGAAACAAGCCGTTGATCTGCATGTCCAGAATCGCATTGTCGAAATTCGGGAACCGCACATTCCGGGCTGAGTCGGTGGTTTTCTGGAGCAGGACGGTTTGGGTGGGGAAGGCGCCGTCGCTGGCCACGCCGCGATCCACGGTCTGCATGGCCTCTGCGAGGATTTCCGCGGTCAGCATGGTCGCCAGAAAGCGCGGTTCGTTTGTCGTATCGGGTTGGGAGCCGAACGCCCGTTCGGTGGCGAAGTACGAGTTGTTTCCTTCGGGCGAGATTCGGCAGGGGCTCGAAGTCCGCCAGTCGTTGGTCTTGAATCCGTAGAACAGCACCGATGTCGTGCTGTTCACGTCACGTCCGTCGATCACCCTGTATGGAATGTCCATCGAGAGGACGACGAATCGGATCTGGCTGGCCAGGCGGCGCTCGGTCAACGCCGTGAGAAGCGGGTTCACCAGCAGATTCTGGCACTGCGTGCGAGTCCAGTCGGTCCTGCTGCCTGTCCACGCGATGCGGACGATGTTCCGCGGGGGCAACTGGCGGCGTTCGCGATAGTAGTTGCCCAGCGCCATGGAATTGGCGCTGTGCGAGTTCACCACCACTGCGACATCCAGGCCGCTGCCGCCGGCCTGAGTCAGCGCAAACGGAAGGGCCAGCAAACACAGCGGCGCGAGCAGGCGTTGAATCCAGTGGGCGTCTTGTCTCATGATCCGTTGATCCTGTTGGCCAGGCGCGGTCGTTGTCGGCCCGCGGACTGTGCCCGGTGGAACTGCTGCCCGCAAGCCTCAAGGAGACGCCTCGTGTTGTCGGAGGGACGATGGCGGAATGCCGGATGGTGCATCTGGTTTTTGTCGGTGTTCTGTCGCCCGGTGAGGGTGCCGGGCCTACAACGGATCGAGATTGCCGGAGGGGCGGCGCCTGTCTGCCGCCTGCCTGCCGGCAGGGCAGACAGGTCCTCGTCGCCCGCCAACAGGGTTTGCAGGTCTCTTCGCCGGGGACGAGGACGCCCCCACTCCGGCCTCCGACTCACGGACAGCTTAAGCCGGCAGCAAGCCGGCGCCCCGGCCTTCGTGTGTGTGAGCATTGCACTCCAGGCCGCGTACCCTGTCTGCGCCGCAAAGCGCAGCGGCCTGTCTGCCGTGTCGGGCACGGCACAGGCAGGCGCGGCAGGCAGGCACCCCCGCGGCGCGTGCTCGATTCCCACCGATGACCTTCAGATGCACTGAACGGGGCGCCAAGGGCGCTCTTTTTCATTCGCGTTTCGGGCTCGAGTCGGCTAGAGATAGGGAGTTTCCAATGAAATCGACCGTGCCTGTTGCTTCTCGAAGCCGTTCAGTCGGGGGTTTCACGCTGATCGAACTGCTGGTTGTCATCGCCATCATCGCCATTCTGGCCGGCATGCTGTTGCCGGCGTTGGCGCGCGCCAAGGACAAGGGGCAGCGTATCAGTTGCATGAACAACCTCAAGCAAGTCAGCCTTTTCCTGCAATTGTACACCGACGATTACAACGACATCTTTCCGGCCCACCGAAACCAGAACGTGAACAATGCCGATGAAATCGTCTCGCTCACCAACTGGTGGGGAACGACGATTATCGGATACGCCCGAAACCAGTCGAATCTGTTCCGGTGTCCGGCCATCAAGGGCAAGCGCCTGGACAACGGCCTGCGCTGGGAGTGGAAGTTCGACTGCCACAAGGTCGGGTACGGCATCAATTCGTGGTTCCTCAGTCTGTGGCCGTACACCGATCAAAGCCTCACGGTCGGCGGCATCCGATTCGAGACGAAACCTTGGTTCAAGCGCACGTCGATCGTGACGCCCACCGACACGCTCATGATCGGCGACTCCATGCCCAAGATCGACGGCATGTGGAGCAGCAGTTGCTACTGGCCCTGGGCCTGCATGGACCCCAAAAACTCCCAGTACGGCGGATACGAGGGAATCGACCGCAACCGCCATCGCGACACCGGCGTGGTTGTGTTCACGGACGGCCATGCCGAAGCGCGCAAAGACGCCAAAATCAACCCTCCGCGCGATCCGGGCTTCGGCGACGCTCGAGGTCTGATCAATTCCAGGTATTGGGACCCGCTCAAGCGCGGCGGCGACCGCTAGCCCGCATATTTCATACTCCATCCTGCACAGGGCGATCAGACTTCGCAAGAGGACTGCTATGCAGGCTAGAAAAGCAAAACCGCGCCAGGCTTGAGCGACAGAGATATGCAACATACTGTTCCTATCGAAGAACGCCTTCACGACCGACAGAATGCTCGTGGTCCCTTTCTGGGCGCGATTTTGCCAACTAGCTCGGTCACGGTTCCTCGCGAAGCGTGTGAAATAATCGGGCTGGCCCGCATGGGTCCACAGCGTCGAGTTGTCGGCGTTCCCCAGGTCACAACCCCATGAAACATGCGGACCAGCCCGAGAATCTCATGCCGGTCCGGATCAAGATTTGCGGGATCACATCGATCGAAGATGCTGTGAGCGCACTGAATGCCGGCGCGGATGCGCTGGGCCTGATGTTTTATCCGCCCAGCCCCCGTTGCGTTTCCCTCGACGCAGCAAGTGCCATTGTCGCATGCGTGCCGCCGACCGTGGCGACGGTTGGTGTTTTTGTGGACCCCGAGGCGGACTTCGTGCGCGAAGCCATCGCCCGCACTGGACTGAACACGCTGCAGTTTCATGGCAACGAAACACCCGAGTTCTGCGCTCAATTTGGGTTGAAAACGATCAAGGCCTTCCGTTTGCGCAACCGCGCCGCGCTCGACGGAGTCCGCGCCCACTCGCTTTCGGCCTGGTTGCTGGACAGTTGTGTCCCGGGCGTTCCGGGCGGCAGCGGGCAGACGTTCAACTGGGATCTGGCCGTCGAGGCAAAGCGGTGGGGCAATCCGGTCTTTCTGGCGGGAGGACTGACTCCGGAGAATGTTCGGGACGCGGTCCGGCGCGTTGCGCCGTTTGGGGTGGACGTATCGAGCGGTGTCGAGGCTTCGCCCGGACGCAAGGATCCCGTTCGACTCAGGCGGTTCATCGCCGAGGCACGGGCCGGAGCGGACGAATCGCCGATGGCCCTCGGTTTGCCGCAGCGGGTCTGAGCCGCAAGACCGAACACCGCGGGATTGGCCGTGAACGAAGCCCTTCGCCAGGAATCCAGGAGACTCGAACAGTCCTGGACGCGTCACAGCGCGCAGATGCTCGAGACCTACCTGGTCGCCGATGTCGAAGACCCGCGCATCAATGTCCAGAGCCTCCTGACGCGTCATTTCCTCATCTTCGCCTTGTCGGGGCGGCATTTCGAGATGGCCGACGCGGAGCTGCGCTTTGCGGCCTGCCTCAACTGGATACTTAGGTTCGCCAAGGAGAACCCCGATGTCGATGCCATGGCGGGCGTTCGGCACGCGCTGCAATGCGGCGCCGATAACGCTGAAGGGGTGGAGTTGCCGCATTTTCTCCGCGCGACTTATCGTGCGCTTTCGGCGGGCGCGGAGGGCGGGGCCGCGCCGGACTACGTGAGCGCGGCTCTCGAGGGCGTGGCGTTCGACGGGAGGCGGCCCCGCCTGCCCGCCAGCGTTCTGGATACGTTCATGGACCTCTGGCGCACAGTGCTTTCCTCCGAAACATCACCAGCGCGGCGTGTGCTGGAGCCGGCCTGCGGCAGCGCCAACGATTACCGCTTCCTGGAGGCCTGCGGGCTTGCGAGCCGGGTGGATTACACCGGATTCGATCTGTGCGAGCACAATGTGCGGAATGCTCGGAAGCTCTTTCCGCGCGCGCATTTCGAGGTCGGGAACGTCTTCGAGATTGCCGCCGGCGATCGTTCATACGATCATTCGTTCGTGCATGATCTCTTCGAGCATCTTTCCCCCGAGGGGATTCGGGCGGCGGCGAAGGAACTGTGCCGTGTGACGCGCCGCAGCCTCTGTCTGCACTTCTTCAACATGGATGAAATCGATGCCCACGTCGTGCGCCCCGTCGAGGAGTATCATTGGAACACGCTGAGTCTGGATCGTATGACCGAGCTGTTCGCGGAGGAGGGATTCAACGGTCGGGGCTACCATATCGGAACCTACCTGCGCCGGCGTGTCGGCTGCGAGCACACGCATAATCCCCGCGCTTACACGCTGATTCTGGGGGCTTCGACTCCGGCCGCGGATCGAGCACGATGAAAGCCATCCGAAGGAGAATATTTTCCATACTGAAGGGTCCGCGGCATACGCGACAAAGACTCCTCACCCCGTCCCTCTCCCATCCGACCTGCCTGCCGAAGCCCGGGCGCAGGCAGGTGGGAGAGGGTGCCCGGAGGGCGGGTGAGGGTGACGGTGTCTCACATCCCACGGATTCCTCTGCAAACGTCCTGCGTGTCCTGCTGTTTCTCGCACTTTCATGCCCGGTTGTTTGGTCTGCGGTTCCGGAAATCGCAGGGCCTGAAACTCGAGAAGGCGAGCGCGCGGCGGTGGAAGATGCCGCGGAGGTTGCGCACAAGAGCACGGGCCAGAAGGTCGCCGAATACTTGCGCGGACACGGGGCCTCGAAGACCACCACGATCATCGCCATCTCCACCCTGCCGATCGTCGAACTGCGTGGCGCGATCCCAGTCGGACACATTCTCTATCCGGACATGGAGAAATCGACCCGTCTGGGCCGGGACGACCTCGAGCGATCTGCGCGGATCTTTGTCTATGCGGTGGTGGGCAATATGTTGCCCGTGCCGTTCATTCTGCTGCTGCTCGGGCCGATATCCAGGATCTGCATGAAGGTGCCGTGGGGCAAGAGGTTCTTCGATTGGCTCTTTGCCCGCACCCGGCGCAGGACTGCCGATATCGAAAAGTACGAGACCTTGGGTCTGACCGTGTTCGTCGCGATTCCTCTGCCGGCCACGGGCGCCTGGACCGGGGCTTTGGCTGGCTGGCTGTTGGGAATGAGCTTCGGTCACTGCCTGCTTTCCATCTTTCTCGGCGTGGCGATTGCCGGTGTGATCATGACCGTCCTTGCGCTGATGGGCTGGATCGGCGCCGCCATCGCCGGCGTCGTTCTGCTGGCCTTCTTTCTTGGCATTCTGGCGAAGGCGCTGAAGGCTGCAGACCTGTGACGGGCGGCTTGATTCAATGGATGGCAGACGTGACGGTCGGTGATTATGAAGGAGCTTGAACAGCGGTTCATGAAGCGGATCAACCGGCAGCGGAAGCGGTCTGGCACGTTGGGGCGAAGCGGTTCGCGAATGCTGCCGACATCGGTTGGGCGAGGTCGCGCGCCTGGCCCTGGCGCGAGCGCCTGCCGATCACAGGGCTTTGGCGGAAGCCTAACTTGACGGAGTGAACGCGGGGCTGGCGGCCTTGGGCGCCGCGCCGCCCGAGTATCTGCTCCTGCGCTCGACTCCGCGTTCCTGGCTGCCCGAGGGCTCGATTCTGGTGGGTTACTCGATGTTTTTCACCCTGCAAGAGGGCGACGGAGCTGGAGAGAGGTCGTTGGGCTGCGTTCTTCGAGAATTGCTTCCAGCCGAGGCATTCGCGTTCTTTGCGCCGATTGCGACCGACTGGGATGCGGCGGTGGACGACACCGTACTCGAGAATCCGCCGGTGCCGTCGACAAACGTGTTCTCCTTCGAGTCATCGGGGCAGGGGAGCAACTTGGACGACTCCCAACCGGTCCGAGGTTGCCGGCATGCTCGATCATGTCAAGCGCTGGGGCGGACGCGCCACGCCGGACTCGGTCGGATACGCGCTGGTCCGTCAATTCCGGAATCAGGCGATCCATCTGGTGCTCGAGCCCGTGACGACCCGGTCCTGACCATGCAAACCGCACGCATCCGATCATCGTGACTCCAGCAATGAACGAGGACCAACCCCTCTCGACCATCGAAACCTCCGATGGCGTCGCCCGCTTCGTCACGACCCGCTGGAGCGTGGTGCGTCGGCTCTGGGACCCGCTCTCAGGACAGCCTGTGCGCGGCGGTGGGAACATGGCCCAATACGGGCGGTTTGAAAATGGACCGGGGCACTGGGGCCTGAGGGCGTCACGAAGAGGGCCGACGGATCTCTCCGCCGGCCCATGGGAGGCTGTGC
>Ga0116174_10003831_pt1 | contig 12185 bp, 11 predicted proteins | sample AD_UKC087_MetaG_FD_89801 | JGI IMG/M metagenome (GOLD analysis project Ga0116174, IMG submission 89801) | Active sludge microbial communities of municipal wastewater-treating anaerobic digesters from USA - AD_UKC087_MetaG | ecosystem: Engineered > Bioreactor > Anaerobic > Digestate | place: USA...
CCAATGCCTGGCCACTAAGGGCAATCACCGCAAAAAGCAGCGTCAGGAACAGTCGGTTTAGCTTAGTTTGCATGTCTTCTCCTTATTTCAGATTAATAAGCATCATCTTCGAGCAGGGAAACCCCGCTCTTCCGCAAGAGTTATAATCTCCCGCATTTATGTCAAGCAAATCTTATTCCTCAAGAGTAAGATTCTTATAGCTGGTAATGTTAACCTCACGCTCGGTGGTTTTGATATACTCAAGATGAACCGAATCTCCCATCCTGCTAAGGGGAAGGAAGCTGCTCAAATTACTGGTGGCAACGAAGATATGCCCTGGATCTTCCTGCAGGGAAAAGTAGTAATATGATCTCCCGTCCTTGATATCCATGGCAATCCTGGATATACTCCCCTCTGCTTTCACCATTTCCACGCCCCCATCAGCTGATGTGCCGATACGTGCCGATGCCAGGACCATCTGATAGCTCTCACGGGCTGCTTTCAAGCTCTCACCCACCCCGACCAGCGAGTAATCCTTCACCGAGACAAAGCAATACATCTTCACCAGTCCTGCAGCATCCTTGAGGGTCATAAAATAGGTCGGCAAACCGTTTAAGTTTACCAAAATAGGGAAAGTGGCGTAGTATTTGAATTGCTGCACCTTGCCCTGCGCTGAGCGCATTGCTGCGTATTCAGTGGCTCCGGAAACCATGTAAAGAGCTGTACGTTTATTGCGCGTGTCGCAAAGGACGAAACCCACCGTACCTTCATCAGCGCCCACGCTGGACATTCCAGTATAGAAATAGCTGCGGCCATCGTTGCCGTAGATTACATTGAATCCCTCTGTGGTGCTTAGCATATCCCGCTTGCCAAAAATGGTATTCCAAAATCCTCGCACATATCTGCCCCACCAGTTCAGTTGCGGGATCACAAAATATGAGGGCTGTACCCGATCAACCCAGGCAGGTATCAGTTTGTCGTCAAAACCATGTTCGGTCTTTATCAGCGGGTAATAACTGATCTTCCCTGTTCCCGCATGGATGGTGGCCAAACCCAGGGCTTCAGGCGCTCTAACCCCGATATTATGGTTATATACCGTGATGGTCCAATACGGTTCCCCATTATCATCAAGTTCAAAGGTGTCCCCTGCCATGGCGATTCCAGTATAGCCATTCAGATACAGATGACGTTTCAAATCCTGATTGAAAAAGGCTGATCTCTGGTAAATGACATTAATGGCTTTGCCATTCAATTCGCGTACAAATGTGATATCCTGGGAGTTTGTGGCAGACACCATTATATAGCCGGGAGTGCCGTTCTTCGTATTGGCCAGCCACTTAAAGAATCCACTGTGCAGTAATGGCACCACCCAATATAGCTTGCCATTCACCATCTGAATGGTGGGAGTGCCCAGATTCACCCTGCTGCCCAGGGCAAAATCTTCTCCCAATTTTTTCTCTGCCAGGGAAGCAGCGAAGGCCTGGTCGATGATGGGAACCTGATTCATATTTATCGGTGAGACCAACTCCGAGAATTGTTCTTTCTGGATATCTCCGATCATGCCCCGGTAACTCTTTGCCCGGAACAATCCGGAGGAAGAGATGGTGAGGATAAGAAACAGTAAGCCCAGGATGACGTATACATAGACAATGGGTTTCTGAGCTTTCCAGACAAAGACAAAGGGTAAAAGCACCAGCCCCAGCTTGGGAATCAGGGACAGGAACCTCCAGGAAAGCACTGGGAGCCCGAAATACAGAAGAAAAGCCAGAATGGCCAGACTGATAATGCCAGCCTGATATGGCTTCAGGTCAAACGAATTGAAGTTAACTCTGATCTGCTGATGAGATACGGTAGAGCTGCTTGATTGCATAAATCCATCTCCTTTGACTAACGATGTATGTGAATACCAGAACTACGAAGCCCCAAAGCTGTCAACTATTTTCCCGCCCCTCCCATTTGTTTTTGTGATACAGCCTGAAAACGTAGGGATCGCTTTCACGATCACATAGGACATCGCTTCCTGCCTTACACCAGCTACGCAAGTCAAGGTCATCCCAAAGACATCCTGAGCGTGGCTTGGGATGTCCTTGGGAAGTCTTTGGTTTGTATAGGAGAAATCAGCCTGCAGGTTATGATAAGAATGCTGAGCTAAAATAAGATCATCACAGAGAACCAGGAACACAATCTCATGATATGAAATTAGTTAGCAAGATAGTGAAGCTCAAATGATATACGAAGCTAGGCAAAATGGGTTTTACAAATGTAGCGACATTAGCATTGGGTGCATATATATTACCTCTTTCCAAGCATCTGTGAGCGAATTTGCTATTTGTGGTGATTCTTTATCCGTCATGCCGATTGGGAAGACCGTTACAGCCACTTTTTCCTTGACAGTATTAGTACAACATCGTCTGATGGCGTAAGTGAAAAAATATAGTAATAATAGGAGATATAGATGCTTACCATAGATTGGAAAGAACGCTTGACGCTGGATACGGACTACTACTTGGAGCACAAGTTACCGCTTCAGGATTATGATTTTGAGATCATCTTCAATGCTTATCCCGAACGCAGCCATGGCAAGATCCCGGCAGATGTGATTGTCTTCATCTCTGGGATCATCGTGCAGCGCCTGGGAAAGAAGCACACAGAGCATATCCCATTTTTCCGTCATCTGTGGTTAAAAAAAGGCGATAATGGCAAGCTGGCCTTTGCCTCGATCATGAGCAAGATAGCTCACAAGGAGTCTGACATCTATATCCCCCTGATGGAAGAGGTGATGGCCAAAGCGGATAGCAATGAAATTGGCTCGTTGATGGATAAAGTGATGCTGCCCCTTTGCCGCAAGCATGACGAAAAGTATCTGCCGATCGTTTTTGGATGGACTCGGCGCGCTACGGACGCGGTGGCCAAACAAGCCGCCAATCTGTGCTTGAAACTGATCAAACGCAGAGAGGATCTGATCCCCGAGGTGCTCAAGCACTTTCAAAACATGTGGTCGTATCCCCTGGGAGAGGCTCAAGGCTTTCATGTGACGCTGCTGAAAACTGTGGCCAAGCTGAATCCGGAGCTTTATCTAAATGTTTGGCACGAATATGGCGTATCCAGAGATCCCCAGATCGTGGAAATCCTGTGTTCTTCCATCCAGGACTACCACGCGGAGATCGAGCCCATGATCGATCTATGGACCAGAAGTGGCAATGCCCGGGTAAAGAAGGCCGGCACTAACGCTTACCGGTTGATAATGAGAAAGAAAGGAGCCTGAAAAGGAAGTGGACCTGAGCATATACATCACGACACAGGGAATGGAACGCCTGCATAAACGCATCAATGACCTGATGACAGAGCGTCCGGAAGTGATCAAGGCAGTGGCGATTGCCAGAGAGTTTGGCGATTTGAGCGAAAATGCCGAATATAAGGCTGCCAAAGAAAGACAGCGTGCTATTGACGGTGAAATAGACTATCTACGCAGACGGGCTGCCACTTTGAAGGTGATAGATCCCAGCCATCTACCCAAGGACGCGGTGCGTTTTGGCAGCACGTGCAAGACAGTAGATGAACACACCGATGAGGAGATCAGCTTCAAGATCGTAGGCGCTGCAGAATTGAATTTTTATGAAGACGAGAAGGCATTGCAGGTGGTATCGGTGGTTTCACCGATCGGAAAAGGCCTGCTAGGCAAAAAACTGAATGAGATCGCACTAATCAAAGCTCCCATGGGCGAACGACAGCTAAAGATATTGGAAATAAAATAACATATAAACGGAGAACCAATGAAAAAAGCCAACCCAAAACCTGACCTTAGATATGATCGTAAGAACTTTTGGAAGGAAGCACCCGCTACCGAGCAAAAAGCAGCGATGGATTATGCCATTCCTTACAAGAAGTTTCTCGATGAATGCAAGACAGAGCGTGAAGCAGCCATCTGGATTGAGAAGCTGCTGAAAAAACATAAGTTTGTGAGTATTGACTCAAAGAAAGGCTCCAAAAGAGTATACAGAGTGTTTCGCGGCAAGACCATGGCCGTGGCCATCTTGGGCTCAGAGCCGCTCAACCAGGGATTTAACATGGTGGCGTCTCATATCGACGCGCCTCGCATCGATCTAAAGCAAAATCCGCTCTATGAAGATGGCCCTAGCCAAATGGCCTGCATGCGCACGCACTATTACGGCGGCATCAAAAAATACCAATGGGTATCCACCCCTCTTTCACTGCACGGCGTAGTAGTGAAAAACGACGGCAGCCTGTTGCACATCAGCATCGGCGAAAATGATGATGAACCTGTATTCATCATCCCCGATCTGCTACCTCATCTGGCCTCAAAAGAGCAGTATTCCAAAAATCTGAAAGACGCCATCGACGCCAGCAAGTTGAATCTGGTGTTTTCCGGCATCATTGAAGCCGGCTCTGAGGAAAAGGAAGCTGCCAAAGCATACGCTCTGAAGGTTTTGAACGATAGATACGGCATCACTGAGGCTGATTTTCTCTCTGCAGAGTTGCAGTTGGTGCCCGCTGTGAAGGCTCGCGATGCCGGCATCGATTCCTCCATGGTGGTGGGTTATGGTCAGGACGACCGCGTATGCGCCTACACTGCACTCACCGCGCTGCTGGACAATATGGAGATCAAACCTAAACGTACCATGATTGTCTATTTTTCGGATAAAGAAGAAGTGGGCTCTCAGGGCGCTACAGGCGCTCATTCCGTGTTTATACGCGACTTTGTGGGCGAGCTTCTGGCATATAAGGGCGAGGATAATTCCAGCGCCAACCTGCGCAAGGTATTCCTCAATTCCCAGATCCTTAGCGGCGACGTGACCGCTGTGGTGGATCCAAACTATCCAAATGTGCATGAAAAGCAGAATGCGGTGATCTTCAATCACGGCATGGGCATCTCCAAATTCACCGGAAGCGGTGGTAAATATGGATGCAACGACGCCAGCGCGGAATTTACCGCCAAGGTGTTACAAATCCTGAATTCAGCCGGAGTATTCTGGCAAATGGGCGAACTGGGCAAAGTGGATGAAGGTGGTGGCGGAACCATTGCTTACATTCTGTCAAACCTGGGCGCCGAGGTGTTGGACTGCGGAGTGGGAATCATGGGTATGCATTCGCTGTACGAGCTTTGCTCCAAGGCGGATCTGTATTCCACCTACAAAGCTTACAAGGCGTTTTTGGCAACTTAACAATTAGCATGGGAGGTTCGTAATGAAAAGGTTGTTACTTTTAGCACTGATACCGCTATTAATATTCGGCTGTGTCAGCAACAAGGCTTTCCGCGAGGAAAAGGCAAGGATCGACAAGATTGAAAGCGCACTGGCTCAGAATAATACGGAACTGGGTGTATTGCGCAAAGAGATCATGCAAGATCGCCGTGGCGGGGCGGGTAGCTCCAAGGAAGAGATCGAAGCTCTGGTCACCGTGATCCGGGAAATGAGTGACGATCAGATGAAGCAAAACGCTTTGATGCAAGAAGATATCGCTTTTTTAATGGACAAAATGAGCCAAAATCCAGTAATCGATGCCAGCGGCACTGCCACCAGTACCGATCCTCAGATGGTGAACCGGATGAACGCTTTAGCTGACAATCTGGAGAAGAGCTCTATCGATCTAAATCAGAAGATAGCCGCGATGCAGAAAGACATCAATGCTCTGAAAGCAGGATCTTTGAGTGCCGCATCAGCTGCTGCCGGCAGCCGGGAAGTTGCTGCTCTGCAGGCTCAGATCGAAGCGCAACGCAAAGCTCAGGAAGCTGAACTGGAAGCCCTTCGTAAAGAATTGGCCGCCAGAGATTCTGCCGGAGAAAGCTTGAAACCCGTGGTAGCTGGGAGTTCAGACGCAAACAGCGAACGGGACGAATACGAAAAAGCTCGCATGGAGTATAACCAAGGTAATTACGACAAAGCCCTGCAAAAGCTGGATGCTTTCGTGGCCCGTTATCCCAAAAGCGAGTACGCTGGAAATGCGCATTACTGGAAGGGGGAAAGCCTGTATGCCAAAGGCGAAATGGCCGATGCCCTAAAGGAATTTGAAAAGGTGGTTACCGCTTATCCAGATTCCTGGAAAGTGGCTGATTCTCAGCTGAAGATTGGAATGTGCCAGATGAATATGGGTAACAATAGCGAAGCTCGTTCTGCTTTGAATAAGTTAAAACGCGATTTCCCATACTATGGCCGTATGGATCTGGTGAATATATACCTGGAACAAATGAATCAATAGAACAGCCTGGAACGACTGATTTACGGGATGCGAAGTACGATAGCACTGATCCTCATATTGATCTGTGTGCCCTGCCTTTGGGCTGAGCAAACGCAGAAAGAAGCAGATGAGATCGCCAGTAATCTGGCCCTGCTGATCGAGGCGGGATCTCCAGTTTTTTTGGATCTACGTTGCGGCGAGTGGACACCTGCCCTGTCGCAAAGTCTATCTGAAGAACTGCTTGCCAAAGGAGTGGATCTGCGCGAGATCAAGACTCATACACTCTTTGACGAGGAGTCTGAAATGCCTCAAAGCATACTGCTGGCGGATTATGGGATCACGGAAGCCAGACTTGTGCAAGTAAATCTGGATCTGCACTGGCAAGTGATCGAGCATAAATCCTTCTTCTCTTATCGTAGCGAACGAATCCCTGTTTACCGTTTTGTGGTGAAGCAGTTAGTGCTGCCCCAACATCAGCTAAACAAAGTAGATACATATGATTTCAGCCCGGTGGGGTCCAGAGATAGCAGTATATCTGCACCCCGCCTCCGCTGGTTTGACCCTCTCATTGCCGGCACTGCGCTGGCATCGATCATCTTCCTGCTGTGGACCATCGAATAAAGGACAATGGATGAAACCTTATCTTGGTTTAGTAATGATCTTGCTGCTTGCCTTCACAGCTTGCAGCAAAAATAAAACTGAAATCAGTACTGCCGACAAACTGGCCAAAGCCGATGAATTGTACGCGGCAAAGAAATACACCAAGGCTGCCGTGCTTTACGACGAAATATCTTTTGAGCGCAAATCGGCGTCAACCGCTTATGCCACGTTACGTCTGGCAGATAGCTATTACGCTGTGAATAAGTTTACCGATGCCAGGCTGAAGTATCAGCAATTCATCGATTCCTTTCCCGATCACCAGAACGTGTCCGATGCCTATTTCCGGATCGGTCAGTGTTTGTTTGAAGAATCTTTGAAACCCGATTATGACCAGAACGAGACGGTGGAGTCGATCGAGGCGTTTCGCAATTTCGTGGATCGCTTCCCTCAGGACAGCCGTTATTCCCAGGCCGTGGAGTACATCCGCCGGGGGCAGTTTAAACTCATTGAAAAGAAGTATCAGAATGGCTATATCTATTACAAGATGAAGGATTACAGCGCCGCGTTGATGTACTTCGACGAAGTGATCGCTCTTGGTAACACCGACAATCTGGACAAGATGTCTCTGTACTATTCAGCACTGCTGCATTTGCACCAAAAGAATGCTGAAGCAGCCAAAACGGCTTATCAACGTCTCAGTTCCCGGTATCCGGGATCGAAGGAAGCGGCCAAACTGGCTGATAAGTTTTGAGATGGCGAATATGAACCCCTTAATCAGCTTGAATGGGGCGTGGGCACTTTTGGGAGGGAGCTTTGATCCCATCCACAATGGTCACCTTTACCTGGCCAAAGAGGTGCTCAGCCTCAGTCCGATAAAGAAAGTAATCCTGGTGCCCAGCTTCAATCACAATTTCAAGGGAGATCAGATCGTTCTGGATTACAACAAACGTCTGGAGCTGGCTAAAGAGGCGGTCGATCACTATTGTCCGCTGCACTTCATCATACAGCCTGCAGAGGATTTTCGGTCACCTATCGAGGTGTGGGACGCTGAGCGGGGTGAAAGTGGCTATACCAGCGACCTCATCCGCAAGCTAAAGGCCCAAATGCCGGAGCAAAACTTCGCTTTCATCATTGGAGCGGACAATCTGGAAAAGCTGCCCCAATGGCACGATTTTGCCTGGCTGAAGGACAATCTGCATTTCATTATCCTGCCCAGGCCAGAATCCTCAATGCCCTGCAATGTCCTGAGCATGATCGGGCATACTATCCTGGAGATGCCCTTGTGTCCCATCTCTTCATCGGATATTCGGGCCAGAATCTCTCGAAATGAGAGCCTGGAAGGTTTAGTACCACCTGGCTTGGAACAAAAAATCATGGATTTATATAGATGAGCAATCAACGTTTCCTCGATAGAGTGCCCTAGCCCCAAACAGAGCCTCAAAGAAGAGGTGGCAAACGCCATCACTCATGGCATAGGCGTGGGCTTGGCGATCGCGGCCCTGGTGATTCTGGTGGTATATGCCGCCCGGATCAGCGACACTTGGAAGGTGGTATCCTTTAGCATATATGGCGCCACGATGATCATCCTCTTTCTATCGTCCACGCTGTACCACTCATTTCCCCAGCCTTATCTGAAAAGATTCTTTCGTATTTTGGATCATTCATCCATCTTTCTCCTCATTGCCGGCACCTATACTCCAGTAACCATTGGATCGATGCGCGGCGGGTGGGGGTGGACCCTCTTTGGGGTCATTTGGGGCCTCACTATAGTGGGCATAGTCCTGAAGATATTCGCCATGAGCAAGCTGAAATGGCTGTCCATAGTAGTATATCTGATGATGGGTTGGATCATTCTGATCGCCATCAAACCGCTGATAGCCGTGGTTACAACCAAATTCCTGATCTGGATTCTTGCCGGCGGCCTGGCCTATAGCCTCGGAATTATCTTCTATGTAGCGCGCAAACTGCCCTTTCATCACGCGGTTTGGCATCTGTTTGTACTGGCAGGCAGCATCTGCCATTTCTTTGCGATGCTTTCGTTGATGGGGGCATGAGGTCTTCAACCCAGGACTGGGGGATCCCTTGAGTATAAAGAATAGAACCATCATCAGTTTGCTCCTGAGCTTCTTTCTGATCCTGGGAATCATCATTTTTGCCACCAACATGGTGATCAACAGCTCTTTTGAGGATCTGGAGACCAATACCATTTTGTCCAAACTGCGCAGTTTGCGCAGCGGCCTGGAGCAGGAACAAAAAGAGCTGGAAAAGACAGTGCGGGATTGGGCTCACTGGGACGACATGAGGGATTACGTCAATCATTATAATCCATCTTTCATCCAGAGTAACATCTCAGAATCGCTATTCCAAAACTATAACCTAAACCACGTTGCCATCATCGACACGGACTTCCGCGTAGTTTACGCCGCTGCATACGATCAATACGATGAAGTATATCAAGATCTCAGTGGTATCGGCTTTAACTATTTGGAACAGATGGTTCCGGATCTCAAGAGTATGCAGCCTGCAGACTACTTGAGCTTTACTCTGAAAACTTCATCGGGGCCGATGATGCTGGTCTTCATGCCGATCCTGGACAGCAGTGCCCAGGGCCCGGTGAATGGCTACTTTATGATGGGCCGGATCCTGAAGGACTATTACATTCAAGGAATCCGGGGCTTGAGCGGAGTAAGGACTACTGCCACCGATCTGACTCAGGATTATAACGATACGATTCAGCAGAAAATCAATGACACGGTCACCGGGAACCGCGTCAAGCTGCTGGATAATATATGGATATCCGCTTCAGACTTGCTATACGATGTAAATGGCGATAAGCTCTTCCTGATCGAAATCAGCGCTCCGATGGAGGCTACTGAGATTGCCCGTGATATGCGAAACGTCTTCCTGATCATCTTCATCTGCCTGGCGTTGTTCTTGGGCGTGCTGTTGAATTACATCCTGGGCAAATACGTGCTAAACCGCCTGGTCGATGTACAAAAGAATGTAAAGCATGTAACCGATGATCCCACTAGCGATATCACCCTGGCAGTAAAGGGCGATGACGAACTGAGTGATCTGGCCAACAATATCAATCGCATGCTCGGTTCCCTGCGCGATAGCCGGGTGGAATTGGAAGCTGCCAAGCAACGGGCAGAAGAAAGTGATCGCTTGAAATCCTCCTTTCTCAATTCCATCACGCATGAATTACGCACCCCTCTGAATCATATCATGGGCTTCAGTCAGCTTATCAGCAGTCAAATCAGGGATGGCGAATTGAAGGATTTTGCCCGGCAGATCTACATTAGCGGAGAATCACTGCTAAGGATCATCCAGGATATCATCGATCTTGCTCTGGCAGAGCATTCCATGCTAAAAGCTAAACCACATCCCATACAGGGCTACGATCATTTCTTCCGCAATAAAACCTTGCTGGAAGAAATCCTCAAAGCATCGGGTAATGAACACGCCGTGAAGCTAATCTTCAATGCCGACCAATCCTGCCTGATGAAGGAATTGCTCCTGGATTCGGGTAAGGTAAATCAAATCCTGCACAAGCTCTTCCTCAATGCCGTGAAGTACACTGCCAAAGGTCAAATAGAATTTGGCATGCAGGCCATAGACGCAGAAAACCTGCGCTACTACGTAAAGGACAGTGGAATCGGGATCGAAGAAGAGAAGCAGAAGCTAATCTTCAATTACTTCCGTCAATCCGATGAAGGATCAAACCGGAAGTACAACGGAGTGGGCATCGGCCTTTCCATCGCCAAAAGGATTGCCGAGATCATCGGAGCAACTCTATATGTGGAATCTGTATATAAGCAGGGCAGTTGTTTTTATCTGGATGTACCTTGCATCTCGCGGAAGCTGGTGGTGGATAAAGGAACGGGTTCTCCCACTGATGTGTTACTCAGCCTGCCTGAAGCTAGCTTTTTGGTCGTGGATTCCGACGCCACCGCTATGGTGATTATGAAAAGTCTGATCACCAGCATTCATGCTTCTTGCCATGTAAGCTCCGGCATAAAATCAGCACTTGAGATTGCCCGGGTCAATACCGGTATCAACTGCGCCATCATCGCGGTTGAGCTATGTAAGGGCAAGGAAATACAGCTAATAAAGTCTTTACGGGAGATCATCCCTGAATTGCCAGTGGTTTTCACCAGCGGCAGCATGGCTTTCCCCGATGCTATCCACAAGATTGCTAACGTGTATGTCATCCGAAAGCCTTTCGTACGCGATGAATTCCACGACATCCTTCGCGCCTGCGTAGCCCGGGCTTGATGCATCTTAGTGCTGAAGTAGAGGCAAATCTTTCATCCACTTGGCAGCAGCTGTGTGAAAGCAGTTGCGTAGGATCTGGAGGCTTACGGGATTTAGCTTGCCGCTATGCTCATCCATGAAGATCTTTTTGAATTCCACCGCAAGGCAGAGAACCTGACCAGGATATGTGTTATGCAGCCAACGCGAGAGGTTTCCCCCGGGAAACTTCACATCACATCGCACATCCAGAGTTTTCCCGGATAGATCCATCCCGTCCATATTGCGCCGCAATTCCTCCACATAAGGATAGTACTGCTCAGGCATGTTGTTCCGGCCCAAGATGATGTCCGGATTGTCGATTTGGGGATCAGGCTCTGCATTTGGACCTTTTCGCCGGTGATTGTAGCTGTGCATATCGAAAACCACGATGAAGGGGTGAAAGGATAAGAGGCGATCCACTTCGTACTTCAGAGTGGAATACCAATTCAGATAATCGCACATCAGAGCTTTCACGATATTCTCCGGCACTGGTGTGCAGCGCACGTTCAGTCCCCAGGCATCCTCCGGATTCTGGTACACCGCGCGCGCTGCCGGGCGATTGAGATCAACGGCAAAACGACTGGTTTCCACGATGATGTGGTTCGGATAGAGCATGGCAAAGGTGCCTGTATGAGGATCTTCCTCCCTATAGCGCACAGCCTCGTCGATCCCGTTGTAAGGCATCAGGATTTCGGGCATTTCGTGCCCATTGTGAATAGCCAGGGCCAGGAAGGGGCTGAGGGTATCCGAGAAGTGATAGCGGGTTTGGATCATCACTGCCCCTGATAGCTTTCCATGAAGTCGATCAGTCTCTGCAGGATGCTGAGATAGCGCTGTACGTCATTGGTTCCGATGTTTTGTTCCCTGAGACCGGTTCCAAGTATCTTGAGATCAATGCCAGTGATCAATTCCACCTGGTCCAGGAGTTGATCCAGAGTATGAGGATAAGGATGACCTGCCAGGAAGAAAAAGCCTTTTATGGCAGGGATGATTGCTCTGACCGACATCCTCAGGGTCTCGCGCAGATGGCGGGAGCGGCCGGCAGCTTCCAAGGTGCTTTGTCTGGTGAGCAACCATTTGCTTTTAAACTCGCGTTCCATCTGCAGGCGCACATC
>Ga0116174_10003836_pt1 | contig 12178 bp, 7 predicted proteins | sample AD_UKC087_MetaG_FD_89801 | JGI IMG/M metagenome (GOLD analysis project Ga0116174, IMG submission 89801) | Active sludge microbial communities of municipal wastewater-treating anaerobic digesters from USA - AD_UKC087_MetaG | ecosystem: Engineered > Bioreactor > Anaerobic > Digestate | place: USA...
AATGCAACAGCATAACCGCCATTTTCACTTCTCCTCACCAACTGTGTTTGAGGAAACTGCCGCTCAACAGATGCTACTGAATCATCGCTTGAATTGTTGTCCACGACGATGACGTGCATGTGTGGGTGATCCGTCTCGTAAAGAGAGCCCAGGCATTCAAGCAATTCCTTGCGTAAATTCCAATTGGCAATAACAACCACAACAAGAGGGGTTTCATTATCCATCTTCAAGATTATAATCTCAGTCGGAGATACCACCAACCTCACCAAACCCGGGAACTTGAAAGGGCAGATGTTAAAGTCAATATTCTTAGCCGGAAGAGAAGTGAACTACCCCAGGAACGAACTGATGGTTTCTGCGCTTCGAGACATCAGCCAGTTAACAGTGCTTGGTTCGCAAAGGTCAAACGTATACAAAGGGGGAATCCGCGCCATTTTCTCGCAGAGTCTGCGGAGCTTTTTGCGGTTGATCCCAAGGTTGATCAAACGGGATTTCGATTTTCTTTTTATTGGCTTCTTCGGGCAGCTCCTTACTCAAATAATCAGCCCATTCACCAGGAAACCAATTATCCTTGACATGTTTGTTTCTGCGTATGACACCCTGGTGGAAGACCGCCAGGTGACAAACAAGAAGTCGCTGCTTTCTAAGTTTTTGTTCTGGCTGGACAAGCAAAGCGGCAGAAAAGCCAGTCTGATCTTTGTAGACACGCTGGAGCATGCCAATTATTTTCATGAAACCTTTGGCGTTCCATTTTCAAAAATAAAACGGGTTTTCGTTGGCTGTGATGATGAACTGTTCCATCCCCTGCCTGAAAAAAATGAAAGCAACACGGTACTTTACTATTGCTCCTACCTGCCGTTGCATGGCGTGGACGTGGTGGTGGACGCGGCTGAACTGCTTCAGGTCGACTCAACCATCAAGATCAAGATTATCGGTGATGGGATTGAGTTCGGGAAGATCCAGCGTTCGGTCCAGGAAAAGCGACTGACGAACGTCGAGCTGGCAGCACCTGTGCCATTAGAGCAACTTCCCCTGGAAATTCAGAATTCTCTCATCTGCCTTGGCGGGCATTTCGGCGCAAGCGCCAAAGCCTGCCGGGTGATCCCGGGCAAAGCCTTCCAGATGTTCGCGATGGGCAAACCTGTCATCATGGGTGACAACGCCGCCAACCGTGAGTTGTTGACTCATGGGGTTGATTCCTGGTTCTGCGAAATGAACAACCCCAGCGCCCTTGCCGATGCCATCAGCATGCTTTTTCGTGACAAAACTTTGCGGGACCAAATCGCGAAAGGTGCATTGGAAACATACCGGAACAGGTCAAGCCGCGCATTATTGGAATCGGTCGTTCGGGAGAGCATTCCTGAGGCTTTAGGTTCCTAAGTTGGAGTTTTAGGTCTCTAACACTTCGCGGTACACCTCGAAAGTACATTCCATCATACTGGTCACGTCAAATTTATCGAGCGTGGCGTGAGCATTCTCCACAATTCGCTTTCGCAACGGCTCATTTGCCAACAAGCAGGTGACCGCATCCGCAACGGATTCTGGTGACTCTACAGGGACAAGCAATCCAGTGATCCCATTCCGGATAATTTCAGGGATCCCCCCCACGTTCGTCCCTATGACGGGCACACCAGCAGCCATGGCTTCCAGGAAGGTCACGCCAAGCGCCTCAGTCAGAGAGGGCATAACGAACACGGTTGCCCGTTGATAATATCCTGGCAGATCCTCCTGCGATTTCCACCCAACAAACTCAAAATGTTGACTGACCCCTAGTTCAGCACAAAGCGCCTTCAATCGGTCCACTGATTTGTCATTGCCAACAATGACAAACCTCGCTTGCGGGTATTTCTGCACCACGGCCGGCGCGGCTTTGATCAGGTCGGACACACCCTTCCGATGCATATTACTGCCAACGAACAAGACCATTGGCTTGTCCGGGTCAGGGGGCTCCGCCTCCCGGCTCCAGTGTATTGCCTGGTATCTCGCTACATCAACGCTTTTATAACAACGCCTGATTTTGGACGCAGTATTTGGGTAGGCTTTGGCTATCATTCCGGCGGTGAATTGGCTGTTGGTCACGATGAGTTTTAACCGCTGAAGCTTGTGGGACTCGAGGAAGTGAACTGTGCTGTAATACAACCAGCGCATAAGCCAGTCTGGATAATTCTTTCGATAATAAGATGGGGTCTTGAGTTCCGCAGAATAGGTGTCGTTTACGTGACCGATCATTGGGGCACGTGGGGAACAAAAAAACGACTCGCGGGCGTCGGTGAAATGGATCAGGTCAAACTTGTTTTCCTTCTCCAATTTCCGGAGGGCGGCATTGAATGATAAACTCAGCGAAATCCACCTTGCCTGGCTCTGACTGAATCCGGGCTTTTTTACGGATACTACGGTCAGGTTCGGCGAAGCAGTCTGGGGAGCCTGACCTTCAGGCAGCAGTAAAGTGATGGTGTGACCGGCATCCAGCAAAGACTTGGTGAGGTTGTTGGCATGCAGCCCAACCCCGCTGATCACGTTTTTGAACTGTTGGGTTACGATGCAAATATTCACATTTCACTCCGAAACCCTGCCATCAATCGCAAAGTTTGTATATTACAACACCGCTATCCTTATAGACGGTCTCCACGCCTTCGATTTGTTGGATCGCTGAAATGTTGAACTGTCTTCCATCGAACGGGTTCTTTGCTCCGTCATACAGATAATCCACGCCAAGAGCACAAAGTTCGCTGATGTCGGGCGTGGCGGAATAAAGGCTCATCACCGCCTTGGATTCGGTCATAACCGTTTCATAGCCAGGTCCCAGGCTTGAGATCATGGTGCTGGAAGTGGTGTCCCTATCGGCATAATAAGGAATGAAATAGCCAGCGTCAGACCCGTGCGGTGAATCTGTCAGCCAATAGTAAGTATGAACCGCAAAAAGGGAGTCTTTTGGGGTGTTTTTTTCTATCCAATCCATGGCTTTTTCATCTGCGGATGTCATGAACTGGCGGAAATTCTGGACCTCCCCAAGCCGGTAAATCGCGGCGACCACAGCCATGAACAACACCACCCATTGAAGGGATGTTCCCAATTTTTCGTGCTGCTCCAGCGAGAACACTTGCCAAAGGTCTTCAGCCAGGACTCCAACCAGCACACCAACAGGCAGATAGAGCATGATCATCATGCCGGTCATGTTTGTAAATGCCAGCAGTGGAATGTTCAGCTTATAGAGCGATCCTATACCAAAGAGAGCCAGAATCCAGGCAAGCATGATCAGGACGATAACTCTGTTTTTCTTGAAAAGCCCAATCAACATGCCCAGCAGGGCTAATCCGATCATCCACCTTTTCGCGCCAATCGCATAGATAGACTCGGCATTGTAATTAGCGAAATATTGCTTCTCAGTTAACTCCACTGAAGAATCCGTACCAGCCGATTCAACCGGAGTTGATCTCCGATCTACATAAAAATCCATCGCGGGAATCAAGGCGGGCAGGATCATCACAATACTGATGATGGCAACGGCGGCGATGCCAATAATAGTTCTGATCAGATGTGTTTTGGTTTTGATTGCCGTGACAAATTCATAAATACAGATTGCAATTATCAAGGGCAGCAGGAAACCTGCAGCTCTGAAATGCAAAAGGAATGCCCCTGCAATGAGCAGCGCGGATATACCCGTAAGAGCTAATGTGGGTATACGATTTTCTTTCCATTCGCCCTTCCAAGCCCGTATTGCTTCCCAGGTGGCAAACGCGGAAATCAACAGAATAGTTTGGGAAGAGGCTTGCGTAAACCTGCCCCAACTGAAATATAAGGCTGGCTGAAAGCTGAAAAGACCAACTACAGCCATGCCCGCCAAACCTGCCAAAGGAGAGACCCTTTTAGACAATAGGATAAAAACCCCCAATCCGCATAGTCCGTTGAGAGCCTGTGTCATCCATATGAGGGCTTGTTGGGCAGAAATGTCGGCGAGTACCTGCAAACTACCAGTTAATGCATATAAGCCCAAATGGTATTGATCCAAAGTTGTCGGCGCGTAGGGTTGAAGGTCAAAAGGAAGCCTGCCGGTTGTGCCAACCAGATCCGTGATCAGGAGGTGATGGAGGGAATCGGTCCAGGCAGGGTAAGGGTAATTATGAGCCAACCAAAAGCGGGTCAGGAGCGTAAGCGCAAGAATGAACAGAAAAGGACCAGCATACTTGCCAGGCTTGAATTGTTCGCGCCAGTTGTTTCTCAGTTTCCAGACTGTGAGGGCAAAGAGCACCGCCAAAATCACAATGAGTTTATTCTGACCCATCCTAACGGAGGGGACGATCGCCCGCGTAAAATAGTAAAGCAAGGGGTAGAATGCGATACTCATCCCGACGGCAAGAATCCACCGCTCGATTGCGTCAAATCGCCGCCAAAGATTGGTCACGGACAGGATCGCCCAACCCGGAACTATTAACATAATAAAAATCGTGAGCAGTGTTCGCAATTCAACCCAAGACATAAGCTCTCTCAATCCAACAAGAAGTCAACGAAAATTATACCCTTCAAGGCATGTTCTCTGGCTGACTGATTAAATAGATATGCACGCCATCAATATTTATCAGTTGGCTTACACCTTCGCAAGCAGTCAGTGCTGCAGGCTGCAGGCTGCCGACCCCTTCCTTTATGTAAAGATAGTTAATCCTTGCATCACTCACAAGCTGCCGAAAATCATCATTGCATTCGGTGATTGAGCCCGCCCACATTCCCAGGTCCGCGACACGCTTAACATAGTCCGCGTCAGCACTCATGGGGTAGAAGACAGTTGGAACAATGGTCCATCTGCCTGTAACAGGCAGAATCCATCCGCCTCCGTCAGTACCACGGCAGGTGTTCTGGCTCCAACCAACAGTGTTGATAAAAAATCGCGCGTCTTCCGGGGTATGGGTTTTGATCCACTCCAGCGCGTCCAGATCCGACTGGGTTGCCAGGATTGTTTCGGCATTGATCGCTCTAGCATTTTGAAATGCTCCGGTAATGCCCAATGCCACGCCCACCAACAAAACCAAGACCGTTGCGATATCTTTCCGCTTTATCAGTTTGCAAAACAGAAGCACAATACCAAAAGCAGATGTGATCGCAATCGGAATGAAAACCACCAGGGCAAAGTAATCGTTTCTGAAGTTCATCAGGCGAAAACCAGTGGGAAGCGCAAAGAACATAACAAGGAGCGCCCAAAGTTGAAATATGATTTTTTTAGTTTTGAAAACTGACCAGACCAAGCCAATCAGACCGAGCCCAATCAAAATGTATCCGCCGATCGGACCCACCAGGTATTTCAGGTAATCCCAGGCGGATTTTAGGGTCTCAGTCTCCATTACCCGAAAAACCGGTCTGGAAGCCGCATTCGAGTAAACAAAAATACGGTAATACCAGCGTGAAGCCAAAACCAGTCCGGTAAATGTGGATATGGCAATGCTCGCTATCAACTTCCAATCTGCAGACTTCTTCCTGATTGTCTCCACAATCCACTGAATGCCCAAAATGGCAAGGAACAGGACGAACAAAAATGCCGTGAAGTAGTGGCTGAGCAGCGTGCCGGCAGTGAGCAGGCTGAGACCAGCCAGTTGCCACCAATGGTCGTGGTTGTCCCAGGCATGAAGCACCTCCGCGATCGCCACAGGCAGGATCATCACACCTGTCAGGAGGGTGTAGCGCCCCCAGGTCATGTAGTAACCAGGCAGTTTGGTGACAAATGTCACAAAAACCGCCGCCAGCAAACCGATACGCCAGTCTTTGCCGAGCTGTTTTGCCAGCGTGTAGACCGTCAGACCGACGCAAGCGCTGATCGCCTGCCCCAGCATCAGAACGCTTGCGGCCGGGTCAAGCCCGCTGAGAACCGAAAAGAGAGCCGCAACAGCATGAAAACCAAAATGATAATAAAACGGTCCGGGCAGGTAAGGTTCGAGGGTGCTTGGCAGCCCGCCAAATTCGATCATCTTGCGAATGATCAGGACGTGATGCTGCGAATCCACCCAGTTTGGCAACACTAATTCCCGCGCCTGCCAAAACCTCCAAACCAAAGCTACAGCCAGACCAAGCAGCGCAAACAGCCAGGTCTTGTTGAACGCGCCTTTGCCCCTGCGAATAAGCCCGGCAAACACGACCCCAAAGCAGAGACCGAGCACGATCCCCAGCAAAAGCGGGGAGATCTTCAGGCGAACGGTATAGAAGCCAAGCGTGCCAAGAGCAATGAAACTGGCGCTGATTCCAACGATCTCAGCCAGTGCCTGTGCGCCATCTTTTCGGCGGTCGCCAAGCCAGAGCCACCATGCCAACCCTGGCAAGAGCAAAGCAGTAAATGCCAGCGCTATCCGCACTTCTGCGCCCCTCCCTGGTCTGGTAAAGCCGCGAGTAGTTGGGCTACGGTCTGTTTGTTTTGCGGGTGTACAAAATCCGGCGCGATCTCAGCCAGCGGCGCCAACACGAAAGCGCGCTGCGTCAAACGCGGATGCGGGATCTGCAGGCGAGGGGTTTGGACGATGCGATTGCCATAAAACAGGATGTCCAGGTCGATCAACCTGGGTCCATAGCGGAAGTTCGCCTGGCGCCCCAATTGTTTTTCGGTGTGTTTGAGGAAATTCAGCAGGTTCAATGAACTCATGTCCGTTTGCGCCTCAATCACCTGATTGAGGAAAGCAGGCTGATCCAGGTAGCCCCAGGGAGCGGTCTGGTAGACGGATGATTCCTTGATGATTTCCAAGCTTTGGCGTATTGCAAAGCGCGCATCTTCAAGGTTGCGCTCCCGGTCGCCAAGGTTGGTGCCTGTCCCAAGAAATACACGGATCATGCCTGCTCCGCCACCAGGTCGATCAGATCCGCAAGCAAGCCAAAGGCGGTGGTTTTGGGGCTGGGATTGGATTCGAGCACGCCCAGTCCAGGCAGGACGTCGAGTTCGAAGTTGACAAAAGACGAAGTGCCGCCTACGCTGTACAAAGGCGATTCTGGTCCGACCCGTTCCGGCTTTACCCGAGCGATGAAGTTTCCACCCTGCCAGTGAGCTTTGCAGACCAGTTTCCAGCGTTCGCCGGCAGCTTCTGCTTCGGCGATCATTTCCCTGGTGATACCGCGGATGCCTTCGCGGTCGACTTCCACCGGGGTGAGGGGATGATCCATCAGCACAGTGGAAAGGGCTGCCACCTTGATCGACGCGTCCCAGCCGTCCACATCGTTGCTGGGGTCGGTCTCGGTGATGCCGATTGAAGCCCCGTAGGCAATGGCTTCCCCGAGTGTTTCACCCTGCCCCATGCGTTCAAGCAGCAGGTTGGTGCATGAGTTAAGAATGCCGCTAAAACCAAGCAGGCGGGCACCCCGCAGCGGATGGCGGAAGAGCGAGAATATCGGCGCGCCGTCCATCACGGCGGACTCAAAACGAAATCCCAGCCTCTGCCTGGCAGCCAGTTCTGTAAGCGCATGGTATCCATAAACCACCGGACCCTTATTAGCTGTGACGACATGCATGCCGTGCTCGAGGGCATGGCGGATGTGGTTCAGGGCGGGCTGTCCGCTGATGGGGTTGACCGGCGTGGTCTCAAACATCACATCCGCCGGGCAGGAGTGAATAAACTCCACGGTATCGCCTGTGAAGGTGGAGGTGTCGAGCTCGGAAAGGGGACGACCCCGGGAGACAAATGATAAAGCCTGCTCCAGGTCGACCCCTGCTGGATTGATACACGAGCCGTGGCGACCGGTTATAATGCCGGTGACTGCTGGAGTGAAGTTATAGTCAGCTTCCAGCTCCTGCTTCTTTTCCAGTATCAGACGGGCGAAGGCTTGCCCAACGTTACCAAATCCCACCAGCGCTAACCGAATTTCTCTCATGTGTCACCTGCCTGTATTGAGTTTCAATTATAGCTAATTCCAATTTGTATGTTCGTTTTAAGCTAAGAGAAGCGCGTTGACGAAGTAAGTTGCCGCAGCGGAGGTGTGTAAACCCGAAAAGATGTTATGAAATTACACGAGATGGTGACTACGCGATAATAACTTGTTCTCATCAAGAAAAATCAAGAAAAGGCTGGCTGGGTTTACTCCTCCCGAATTTCAAACCTTTCTGTGCGTATATGGAAACTGTTTTCTTCAACAAATGCGCTCAATTGGTTTAGCAAGTTATCGCTGATCTGCACGCTTTCGTTCGGGAAGATGTATTCATGCCAGCATCCTTCCGCAAAAAACTGGAAGGCGAACTGATCCTCGCCAGGGTGAGAACCGAGCCAGCCATGCAGATGGTGTATCTTGCGGGTGATGCGTTCCGGGGCTTCGTCCCTGGCGATCTGAACCACCAACACCCGTCTCTCAACAATGCTCACCGCTGCTGTGATCGGTGAGATACTTGCATGTTCAATCGTTTCATCGGGCTTTTTAGCACTGGATTCAACTGTTTGTTGTTGGATCTCTGGATTCTGCCCGAATAATTCGTCGCCCGGCATTTCAGGCTCATCAACCAGGAAGGGTTCAACCTGAGTCTCTTCGTCCAGATCCAAACCAACCCGCCAAAGTTCATCTTCCGGTTCTTCGTATTCTTCCAACGGTTCTGATTCCTCTACAGGCTCAGGCTCCGGAGTCTCCCCAACCCGATAGCGTGACAAAAGACGGATATCCGGCAGGTAGTTTTCGAGCATGCGTTCGTATTGCTTCCCGCTATTTTGGTTGATCAATTCGCCAGTGGTGTCGTCCATGCCAATACGCCGGACGCGATCAGCCAGGACTGAAGTGCCGCGTTCCTGGTGCTGCAGTTTGCCCTCCACCACCAGCAGGCTGCCCTGTTCCACCATGTGGTTATCGCGTTCCCATACCGCCGGGAACATCACCAAGTCCACCTCACCAAACTGGTCTTCGATGGTGACAAATGCCATATTCTGATTCTTTTTCGTCAGAATTGGCTGTATCCGTTTCACCAACCCGCCGATTGTGACTTTGCTGTTGGTCTCAACCTCAGCCAGCTGATTGGAGCTGTGGCTGATCTTGTCAGCAATCCGCGACATGTATGAGCTCAACGGATGATCGGAAACGTACAGTCCAAGCAGCTCCTTCTCCCAGCCAAGCTGCTCGTTGATATCCACGTGCACATTGGTCGGCAGGATCACGTGGGGCAAAGCCACCGTTCCGCCGCCAAACAGGTCGAGCTGACCCATTTCGATCGCTTTGATGTTGCTGGCAGAAACGTTGACCATCTGGTCAATCGAACGCAGCAACGCTTTGCGCGGACCGAAGGAGTCGAGCGCGCCGACTTTGATCAGGCATTCCAGCGGGCGCTTGCCCACCTGGCGCAGATCAACCCGCCGGATGAAATCGTTCAGGTCCAAAAAAGCCTGGTGCCCCCGAGCCTGGATGATCGTATCCACCGGTCCCTGACCGACGTTTTTGATCGCCCCAAGCCCGAAGCGAATGCGCGCCTTACCTTCAGTATGTTCCTCGATGGTGAAATCGTAGCCACTATGATTGACATCCGGCGGCAGCACCTCGATGCCCATATTGTGGCATTCCGAAACATACATGGAGCATTTGTCGTTGTCGTTTTTCCAGGCAGAGAGCAGCGCGGTCATGTATTCCACTGGATAGTGATATTTCAGGTATCCGGTTTTGACTGCGATCATTCCGTAATTCGTAGCGTGTCCCTTATTGAAGCCGTAATGGGCGAATGCTTCCCAATGGGCGAAGATGTCTTCGGCGGTTTGTTTGTCAATACCGTTCCTGACCGCGCCTTTGACGAATTTTTCGTGATGTTTTTTGAGTTCCTTGACCTTCTTTTTGGAGATTGCTGAGCGCAGGTCGTCCGATTCACCCGGGGTGTAGCCTGCCAGTTGTACGGCTGCAATCATGATCTGTTCCTGGTAGACCGCGTGCCCGTAGGTTTCGCGCAGGATCGGCTCCAACTTTTCGTGTTGGTAGGTTACCGGTTTTTCGCCGTGCATGTTCGCGATATATTCAGGGATACTTTCCATTGGACCCGGGCGGAAAAGCGCGACCATGGCGATGACATGATGGATGGTCTTGGGCTGCATCTGCACCAGGTAGCGGGTCATGCCGCTGCCTTCCAGTTGGAAGAGACCGATCGTATGCCCTTCGCTGATGAACTGGTAGACCTCGGGGTCATCAATCGGAATGTTGCCGAGGGTGAGCTGAATACCGTGACGCTGGCAGATGTATTCGCAGGCTTTGGACATGATCGTGAGCGTCACCAGTCCCAGGAAGTCCACTTTGAGCAAGCCGAGGTAATTGATTCCGTCCATTTCGTACTGCGCCACGGATTTGATGGGTAGCTCATCACTGCTGCCGGTTGGGCGGTGCAGTGGGAGGTATTCGGTGAGCGGTTTATCGCTGATGATCACGCCTGCGGCATGCGTGCCCACGTTGCGCAGGCTGCCTTCCATTCGCGCGGCGGTATCGAGCAAGTTTTTCATCTGCTCAGAAGACTCATAGACTGCCTTCAACTCGGGTGAGGACTTGAGCGAATCCGTGATCGGCACGTTTTTGCCCTGCACCGGACCCGGAACAAGCTTGGCGACCCTATCCACGTCCGCCAGGGGGATCGCCATCACGCGCCCCACGTCGCGGACAGCGCCGCGGGCTGCCATGGTGCCAAAGGTGATGATCTGCGCCACGCGATCGGCGCCGTATTTTTGGTTGCAATACTCCATGACCTCCGCGCGGCGATCATCCTGAAAATCGAGGTCGATATCCGGCATGGTAACGCGGTCCGGGTTGAGGAAACGTTCAAACAGCAGGGCATGGCTGAGCGGCTCCACGGAGGTGATGTCCAGCGCGAAAGCCACCAGCGAGCCGTTGCCCGAGCCGCGCACGTTGTACCAGATGTTTTTCTCCCGTGAGAAGCGGCATAGATCCCACACGATCAGGAAGTACTCCGCGAAACCCATCTGGTTGATGACGCTGAGCTCATAATCGAGGCGCCTTTGAAATTCTTCGCTTTCAGCCTGCTCCGGAGCATTACGCCGTAAACCATCCTGGCAAAGCTCGCGCAGGAAGGTGGAAGCGGTTTCCCCAGCAGGCACTTCGAACTGGGGGAGGTGATAGCCCTTGCGCGCCAGATCCAACTCGCACCGTTCGGCAATTTCGAGGGTGTTGCTGATAGCTTCAGGCACCTGGGAGAACAGGCTTTGCATCTCTTCCGGGCTGCGCAGATAGTAGGTGTCGTTGTTCATGCGCATGCGGTTGCGGTCGCTGAGCAACTTGCCGGTCTGGATGCAAAGCAGGATGTCCTGCAGTTCGGCGTCATCGCGCCGCACGTAGTGCACGTCATTGGTGGCAATCAGGCGCGCGTTTGATTTTTTGCCAAGGTCCACCAATCCGCGGTTAACGCGATAAAGCTCGGAGATGTCGTGATCCTGAAGCTCAAGGAAGTAGCGATCCCTGCCAAACACGTCCAGGTACCATGCCAGGCTGCGTTCAGCCCGGTCAGGGTCATTATCCAGCAAGGCGCGGGAAAGCTCGCCTGAGAGGCAGGCGGAGAGGGCGATCAACCCCTCAGAATGAGCGGCAAGGTAGGGTTTGTCGATGCGGGGATGGTAGTAGAAGCCTTCGAGCTGCGAAGCGGACGCGATCGAGAGCAGATTGCGGTAGCCGGTCATGTTCTCGGCCAACAGCACCAGGTGCGAAGAGTACTTGTCGCGCGAGACGTCCTTGTCGTGCATGCTGCGCGGGGCGATGTACGTCTCGAGCCCGATAATTGGCTTGATGCCCTCCGCCGTGGCTGCCTGGAAGAAATCCAGCGTGCCAAACATGGTGCCGTGGTCGGTCAGCGCAAGGGCGGGCATGCCCAGTTCTTTGGCGCGTTTGACCAAGGCTGTCGGGCTGCCAAAGCCGTCGAGCACGGAGTAAGCGGAGTGAACATGAAGATGAACAAATGACATTTATGCAATCCCGGGCGCGTCAAGACACATTATGGATTATGAGTATAGCACAGCGGTTCAGATGTCCGGGAAACTTTAAATTTTTAAGATTGCCTTACTCGTTGGAGTTGAAAGCAGGCGGGTTGCTGGCGGAATAAACCGGATGCCCCTGGAATTCGCGCAGGTCAGTTGTCTGCGGAAAACGGGCTTGATCGCGCTGGCTGATCATGGCTTCTTCTGCTTCCTGGCGATTAGCGCGCATGGCGTCCCCAAGGAAGCCGAACATGATCAGCATAATGCCGGCAGTCAGCAGCGTG
>Ga0116174_10003839_pt1 | contig 12174 bp, 10 predicted proteins | sample AD_UKC087_MetaG_FD_89801 | JGI IMG/M metagenome (GOLD analysis project Ga0116174, IMG submission 89801) | Active sludge microbial communities of municipal wastewater-treating anaerobic digesters from USA - AD_UKC087_MetaG | ecosystem: Engineered > Bioreactor > Anaerobic > Digestate | place: USA...
GGTACAATCATGAGAGATACCATTTAGGCAAGAATATGAACGGATTAACCCCTATGCAGAAACTAAATCAATATATGTCATCGGTCGAGCCAAAAGTGTCACCCTTGACTGTTAACTAAACAGCCAAAGTCACATTTTATCATTGATAGACTTTTTTCTTTAAAAATATTATAATTAGTTTAGAATTAATTTTTTATTAATTTTCGGTATGATTACCTCAGTCTGGGATCGCCTTCAGGGGTTGGTCTTTGCTAGTCCGGCCAAGCGAGATAAGGTTTTTTTGGTTAGTTTATGTCTTGGTTTGGCGTTGAATATCTGTCTGATAGGGATGTATTTATTCTTATTCTCAGCTTCCGCTGGTTTCGTCGCTCTCCGTTATAATATTTTTTTTGGCATTAGTTTGTTTGGCCGTTGGTACAATTTTTTTTGGTTTTCCGGCGCTGGTCTGGCGGTTTTGGCAGTCAATTTTTTGCTGGCTTTTCATTTTTATTTAAAACAACGGGTGTTGGCTTATTTTTTGGTCGGGATGGCGGCGGTGTTTAATCTTTCTATTTTTATCGTGTCGATATTTTTGGTTTATATTAATTTGTAAATAAAATATTTATGGCGGTTGACTTTTTCATTATTAGAATTTTTTCTCTGGCTTTTGTTTCTTTCGCGTTGGCGATTGGTTGGACGCCGCTCCTGACTCATTTTTTGTATAAATATAAACTTGGCAAACAAATTAGGGACTCCGCTCAGGCGCCCATTTTTTCCAAGTTGCATCTAAAAAAATCCGGTACACCGACGATGGGTGGGGTGTTAATTTGGGTGACCACCCTATTTGTGGCGATTTTGTTTTTTTATCTGAGCCGATGGTTTAATGGTGATTTTTCTCGCCTTAGCTTTCTAAGCCGTTCTCAGACTTGGTTGCCTTTGGGCGCCCTGGTGGCGACGGCGCTGGTTGGGCTGGTGGATGATTTTTTGAACGTTCGGAAAATTGGTCCTTATGGTGGCGGTTTGTCAGTCCGTCATCGGCTGATTGTTTACACGGTCATTGCTTTGTTTGTGGCTTGGTGGTTTTATTTTAAACTGGATTGGGATTTTGTTCGTTTGCCGTTTGTGGCTACTTTTAATTTGGGTTGGTGGTATATTCCTTTTGTGATTTTTGTTGTCGTGGCGACCGCTTTTTCAGTTAACGAAATAGACGGTTTAGACGGTTTGGCTGGTGGCACTTTACTGGCGGCTTTTGTTTCTTTTGGTGCTATTGCTTTTGTCCAGGGCCGTTATGATTTGGCGACCTTATGCGGAGTCATTGTTGGCGCCCTGTTGGCTTTTTTATGGTTTAATATTGCGCCGGCGCGATTTTTTATGGGCGATACCGGTGCCATGTCTTTGGGGGTAACCTTGGCCATTATTGCTCTGTTGACCAATTCCATTTTGTTTTTACCAATTATCGGTTTTTTGTTCGTAGTCGAATCAGGTTCGGTGATTATTCAAACTTTATCCAAAAAATTACGCCAAGGCAAAAAAGTTTTTTTATCAGCGCCGATTCACCATCATTTTGAAGCCAGGGGTTGGCCCGAGACTAAAGTGGTGATGCGTTTTTGGGTGATTGCCGGTATGATGTCGGTGATGGGACTGGTGATTTTTTTAATGGATCGGGGCGGTTGGCAGTAGAAATAAAATTATCCTTTATTATTTAAATGAATTGGCATAATAAAAGAGTTACTATTATGGGACTGGGTTCTTATCGAGACGGTAGCGGCATTTCCGCTACCCGCTTTTTGTTGGATCAGGGAGCCCAATTGACCGTTACTGACTTAAAGACAGCCGACCAGCTAGCGCCACAGATTAAGCGGTTGGGCAGGCGGGCTACCAAGATCAATTTTGTTCTTGGTCGGCATCGGATAAGCGATTTTAAAAACACTGATTTGATAATAAAAAATCCTGGTGTACCCAATACTTCCAAATACCTGGCGATTGCTGTCAAAAATCAGATTCCGATCGAAACAGATGTTTCTTTGTTTTTTCAATTAATTGATCGCAAACGGATAATTGGCATTACCGGTACGCGAGGCAAAAGTACAACAACAACATTGATTTATGAAATTTTGAAATTAATCAATCGGTGGGCGGTATTGGGCGGTAATATCGCCAAGTCGCCTTTAGCGCAGATGTCCAAAGTGGCCAAGGGCGGTCCAGTGGCGTTGGAACTGTCTTCCTGGATGTTGGAAAGTCTGGCGCCCCATCAAATCAGTCCTTATATTAGTGTTTTTACCAATATTTATCCTGACCATTTGAATACTTATCGAGGCATAGATGATTATGTTGCCGCTAAGGAGCACATTTTTCTTGGTCAGAATATTCAGGATTGGACAATTTTGAATCGCGACAATTCTTTTACTAGAAAATCCGGCGCCAAGACACCCGGTCGGCGAATGTGGTTTTCTCTCAAAGAATTTTCTGAGGAAAATGGCTGTTTTGTTCGCGGCAAAAATATTTATTGTCGCTTAAACGGTAAAGAAAAAAGGGTTTTGTCGCTTATTGACATCAAGATCCCCGGCGATCATAATCGCGCCAATGTCTTGGCCGCTATTAGCGGGGCGTTGGCCTATGGCGCGCCGATAGCAGTAATACGAAAAGCGGTGAAAAATTTTAAAGGAGTGCCGAATCGGCTCGAACTGTTGCGGACAGTTAAGGGGGTTAATTATTATAATGATACTACTTCCACCACACCGGAAGCAACTATGGCGGCTCTTCAATCATTGGGTGACGCCAAACAAAAGAAAATTATTTTAATTGCCGGCGGTTCGGACAAGGGGCTGGATTTTAACGCGTTAGCTAGAGAGATTAAGAAGTATTGCCGTCAAGTGATTTTTTTGTCTGGTATCGGAACTGACCGGTTAAAACAGTTAGTCACTCCGGCTGCCGAGGTTGCTTCGATGACCGAGGCGGTTAACTTGGCCCAACAATTCGCTGCTAGTGGCGAAATAATTTTATTGTCCCCGGCCTGCGCTTCTTTTGGGTTGTTTAACAATGAATTTGACCGGGGCGATCAATTTAGGCGAGCGGTCAAAAAATTGTGAAATATTTTGGAGAAAAACAAGCGACCAAGATCACTATGTCAAGGTGAGCAGTTTGAATAATTATCTGGAGGGGAATTATTTATTGGGCGAAAAGAGCATTAATGATTAAAATTTAAAAAAAGACGATTAATAGCGGGATTTTTTTAAAATATTAAAATCTTTGAATGAAGTTGAGAATAAAAACCATCTTTCAAGACATTATTAAAGGCCGTCGGGATGATCCGCCCGATTGGTATTTGGTCGGCATTGTCGGTTTTTTGTCGATTTTTGGCTTAGTCGCCTTGTCCTCGGCTGGGGCGGCGGTCGGCTGGGATAAATTTGGCGACAGTTATTTCTACGCTAAGCATCAATTGTTATTTGGTTTCCTGCCAGGCTTATTTTTATTTTTATTGCTTTCCCGTCTTAATTATTATCAGCTGAAAACTCTGGCGGTGCCAATGTTGCTGGTCTCGATCGGGTTGCTTATTTCAGTTTTTATTCCGGGGATTGGTTCTGACCATGGCACTTTTGCCAAGAGCTGGATTAACTTATTTGGCTACTCTTTTCAGCCGTCAGAAGCAGTCAAACTGACCTTTTTGATTTATTTGGCCGCTCTGTTTTCGGCTAAAGGCGAGAAAACCGTTCAGGATTTCAATTATGGTTTTTTGCCTTTTATTGTGGTGCTTCTGGTGGTGGTGTCTTTGGTTTTACTGCAACCGGATTTTGGCACCGCTTCGATTATTATTGCCATTTCCTTGGCAGTTTATTTTGTGGCCGGTGGCCGATTACTGCATTTGACTTGGTTGGCGGTTGCCGGTATTGGCGGATTGGCGGTTTTGATCAAAGTTTCGCCCTATCGGCTCAAACGCTTGACCACCTTTCTTCATCCGGAGTTTGATCCGCAGGGGATCGGCTACCACATTAATCAGGCTTTATTGGCCGTTGGATCCGGCGGTTGGTTTGGTCGCGGTTTTGGTCATTCGCGTCAGAAATTCGCTTATTTGCCCGAGGTTTACGGCGATTCGATTTTTGCCGTAATGGCCGAAGAGCTGGGTTTTATTTTTTCTGTATTAGTGTTGGCTTTGTTTGTCGTTTTAATGTGGCGCAGTTTTCGGCTGGCTTGTCGTTGCCGGGAACCGTTTGCTCGTTTGTTGGTGGTGGGTATTGTCGCTTGGTTGGTTACTCAAGCTTTTTTGAATATCGGAGCGATTATTGGCATTTTACCTTTGACCGGTGTGCCGTTGCCTTTTATTTCTTATGGCGGCACTGCTTTAACTATGTGCTTGGCAGCGGCCGGTATTTTAGTTAATATATCCAGACAAGCCGATAACCGGTAAGCGGTAAAAAAAATAATAAATTAACGCCTAGATAAATATTATGAAGGTATTACTGGTGGGGGGCGGGACAATGGGATCGGTTAGTCCCTTGATTGCCGTATATGAACAAATAAAAAAAAGTAAGCCAAAAGCGAAATTTTTATTTTTGGGTACCAAAGACGGTCCGGAATGCCGAGCGGTCGATAGTTATGATATGGATTTTCGGTCTATTCCGGCCGGGAAACTGAGGCGTTATTTTAGCTGGCAGAATTTAATTGATCCATTCAAGTTGGTGGCTGCTTTTTTCAAAAGTTTGGTTATAATTTTCAAATTCAAACCTCAGGTAGTGATGATTGCCGGCAGTTTTGTCGGCGTACCAGTCGCTTGGGCGGCTTGGTGTTTGCGAGTGCCTATCCTTATCCACCAGCAGGATATTATTGCCGGCCTGGCCAATAAATTGATGGCTAATACTGCTCGGAAGATAACAGTTTCTTTTGAGGTGTCGCTTAAAGATTTTTCACCAACTAAGACGATTTTGACCGGCAATCCGGTTCGGGAAGAATTTTATTCTTGCGATCCGGATAAAGGCAGAGTGCTTTTTCAATTGAAGGATAGTTTGCCGGTTTTGTTGGTGGTAGGCGGTGGTACCGGCGCTGTGGCCGTCAATCAGGTGGTTGCCCAAGCATTGCCCGAATTATTAAAATTTTGTCAGGTTATTCATATTACCGGTCGAGGTAAAAAAGTGGATTTTAATGATGAAGACTATCATCAATTTGAGTTTCTCACCAACGAAATGAGAGAGGCGCTGTGCGCCGCTGACTTAGCGGTTAGTCGGGCGGGGATGTCCACTTTATCCGAGCTGATTATTTTGGCTCGAGCCACTATTCTTATCCCAATCGCTGACAGTCATCAAGAATATAATGCTCGTTATTTCCAAAGCAATAATGCGGTAGTGAGCGTGTCTCAAAATTCGTTAACCAAAGAGATGTTTGTCAGCTTAATTAAGGAAGTGTTATTTGACCGCAACAGAAAATCGGAGTTGGAGGCGAATATTTCACAAATGATGAAAGTGGACGGGGCTAAGCGAGTGGCTGAATTGCTTTTGCAAATAAGTAAGTAATTATGCTTGATTCATTCAAAGCTAAAAAAGTTTTTTGTTCTGGTATTGGCGGCGCCGGTTTGTCAGCCCTAGCGAGAATTTTAAAACATCAGGGAGTCTCGATTGGCGGCAGCGATAATCAGTCCAGTGAAATTATTGACCAATTGCGACAAGAGGGAATTACGGTTTTAGTACCACAAACCCCTGAAAATATCGGGTCGGATATTGATATTTTTATTCATTCGGTGGCCATTGACAACAATAATCCGGAAAAACGTCGGGCGAAAGAATTGGGTTTGGAAATTTTGACTTATCCTCAGGCCCTTGGTCGATTAATCGACGGCCAATATGGAATTGGTGTTTCCGGCACCAACGGCAAAACCACTACCACGGCGATGTTGGGGCAGATTTTTGTTGAGGCCGGACTTGATCCGACAGTAGTGGTCGGCAGTAAGGTAGCTTATTTGGGGGGCAATTCGCGAGTGGGCGCGGGTCAGGATTTTATTTTTGAAAGTGATGAATATCGTCGAGCCTTTGATTGCTATCGTCCCCAAATTGCCGTCGTCACTTATATCACTGCCGATCATTTGGATTATTATCAGGATTTAGCAGAGATTAAAGTCGCTTTCGATAGTTATCTGGCTCGGGTGCCTCAGGATGGTTTGATTGTCATTAACGCCGATGATCCCAATAGTGTTGCTTTGGCGGCGGGCAAACAAGCAAAAGTTGTCAGCTTTGGCATTGATCAGCCGGCTGATTTTTCAGCTCGTCAGATTAGGGTCGGATCGGGCCGCCAATTATTCGCCGTCTATCAGGGCAATCAATTATTGGGGGAAATATCATTAATAGTGCCGGCCAAATATAATATTTATAATGCTTTGGCGGCAATTACCGTTGCTTACTTGAGGGGAGTGGATTTTAGCGTAATCAAAAAAACATTAGAGCAGTTTAAGGGCGCTTGGCGGCGGTTTGAATTTTTGGGCCGATTGGCTAATGCTGAAGTTATTGTTGATTACGCCCACACGCCCGATGCTTTGGAAAAAACAATTGCCGCGGCCAAAGAATTTTATCCCCAGCAACGCCTATTGGTGGTATTCCAGCCCCATCAATTCAGTCGAACCAAGGCCCTGTTTAAGGATTTCGCCCAAGCCTTAGCTGGAGCCGCGCCATCGGTGGTAGTGGATATTTTTTATGTTGCCGGTCGGGAAAGACCCCAGGATTTTGATATTAATTCTAAAAAATTGGCGGTGGCTGCCAATCAATTGGGTGGCCAGTGTCAATACGGCGGCGACTTGATCCAGACGGAAAAAACAATTCGGCAACAAGCGGAGAAGTTTGATATAATATTGGTAATGGGGGCGGGCGATATCTATCGCTTAGCCAAAAATTTAATTAATAAATAATTAAGTTTAGTTTATGACACAATTTGCTGACGATAAGCCTGTGCAATCGGCTGATGAACCGGACCAGGAACTGGATCAGCGGCTTGACTGGGAGGAAGAATTGGAGGAAAAATACGGTGTCACCAGCCGGCGCGATCAGCATCGGGAAAGTAAAATGATTGGCACCGGACTCGCCAAACAGAAAGAATTGATTGACAAGAACAAGGGTTATGGGGCTAGTCGCCGACCCAAGGTTAATCTGGTAGATAAAATCGGCAAAAAATAAACTTGTTAAGACAGTAATTAAACGTAGTTGCTAATTAATTTAGCGACGTTTATGGATTTTGAAAAAAAATTAAAACAGTTACTGGGAAATAATCTAAAGCAACAGGCAATATTGGCGCCTTATACTAGTTGGCGGATCGGTGGTCCGGCTAAATATTTTTGCCACATTGCCGACTTGTCAACATTAAAATCAGTAGTTAAGTTGGCAGAAGATAAAGACCGGCCATATTTTATTATTGGCGGCGGCAGCAATATTTTAGTCAGTGATCGGGGCTTTGACGGTTTAGTCCTTAAGCCGTTATTTAATCGGTTGAAAGTCCACCCAGACCAGTGTCTGGAAGTTGGCGCCGGCTTACTCCTAAGCAAGGCGGTGGGGCAAGCGTTGTCCTCGGGCTTGTCCGGCTTGGAATGGGCAGCCGGCATTCCCGGTACGGTCGGGGGCGCGATTTGTAATAATGCCGGCGCCTATGGTGGCGATATGTCGCAGTTGGTTGAGTCGGTGCAAATTTTGCGACAAGGCAGAATCAAGACGATCAAGAACAAAGATTGCCAGTTCGGCTATCGGCAGAGTATTTTTAGAGAAAAAAACCAAGGCCTGATTTTAGCAGCTAGTTTGAAATTGCAACCCAAAGACAAGGAATTGATTCGGAAAAAAATAAGTGATATCCTAAAGGAGCGTAAGAAAAAATTTGGTGTCGGCCATTGCGTTGGTAGCGTTTTTAAAAATGTCAATTTGAGCCAATTGGAAGCCCAGCAATTTGCTGAAAATTTTCCGGCTTGTCCCAAAGAATTTATTGCCGCCCAAACAATCCCTTCAGCTTGGCTGATTGACCAGTGCGACCTAAGAGGGAGAAAAATCGGCGGGGCGGCAGTATCCGCCCTTCATGCCGGTATTATAAACAATGTTGGCGGAGCAACCGCTGAAGATGTGATTATATTGATCAGTATTATTAAACAGAAAGTCAGAAGTCGGTTCAATCTGCAGCTAAGGGAGGAGATAGAATATGTTGGTTTTTAATTTTAGCCTTAATTAATAAACCTTAATTTATGCAGATCAACATCAAGGCTCAGAAAGCCAGGTTGGCTCCCGAGGCCCACCAAATTATCAATGAAAAAATTGGCAGTTTGACAAAATATTGCGATTGTATTATAAAAGCAGATATTGAAGTCGGAATTAGCACCCGCCATCATCAGAAAGGAGATATTTATTTGGCTAAGGCCAATTTGGAAGTGCCGGGCAGACTGTTGCGGGCTGAGGCGGAGACCGATGATATTGGTAAATCTATGAATATTGTTCGCGAAAAACTCAAACTGGAGTTAAAAAGATACAAGGAAACACGCGATTAATTGATCAATTGAAAGGAGGTGGTCATAATGGCGGAGTCGACGGTGGCGATTCTTGGTCGGAGGAGGTATAACTCGATTTTCCGGATTTTCAGCAATAATCTTTTAATCTTCAGTCTGGATGAGGTGGCGCGAATTTTAGGCGAAAGCAATAGTCGTGAATCAGTGCAAAATCGGTTGGATTTTTTGGTTGCTCATAAATTTTTAGGCAGGACTAACGGCTATTATCATTTGCCCCGGTAAGTCAGTCCGGTGCATCTCGCTAGGTGCGCCGGTTTTTTGTTTTCATTGTCAAAATGGTTTTTTTTTGTTAGAATAACGAAGAAAATAAAAGATTAATTACATGTCTATTATTACCAAAATATTTGGCGATCCCAATAAAAAAGCGATTGCCGAATTGGAGTCGGTGGTGGCTAAAATAAATTTGCTGGAGCCGGCTTGGGAAAAAATGTCCGATGACGAGTTAAAGTCTCAGACAATAAAATTAAAACAGAGGATTGCCGGCGGTGAAAGTTTGGATGATATTTTGCCGGAAGCTTTCGCTACCGTTCGAGAAGCGGCTAAGCGAGTAATTGGTCAGCGTCATTTTGATGTCCAATTGATTGGGGGGATTGTTTTGCATCGGGGTCAAGTGGCGGAAATGAAAACCGGTGAAGGCAAAACCCTGGCGGCTACCGGTCCGTTATATCTTAATGCGCTTTCTGGCCGGGGCGCCCATTTGGTAACGGTCAATGATTATTTGGCGCGGATTCACGCGGATTGGATGGGGCAAATTTTTGATTTTTTGGGTTTGACCGTCGGTTGTATCCAGCAGCAAAATATTTCTTATCGTTTTAATGGCGCTAAATTGGCGGCTAACGGCGATCAACAGTTGGATGTCCAATATTTGGAGCCCTGCAGCCGACGGGAAGCTTATCAATGTGATGTTTTGTATGGCACCAATAATGAATTCGGGTTTGATTATTTGCGTGATAATATGGTTCAAACGGCGGCGGAGATGGTCCAGCGGGAGCTTTATTTTGCCATTGTTGACGAGGTTGATTCTATTTTAATCGATGAGGCTCGAACGCCGTTGATTATTTCGGCGCCCGATGTCGAATCAACGGACAAATATTATCAATTCGCTAAAATCGTCACTAAATTGCGAGAAGGTGAGGACTACAATATCGATGAAAAAATGCGCGCCGCTACTTTGACTGAGGCCGGTATTGGCAAGGTGGAAAAAACGCTCGGAGTTGGCAATATCTATACTGATCGCGGTATTGGCGATGTTCACCATATTGAGCAGGCGCTCAAGGCGCTGACTTTATTTAAGCGGGATCGTGATTATGTTGTTAAAGATCAGGAGATAATTATTATTGACGAATTTACCGGTCGGATGATGTTTGGTCGTCGTTACAGTGAAGGTCTGCATCAGGCGATTGAAGCCAAAGAGGGGGTGAAAGTTCAGCGTGAAAGCCGGACTTTGGCGACTATTTCTTTTCAAAATTATTTCCGGCTTTACACGAAATTAGCCGGCATGACCGGTACCGTCGCCACAGAAGCCGAAGAACTGTCCAAGATTTATAAACTAGAGGTAATAGTTGTGCCAACCAATAAGGCGGTGATTAGGCAGGATTTGAATGATCGCATTTATAAGAATGAAAGCGGCAAATATCAGGCGCTGATTAAAGAAATCAAAAGACGTCATCAGGCGGGCCAGCCGGTGTTGGTGGGTACTATTTCGATTGAAAAAAATGAGTTATTGGCCGAGTTATTGACTCAAGAAGGGATTGATTGTCAGATTTTGAATGCTAAACATCATGACAAGGAAGCTCATATTATTGCTCAAGCTGGCAAAGTCGGGGCCGTGACTGTGGCCACCAATATGGCCGGCCGCGGCGTGGATATTATTTTAGGCGGCTATCCCTTTGATCAGTCTGAATATGCCAAAGTGGTGGCGGCCGGCGGTTTATGTGTTTTAGGCACTGAGCGTCATGAATCCCGTCGAATAGACAATCAATTGCGGGGTCGGTCCGGGCGACAAGGCGACCCGGGTGTGTCGCAATTTTTCATTTCCCTGGATGATGATTTAATGCGGATTTTTGGTTCGGACCGAATGAAAAAATTAATGGAAACTTTGGGCGTGCCCGATGATATGCCCATTGAAAATGGGATGATTTCCAAGTCGATTGAACAGGCCCAAAAGAAGGTCGAGGGCAATAATTTCGATATTCGGAAGCATTTGGTGGAATATGATGATGTAATGAACAAGCAACGGGAAACAATTTATCGCAAACGCCGGGAAATTTTGGCGGATAAAAATATCAAAGAGACAGTCGCTGACGCCATTAATCGCGAGATAAACAATGTTGTTGATTTTCATACTCAAGATCCGGAAGAGCAAAATTGGAATTTGGAGGAGATTTATGAAGCGGTTGGCACGATTTTTCCGTTGCCAGTGGAAGCCCGGATTAAGTTGGAACAAATGGAAGTTGAGGCCGGAGACAATCAAGAAGATAATATGGCCCGCGCCAAAATCAAAGGGTATTTAAAAAGGCGGGCGGTCTTGACCTACAATCAATTGGCGGAGAAAATAAACAGCCTGGGTGGCGACGATATCGAGCCAATGCGGCAAGTGGAAAAAATGATGCTCCTAAGAGTGATTGATACTATTTGGGTGGAGCATTTGGAGGCGATGCAATATTTGCGTGCCGGTATCGGTTTGCGCGGTTATGGCCAACGGGACCCCTTGGTTGAGTATAAGCGGGAAGCGATTAAAATGTTCAAGGAAATGTTGGCGGAAATTGATCGGCAGGTGGTTTATAGTATTTATAAAATCGGGTTTGTTAGTCCGACAGCGTTGGCGCCGGCCGCGACTCCAAAAAATAATTTACAGTTTTCCGCGCCCAGCAAGGAATCAGCTTTAAAATCGCCGCTGGAAGCTGACGAGGGATTAAGAGAGAGGAGAGAAGATAAAATCATCAAAGATAATTCTCATTATCATGGCCAAAAAGTCGGTCGTAATGATCTTTGCCCCTGCGGCAGTGGTAAAAAGTTTAAGAAGTGCCATGGAAAGTAAAATATAATTCCAAATTCGCTATACTCCTGGATTGATAATAGGAGAGACCGGGCATGCCCTGTCTCTATCGGATAGTACAAATGAAATTTATTTTCCAATATGGCGGAATTTTTTAAATTTATATGGGTCGAATGCGTCATAAGAACCAAAACAATTCGATCAATACCTAAAACAATCATATGCCCGAACTTCCCGAGGTGGAAACTCTGCGGCGCCAGTTGGCAGTCAGCTTGTCGGGTCGAAAAATAAAATCAGCCCGGATTTTTTGGGTCGGAACAATTAGACCTCTCTCGGTCCGGGTTTTTTGTCGGAAAATAAAAAATCAAAAAATAATCAACATTGGCCGGCGGGCGAAAATCCTTTATTTTGAATTGGCTGGCGGTGATTTTTTGTTGGTTCATTTGAAAATGACCGGGCAGTTGATATTTAGGCCGGCGCACCAGCGAAGCAAAAAAGAAATTATTGGCGGCCACCCTCAACCCGGTGGCGCTGACAATCTGCCAAATAAATTTACTCGTCTCCGGTTGGATTTTTTCGATGGGTCGGTTTTATTTTTTAATGATTTACGCAAATTCGGCTGGATAAAATTGCTCTCCGCTAAAGAAGCGAAAAAAATTTTAACCCTACATGGCTTGGAACC
>Ga0116174_10003840_pt1 | contig 12173 bp, 7 predicted proteins | sample AD_UKC087_MetaG_FD_89801 | JGI IMG/M metagenome (GOLD analysis project Ga0116174, IMG submission 89801) | Active sludge microbial communities of municipal wastewater-treating anaerobic digesters from USA - AD_UKC087_MetaG | ecosystem: Engineered > Bioreactor > Anaerobic > Digestate | place: USA...
CTGCCATCTTCAGAGCCTCAGAGATGCGCTTGCGTTCGTCCTGGTACTTCTCGAGTGGAGTCACAGGCTCACCTCAATATCGTTCAACTGCTGATAGATCCACTGCTCCCGGTTGGCGATCACAGAAGCGAATACATTTCGGGCAGCAATGCCTTCCCGTTTGATCTTGCCCCGGATGAGATAAGCGATCCCGGCTACGGTCAGAGCTTTTCCTGTCTCTTTATCAGTCCAGGACAGGTGCTTGCGTTCGACCCAGGCGATCAGCGGGGCGATCGGAGTCCAGGAAGGCACTTTACCGCCCAAAACGAATGGCTCATAGCGTATGTTCGAGCCTACTCTCAGGATCATGGCAGTATCGGTGGTCTGCAGCAGATAACCAGTATTACCGTAGAAATCGCCCTTGTCGTATATCTGCTGTGCCAGGATCTCCCTGCGGGACTCGGCATCGATCACAGAACCGATAAGATGCAGACGGCTCTCCAATGCGGCATATATAGCCAGGTAGATATCCCGCATCAGTTCATCCGGAGAAGTATAGTCACGATCAGGCATCAGATAACTCCCACCCGAATAGGGCGAGGCTGTCTGGGCTTGAGTTCACTGAGTCGATCAAGACCAGCAGGATTGAGATAGGCTTGCAGGATGGTAAGTGCTCTCAGCTCAAGGTTGGCTTTGAATGCGTCTATTTCGCTCCCTGTGAGCAGTTCGGTCGCGGACTGGTCTAATCCTACGGTCTTGACTATTCCCTCGCCCAGGGTCTTCAAGTTGAGAAATTCGCAAGTGCTGTGCAGCATCAGGAAACAGAACCCAAAACGAAAAGAGATCAGCAGGGGATCATCTTCAGGCAGATCATCGTGGGTAGCATGATCGTAAAACTGCTGCAGCACGATTGAACGTATCATCTCCATTACCAAGCCCTGATGCTCCCTGAAGATGCCATTGTTGGACATCTCCTTGGGCAGATTGAGGATGGAGAGCATAGCATCGGTCTCGACCGGAATAGGTATCACTGGCCCTTCCTCATCAGCTCGGAAAGCTCAATCGCTCTCATGCCCACTTGCTTCGCCCACTTGGAGGCGAGCATGCCATTGGCAGCCCGTTCCCAGTCTCCGGCAGCAATAAAACGCAGGGTGTTCTTGAACTCCAAGAGCTCCTTGATGCCTAGATTGAAACACATATTGAGCAGCACCGACTGGCGCACCTCATCAAGGTTGTTGTAAATCTCGGGTATCTTATCGATCAGCCATTGCTCACAGTCTTGGATATCCCGTTCTAACATGGCATAGGCTTCTTTACGGGAGATACCCCGGTCATCGAGATTGCGGCCAATGCCGATAGTCAGCTTACCAGCAGTACAGCGGTAGGGTTTCAGCTTCAGACCCTCGTGTCTGAATAACTGTGCCTTGATTCTGTTCATCAATGCTTCGGTCATGCTATCTCCTTGCTTTCGATGTGATCATCGATCCGGAGCCAGGAAAACACTACCCTGAATGCTGACAAATCAGGATGAGCAAGGATGAGACAGAATTTGAGGTTGACAGATTCAACCATGTTTGTTTAGTTGCTAGCAGGGAAAAAGTAAGGCAAGAGGCACCCATGAGAGAAGTAATTGAAAATGTCAGGAAGATGCTTAGTGATGGCTTGTTCTCCGATGAGCAACATGTCCGTTATTCGCTGGTCGGGCGAATATGCCATGAATTAGGGTGGAATATTTGGAATCCTGCAGAATTCTATACTGAGTATCCCGTAAAAAAATATCCTCCCCAAGAAGTTACTACCGAGCTTCGTGGTAGAGTTGATGTAGCACTGTTCTTAGCCGATAAAAGAACAGACAAAGCAGAGGTTTTTATTGAAGTAAAAAGCCCGGGAAGATTACAGTATGAACTTCAAGCGGGTGAAACACAACTTCAAAGATACAATTACTGGGATAAAGCCGCAATTTGCATATTAACAGACGGTATAACCTGGAGATTCTACCTACCATCAGAGGGTGGCTCATTTGACAGTACTCTTTTCAATGAGTTTCACATACTGAACGATAGTGTAGAGATCATCTGCCTGACACTTGATAAAGTATTGAGAAGAGATAAGTTCAGAAAGCAAGCAGTACAGACTGCAAGCGACATGTACGAAGAACTGGGGAAAATCAGACTTATTTATAAGGTTAAAAATAAGGCCATTCAGATTGCATCAGATACGGGAATGGACATGTATATGATAGCTAAACAGTTATTAGTGCAAACCGAGCATGTCAATCTAGATATTGCAGAGATCATGGTACTTTGGGATAGAACCATCCCTGGAGGCGTGATTCCTCCCCCACCCCCACCCCCACCTCCACCCCCTGGTGATATCCTTACTGATTATCGAACTGATTATGCTTTTATGAAGGCCAAATCACTAATAATATGTCAAAATGCCAACTATCGCATTATAAGTTGGAGAGATGTAAAGAAACAAGTATATAACTATCTACTAAGTCAATACCCGAGTATTGTGTTGGAGGGAGTGCTTCATTATTCAAAAAACGAACATGAATTCAGGGAAGCAATTGAGCTTGATAATGGATATTTTACGGAGGGTAACTTGTCAGCAACAGAACTTGTTAATCAAAGCAGGGCAGCTATGCAAGCAGCAGGATTTAATCCCATCAAGGATTTGACAATTGGCTATTTACCATCTATAAAAAAGGGACAATCATGACTCACCTATTAACAGCAAAAAGAGATAAAGGAAAGATATTCAGCCATATAAGGCAAAAATGGCTAATCGAGACACCAGAGGAATCAGTACGACAGGAATACCTGTGTACTTTAGTTAACGAATTTGGGTTTTCCCCAGACCAAATGGATGAAGAACTTGAAGTTACCGGACGAGGTTCCGGACAAGCAAGAGCTGATTTTGTTATCTGGAGGACACCTGCTGATAAAAAAGAAAACAAGAGTCCCCTAATAATAGTCGAGTGTAAATCAGATAATGTTACAATCAAACCTGAAGATTATTCACAAGGAGACAATTATGCTCGGTTGACTAACGCTCTATTTTTCGTGACACATAACAGCAGAGAGACAAAATATTGGCGAGTAATGCATGATAGGATGCCAAAATCGATTGAGGAACTAGATATAATACCACATGCTGATGCGAGTGATAAAGAAATTCAAGAGATAATTGCTAAACTTAGGATATTCAAAGAGGATGAGTTCGCAAAGCTACTTCATGAGTGTCATAATGTGATTAGAAATAGAGAAAAAATGGATCCTGCCGCAGCTTTCGATGAAATTGCGAAGATACTATTTGTTAAAGTTTTTGTCGAACGAGAACTAAGGGCCAAGCATGCTCGTAAAAATCTCTTTAATGTGGAGTTTCTTGATGAACAGATAGGAAAATACCCATTAAATGATCTTTTCAGAAAAACCAAGGAGTTCTATTCAAATGATAAGATTTTCGAGAAGGATGAAGAGATTAAGCTAAGAATAGCGACTGGTCGTGAGATAGTAAGATTACTTGAGAAGTACAATTTATCCGACACAAGCGAAGATATAAAGGGTATCGCATTTGAACGGTTTCTAGGGAAGACCTTTCGAGGAGAGATCGGTCAGTTTTTTACCCCTCGCACTATTGTAGAATTCATGATAAGAATGGTCGACCCTAAAGAAGGCGAGATCATATGCGACCCCGCAAGCGGCTCAGGTGGATTTTTAATAAGATTCTTTGAGATTGTTAGAGAACAGATTCTTGCCGATGCAGACGCACAGTACCAGGGATTTAAACGAGAAATTGAGAAGAAAAAAATCACTGAAGTAAAGAAAGCTGATGAGTTGCGTAGAAAGTACGAAGAAATCCAAATGACTCTTGATAAAGACACTCCAGGTTCTCGGTTATGGAAATTAGCCAATAGATGTATATTTGGTACAGATGCGAATGATCGTATGGCTCGAACAAGTAAAATGAATATGATTATGCATGGAGACGGGCATGGTGGCGTTCATCACCATGATGGTTTTATAAACGTAAATGGAATATTTGAAGAGAGATTCGACATCATCCTTACTAATCCTCCTTTTGGAGCTAGTGTTGAACCATCTGATGTTGTTCCTCCAATCGAATCGTCTCCTGAATCTGAAAACAAATATATAAATGAATACGGAGATGTTTATCGAGAAGCTCAAAATCGTGTTAGAAAAGCAGAGGGTAAACCAATTGCCAGCTTGTTTGATCTGCCTAAAAGAAACGATAGCAAAATTAAAACTGAGATACTGTTTATTGAACGCTGCCTTTCTCTTTTGAAGCCCGGGGGGCGTCTTGGGATTGTCCTGCCGGAAGGTATTTTCAACAATCCATCACTTGAGTATGTAAGGGAGTTTTGCGAGAACCGTGCTTTTATTATGGCAATAGTAAGTCTGCCCAAAGAGACATTCTATTCATCAGGGGCAACAGTTAAAGCTTCTTTACTATTCCTTCGAAAGTTTACTGAAACCGAAAAGGCATATTTCAATACTACGAAAACATTTACGGACTCAGATGTAAAAGAAAAGTACTCTAGTGAGATTGCTCTTGAAGTGATGCGATTATCTTCATCAATTGAAAATGCTTCGAAAGAGAGAGATAAACAATTAGTCAAAGATCTTAAATCTGAGCTAAATATCTATAGAAAACGCATGGAAAAACTAATATTGACTGAGGCTCGTAGCCTTTTAAAACAAAGATTATCGTACCCAATCTTTTTATATGAAGCAGAGAGAGTTGGTATCACTGCAACAGGTGATGAGGATTTAAATGAACTCTGTCAATGGCCGGAAGATAGATTACCACCGGATGTCACAAAGTCGTGTTTAGATAATTATCATGAATTCGAGTTACAGAATTTAAGAAGAAACTGGATATTAACCAATGTGTGATATCTCTCAGGCAAGTAAGGCTATAATCGTTGAGTGGAAAGACATTGATCGATGGAGAGTAAATTCAAATCTGAAATCAACCTGGGAATGGCCAGGGAAAGATATCAAGAAAATCAGTTATGCTCTTAGTCGTAGAATTGAGCGTGTAGATAAAGAAGGATTGAACGCTAGTAACGCTTCGCTAATCAGCATCAGTTTTAATGGGGATGTAACGCCTCGTAAAAAAAACACATTGATTAAGGGCACACTATATTATGCTCATGCAGGTGACATCGTTTACTCAAAAATCGATGTTCGTAATGGGGCTATTGGTGTTGTCCCAGATAGTATCCCGTTAGCATTAGTTACAAGCGAATATCCGGTATATTCGATAAAAGAAGATATTGCATATTCAGAATACATACAAATCCTTTTTAGAACAACTCATTTTAGGAAGATTATTAATAGTATAATAAGTGGACACAGTGGTAGAAAAAGAGTTAATCCAGAGGTTATAGAAAACACATATGTCCCTATACCTTCTCTGCATTTGCAAAAGAGGATTGTTGAGTATTGGTATAAAAAAGAAAAAATAAACGCTGCGCTATTGTCTAAAATTCAATCTTTACACGAGATAAATGAGAAGTTACTTCTAAATCAATTGAATTTATCACTACTAGAGAAGAATAAGAAGTACGGTGCCCAGGTATATGAATGGGTCGATTTAGAACGATGGGATACCATGTTTTATCGTTCGGATTTTGTTGCATTGGAAAAGCAATTATCCTCGATACAATCTTTACCACTTGGGTCGATTTTACATTTTACAAGTCGTAGTTGGTCAGAACGAGATTTCCCCACAGGGAGATTCAGATATATTCAAATATCCGATGTTAGTATGAATTCCGGAGTATCAAACCACATTGAGATACCGGTAAAAAAAGCTCCTTCTCGTGCAACTACATTAATAAAAAAAGGAGATATTCTATTATCAAAAACTCGACCATATTTAGGTGCATTTACGATAGTACCTGAGGAATATGACAGTTGTGTCTGCTCAAGTGGTTTTGCATTGGCTGATCGTGTGGTTCATGAGGGTTATGACAAAGAATACATTTTATTATTTCTAAAGAGCAAAGCAGGGTTACTTCAGATGGAGCGACGAATGACTGGCGGATTGTATCCTGCGATCGTACAAGATGAGCTTGAAAAGATTAGAATTCCTCTAGTTCCAATGTCGATTCAGATAAATATCGTTTCCCGATATTCTGAGGCGCAAGAAGAGATTTTAAAAGATAGATTGAACAGCGAATTTAGAATCAAACAAATCACCAGTGATGTAAATGATATGATAAAAGGTATTAAAAAGATCGAGGATTAGTTTATGGCAAGAACAGCAGAATATATCAGGTTCGATGGTCTATTTGAGAAAGATGTGTTAGGGACATTTAGGATAATAAGGGGATTTGCTGATTTAAGAGATCTAGCAGAAGTTTCTGTTCCGTACAATATGTCTGATGGTGAGATGTTAGTTCATGGATATCAGAGATCCATAGACAATGATCATGCCATACGAATTAAGCAATATTTGGAAAGTGCAAATCATAGGTTCTTGCCTGAGGTTATTCTCTCGGTAAGAGTTGACTTGGATAATGAAATAGATACTACTCAGAACATACTTGGAGTGTTAAGCAGAGCTGGATCTGAAGCTCTAGCTGACGGTGTATCAATTAAAAGAAAATGGAAGAGCAATAATATCCGAGTTCATACTCTACAGGTTAAGATTAAGGAACTAAATAAGATAAAAGAGAAGAGATATATACGTAGAATTGATGGGAATCATCGTTTAGCTCTTGCGGATAAACTTATTGATGATGCAGGGGTCCCTAACAAATATCTGGCTCCGTTTTGTCTCATTCTTTTAGGACCCGTAGATAATCGAGCAGATGATTACTCGGAATCCTTAATATTTCATATACTTAACAGCACGGCACTACCACTTGAATCTGAACATGCGTTAAAACTCATCCTCGGTCAAGACCCCCAATTTGACATGAGTCCAGCTCAAGAGTTTTCATATAGCCCTGAACTGCATTTTACAAGGTTGTTGAGGGATGGGTTACATCGGTTGCCGCTCGCTACACAAAGAAGACTAGGTATAAGACCTTTGTCTTGCTTGAGAAATGCAGCTAAAAGCATTATAGAGGTGAAACCAGATGCTGTAAATAGCATCACAAATCTGATTTCATTCTCAGATACCTTGTTAGATGCGATAACAACCATTACAAATAAAGTAGGTCGTAACCATCCCGATATATGCCAAGTCGAATATTTTATCGAACTTACTGCAAGGGTATGGATTTCTTTTGATTTAGAGAATCAAGAGAACAGGATCAATGAATCTGTTAAATATTTAGAACGGATGGCTGTTTGGATGGTTCAAGATGGGCTTCATGATCTTCATGAAGCGTCTTCTTTGAGTAAACAACTCATAGATACATTTAACCTTATCAGTAATCGCAGACCCAAGAGTGTATTTTTAGCAAGATGGTATCCAAAAGCCACAGATGGTAATGAACTAACTAAAGCGAATCTGAGGTTAGAAATGATTAAAAGAACTCTATCTGAGATTAAATCCGAATCAAACATTAGTCTAAATCTTATTGATATGGGTACAGAGGAGGGAGGCACATATCTTATTCATAATAGAATGTACGAAGCTATCGAAACCTCAGATATAATACTAATTGATCTATCAGGAGCACGCCCAAACGTATGTATAGAAGCCGGATTCGCCCTAAATCATCATGAGAAGGATAAATTGATATTTCTTTTCCAGGAAACGGAACATTGCAAAACGGTTCCATTTGATTTAAGTCCATTTAGATATGAGCCAATCACAGATACCGGTGAAATACCAAATAAGATCAAACCTCACATAGTATCCATCGTTAATAATTAGGAATGATCAATGGAGTATTTATGAACACATTAAAAGAATCAAAGTCGTTTGATTTAAAAAAGAATCAGAAACAACATGCAAAGAGTTTTCTAGACCTATTCACAAACGAAATTCAAAATAACGTAAAATCGTTTTGTAAACTACTATTTGATCATGAGAGTGACGTTTTTATATTCATGGCACGGAAGGCTGCTTGCATGTTTAATTCATTAAAAGAATTAGGACTAACCGATGTCACCGGGATTATCCTAAATGATAGAATTCTAGATATGGATTTACGCTTCATTGAAGGGAAGCGTGTTACATTAGTTGATGATTGCATTTTTACTGGGACTACATTGTTTAGAGCCGCTAACAAGGTAAGACAAGCCAAGTGCAAAACATTCGATACCTTATCACTAGCCGTCAATACTGATACAATCCGGCATGAGTTGCTACCCGGGCATATTGAATGGGAGGACTTGCGTATATCTAAACCACTATATGCAAATAACAACGCCAATTGTGTGCAGCAGTGTTATGATATTGTTAAAGCTATTTCAGTATTACCTCATCCTTATGATGTAGATTTTCCACAATCTCGTTCTATTAAACTCAAAAAGAATACACTAGATAGGCTACTACATCTTAATGGATGGGTTCCTTACGATATTACTACCGCACTCCAGAAAGACAATAATGTTATGAATGTTACTTTACTACCAATGCAAGGTGTACTGGATAACTTCTGCGAATGGAGCGGAAAAACTAACATCAGTTTCACTACTATAAAGATAAGATTGTACATAAAAAGACAGTCAGTTTCCACATATTCTGTTCGATTTGTACCTATAGTAGTTTTATCAGCTTTAAAAAACGTAGATATTATAGAAGCATTAACTCAATCATCATCTGAGCCTGAAACTTGCATCAATAACATGGGCTTGATTAGCTCTGAAGCGAGGTATAGGTTTTTTCAGTATATTATAGCTCACAATTTTCTAAATTTTTTCATCATCTCGAATAAGCAGATGTTTCCAGAGGATTATAGTATTGAAATGAGATCAGACCTTTTTGAAATGTCTTACGGTAAAGGTTCTTGGGACTATTACAACCAATTATGGAGATATCGTGCAAATATAACTCTGCCTAACATCGATGCATATGCATATGAATGCACGGTCAAAAAATTTGACCAAAGTAGGATTAATGTATACAACTCAAGTGATTTAACTTACCAGTTTTCTTATCCTTTCACATGGTTATACAAAGAAAAAGAGCTACCAACACAAGCATTTGTTCGAAAAAATGGACTGCGCAAAGAGCACGAAAATGCAGATCGGTTGACTGATGGATTCACTGCACATTTTTTATTCGACAGAATCAGCAGTCCGGTATTTGATAAGAGATCTTCGTTATCAATATTGCTTGATCAAATGATCGATCAAGGGATCATCGTTCCAACTATAGTCGAGCACGACGATCATTGCATACGTGTATACAGACATGGTGAAGATGCTATTCTAAATGAAGCAACAGAAGGACTACTTCTTCAAGCCATCAAAGCATATTTAGACTCATGCAATAAAGAGAGCATAAGAAGTTTTGAACTTAGCAAGATCATTGTATTGTTTCTACAGATCGGGATACGCCGTAGTCTTGTTGAACAACTTACTGCGCTCACAGAGTTGCCCCATAACTGTATGATCCTAAGTACAAAGGGGCATTTACATGGTTTAGTTCCAACAGTTACTACTCCCAAAAATGAATCTGGAGAAATTGATCCACCATATGTCCCCGGTAACTCTCACCCAACATTTCTAATCGATAGATGGGTAATGAGTGGTTATTTAAAGATGTCAAGTGATAATCAAGGGAGATTTTTCGAGTTTCATCAATTCCCCGTACTTCGTATGGGTGTTGCTAAAGAAGCAGAATTCAGACAAATTGGAAGAAGCATAGGCTCAGCCGTATCAAAGAGAATTGTAAATACCGATAAAGATTTAACTTTATTAAGCACTTGCTCTGAATCAGACCATGTTTTAAGGGCACTAAGTGGAGAGATAGCCATATTCCGCCTAAATTGGTACAATTTGTCAAAGACTATTAGGGAATATGCAAAGAATAAGAAGTTTGCACATGCCCATATAGAATTACATCGAAAGTATGATGTTTATACAGCTATTAATAGTGGCTCAATGAAGTATAAATGGTATCTGGCTGACGCGTTCACCAAGTTAGTTGATAAAGTAACGGAAACATTTATTAATGATAGTAACAGCTCTCTTGCTGATGCATGGATACCTCTATGGCCTCAAGGGAACTTGATGTACAAAGAAAACTCAACAGCGATTAGTGATGTTTTAACCAAGACTGGACGATCGTTATTAGCAATGAATATCCAGATTAGATTAATGGATTATTGGCTCGTATTAGAAGGAAGCATACTCAATCAGTTTTCAGAAAAGGACTTAAGCGAAACAATTACTGGCATTAAGGATGAGATTTATCAGATTAGAAAACTTCATAGCAATATTACAAGAAAAACCCCTTTTGTTAACTTGATAAATGCTGTAATGAATAGAATTGATGATAGAAACAGAACTGATGCCTATAACTGGTGTCAATCAGCTGCCAATGATTTAGATTTATATGCAAGAAAGTACTCCAAAATTCAATTAGAAGATATTGATATTGCAGTAAATGCATGGGGGAATATCGATATATTAGAAAGATACCCATATGCATTCTACATTGACATAGACTATTCGACTACTCCACACTCTAGAAGATTGTTAGATTCGATAGTTTGGAAGTTAAATGCAAATGTATATGTTAATGATAATTATGTTTATATGCTTCCTGCGCAAAGAAATCCTTGGCGAGTTGGAACTTGGGTGTTATTCGGCGGAAATCAGAATTCACTTGAACCTGCAAGATTTTGTTGTCAGGTAGTAAATGAACTAAGCAAATTCCAAATCAGGTTTCGAGCTGTTTTGATAGGCCAACTATCATCTGATGATTGCATTGCAAAGTACAGCTGTTCGGTTATTGATAGGGACGGCAATTTCTTCGAACGTATCGATTCTATTAAAATTCACATCCTATCAGATTCTATTAATAACTCAATAGGCTTTGCTAATGAGTACAGACAAGGGAAATTAGATGAAATAGACAAGTTCTTATCCCTATACAATCTACAAGTGAAGCCTCAAAAAAGTATTGTTGTGAGCGAGAACGAACTAATCACCCCGAAAAAATTCACTGTATCGAATTTCATTTTCGGACAGCTTCCTGCAAGCGACAATCTTGATACTGGTCATAACCCTACTGATAAAAGTTCGAATAAAAGGTACAAGATATTGTTATGCACTGCAACAGATATTGAAGACATAGCTCTCGATTCTGAGTTGAGAGAAAGAAGTATTAAAATCGTAGCCGTAACAAAACAGCGGGGAGTTTATCGTTCCTTAGGTTTCATTGGAAGACATGAAGTTTACTGGGTTCGTAGCGGTCAAGGGGTGGGCAGGACTAGAGGATCGTTGGCGGTTGTGACTGATGCCTGTGAAGATATTGATTTCGATATTGCAATAGGTTTAGGGATTGCGTTTGGTGTTGTTAAGCAAGAACATAAAATTGGTACAATATTGATTTCAGATTACATAATACCTTATGAACCTGCTAAGTTGAAACCCAATGAAGTTATTGATAGAACTGATATGCCACCAGCAGATCCCAAGTTACTGCAAGCAATTGACTTATATAAACTTCAGTGTAAGAATATGAGTTTTTCGTCAGGTGGCTTATTGTGTGGGGAAAAGAAGATCGACGATCCCCAATTTAGAATGATGCTGGAAAAGAGATATGGTAATGCTATTGGTGGGGATATGGAATCATACGGGATAGCAGCCGCTTGCATTAGGAGGGGGAAAAGATGGGTGATCTTAAAAGCTATTTCTGACTGGGCTTCACCAGCATCTGAATCGAAAGATCAAGATCAAAAAGAAGCTGCCTTAGCTTCATCTAGATTTGTTTTAGGGTTGATTGAGTCAGGCTTGATCCCATAATTTCATCTAATAAAATTATGATCAGTTTAATTTTATTAGTAGATCATTGAAGTTGTCCTACACTTCCAATGATAAGGTGGGAAGGGAGTATGCGCTCCGGAGACACCTACCGGGTTCATGTCTGAGTCGTATTCGATCTGATCGTCTTTGATCCAAGGTGCCAGGGCTTTGATGTATTCTCTGGCATCATCCAGGCTGTTGGACTTGGTATCCAGAGCCATGAGCTTATCCATCACTTCCAGGGCATTGTTGAGTGGATAGACTTTATCCTGCGCTGCCAATGCC
>Ga0116174_10003841_pt1 | contig 12173 bp, 11 predicted proteins | sample AD_UKC087_MetaG_FD_89801 | JGI IMG/M metagenome (GOLD analysis project Ga0116174, IMG submission 89801) | Active sludge microbial communities of municipal wastewater-treating anaerobic digesters from USA - AD_UKC087_MetaG | ecosystem: Engineered > Bioreactor > Anaerobic > Digestate | place: USA...
AAATATATTAATCATATGTACGAGCTCGAAGCTCATGCGTCCTAACAATCTTTCATCGTACTTAACCAAACTTGGTTCAATTATAACCGCTTTAGCAGATTTAATCAATACTTTTACCTTAGCTCCATATGTGTCAATTTATTATTTATCAGGGAGCATATTTTACGCCTTAGGAAGCAATATCTCAAATCTCGTGCCGGCGTCTTTTCTACTGAACACTTTTATCAACCCGTTGTGACTCTCAATAATCCCTTTAACGATAGGCATACCCAATCCCGTGCCTTTCTTTTTATTAGTATAAAACGCTTCAAAAATCTTTGATAATTCTACTATATTCATGCCGACGCCGTTGTCCTGAATCGTCCATTTTACCCAGTTGTTTTCCGCGACGGTTTTTATGATAATTAATCCCTCTTTTAAGATAGAGTCCGCCGAGTTTGAAACAAGATTATGAAAAACTCTGCTTATTTTTTCAGAATCAATCATCACTAGCGAATCGCACTTCTCGTTAAAAATAATTTTTACGTTCTTTCTTAATAACTCTTCTTTAACGGTATCTACAAGCGTTGATAACAACGAAGAGATATTTATCGGCATTTTGTTAAGGACAATCTCTCCTCTGGAAAACTCCAACAATTCGGAGGTCATTTTAATTAATCTATCGACTTCGCTCATAATAACGTCGGACGATTTTTGTATCTTTTCATTATTGCCCGAATACATTCTAATTAATTCGGCGTAAGCTCTGATATTTCCCATTGGGTTTTTTATATCGTGAATTATTAATGAAGCAAATTTGCCTATTACGGAGAGTTTCTCTACCTGAATTAATTCGTTTTGAGTCTTTTTTAGTTTGGCATACGCGGCTTCGAGTTGTTTGTTTCTTTTTTCAAGGTCTTTAATATAGGCGCTGTTGGTCGTTCTTACCGTCGAACATATACTTCTGGCTATTTCTAACGACATATCTGAAAATGATCTTAACAATTTTTTAAAGGAGTCTTTATCGAGTCTTAACAACTCTATATTCGTCGTAGCTCTAATCGTCGCGCTTCGCGGCAATTCGTCAATTACAGCCATTTCTCCAAATACCTCTCCTTCCGATTTGGTTGCAAGAACTTCCTCCTGAGATTCTTCTCCTTCTTTTACTATCTCAACTTTTCCCTTGACGATAATATAAAAAGCGTCGGCAATCTCATTCTCCTTGATTATCGTCTCTCCCTTTTTAAAAGAAAGTTCGCGGGAGAGCTCGGCAATTTGCCTCAAATCTTTCTCGGATAAGTTGCTAAAAATAATATTATTTTTCAAAACGTCAATTTTTTCTTCAATTTTCATCTTTTATATAAGGCAGCGTAAAATAAAAAGTACACCCCTTTCCCCCTACGTTATTTTTTGCCCAAATCGAACCGTTGTGATTCGCTATTATTTGAGAGGCTATATAAAGTCCGAGTCCCGTACCGGATTTATTGTCTTCTAGTTTTTTAAACTTATCAAATATCGCTTTTTCTTTACCCTCTTCAATTCCGCTTCCCGTGTCGGCTACTCCTACTTTTATCACATTCTCCTCCACTCGAGCGCTAATTTTGATCATTCCCTTATCTTCGGTAAATTTAAAAGCGTTCGAGAGTAAATTTGATAAAACGTGTTCTATTTTCTCTTTATTGCCGTTAACAAGCGGTAAAGGCGTCTGAACGTCCCAAACGAAGTCAATCGTCGATTCTTTCGCCTGAACTTCATATATAGTATAAAAATATTCCAAAATCGGTAAAATGTCAATTGGAGAGTATTGAGTTTTGTACAAATTTTCTTCTTCCCTTATAGAAACCAAAAAATCGTTTAACATTTTTGTCAGTCTTTCAGTTTCTCTGACAATTTTTTTTACAAAATCTTTCTTCTTATCTTCCGAAAAATTGGGATATTGTAAAATCATCGTCGCATATCCGTTTATAACGGTCAAAGGATTTTTTATATCGTGAACTATCGTATAAAAAAGATCGGTTTTTTGGTTGTTATATTCTCTTAACTTTTCAAGGGCTTCTTTTAAACTTTTTGTTCTTTCGAAAATTTTAATCTCTAAATTTTGATTAATCGAATTAATTTGCTCTTCGTTTATTTTCAAGAAGGACGAAACTTCGTTTATTTTGTTTGCAAGATCGCCGATTTCATTATCGTTTAGTATTTCCAACTTATCGTCGTAATTGCCTTTAGAAATCTTCCCGACGCTATCAATTATCAAACCGAGCGGAACGACTAACTTATTATTCATTAAAATGAAAAACGCGCCGGTCGATATTATCCAAAGCAAAACTACAACCGCCGCTATAAATTTTATCCTATCAAACCTAACGCTATACATTTTCTTCGGCGCTTCAACCTCAATTTTATATTTATCCGCGCCTTGCAGTATCCTAAATTTGCTTATGAAATAGAAAGAGTTCTCTTTGTCTTTAGGATTAAATATTTTTTTTGTATTAAATACCGTTTTGCCGCTTTCCGTATCTATTACTTTAAAATTTATCCCCATTAAACTGGGACTTTCAAGACAGTTTTTATTAATAACGATCTTTGCGTAAATATAATAAATACTATTTCCCGCAGAGCTTACCGGAAACACGTAATTAAAATATATGAGACTGTCAAAAAAATATATTTCATCGAGAGCTTTTTGAACGCCTACAAATCTATTGTTATCGTCGTCGATAGTCTTACAAAGAATCTCCGTTTTCCCATTTATTATCGTATACAAAACGAAACCGTTAATTTCGAGTTTTTTTGAAGACTCTTCAAAATATTTTTTAATTCCGCCCCAATCTTTATTTTGTAATTTTTTTAAAAATCCCGAATGATACAACATAGAATTTATCTTGTCAAAACCTTCGTATTTTTTTTGATTTATCGCCTTCTCAAAATAGGTCAAACTATTATTAATAATTTTCTTATTATTTAAATTCTCTTCATATTTGAATAATATCGTTAGCACAACGCCTATAATTAAAGTCGGAATATAAAAAAACAGTATAGAGTATAAAAATATTTTCGAAGCAATTCTTTTATTATTCATATATTTACTTAATAACCAATGGAAATTTGAATTATCCCGATAGATTTTACGTTGGATTGTATAAATTTGTAATTTCTTTTGAATTGTTCAATAATATCAATGTCCCAATAGGCGTTGCCGGTAGATTCCAATACTTTTACGCCGCCGATCAAGCCGTTTTCAAAAACTTCAAACTCTATCGTTATCTCCGTTTTCAAGCCTAAAAGGGCGATCTCCTCCGGCGGGTTTATACTATCCGATTTTGTAACCGCTCTAACCATATTTCCTTTCCACTTGATGTTATTATCTCCGTAGACTTCGGCGGCGCTATTGTCGCCGGCTTTGTCGCCGTTCCCGCTTATATTTATGTTATCCAATAAATTTTCAAGATCGCCTTTTTCAGCCGCGCCGTCGCTAAAACTATTAGATTTTTTAGTACTCGTATCGTTGGCGGCAAATTCGCTCTTAATTTGCTCTCTCTTCAAATTTTCGTTTTCAAAATATTTATCAAACAAATTTTCATCTTTTATAGGAACCGTCTCTTTATTTTTAGTTATATTTTCGGTTACAACCTCATCGGTTTTGGCGTTTTCGTCGGTCGCCGCTTTTTCCGTAATATTATCGGTTTCGACGACGTTTGAAGAGGTTATTTCGTTTTTATTCTCGGTTTTAATCGCCTCTTTCTTTTCTTTTTCAATTCTTTTCAGCATTTTTTTTGATTCTTCTCTACTTTTGTCAAGAATCTTCCGTTTTTTTGAGTCGTCGAGTTTGTTAAACTCTTCCATTACTTTATCGTGAAGTTTTACCGTTACTACGACAACCTCGTCCTTTTTTTTAGTATAGTCGAAAATATTAGAGAAAAAAATTATTAACAACAGTAAAATGTGAAAGCTTACCGAGAATAAAACAGCGTATTGAAGTCTTTTTCTCTCCTCTCTTTTTTCAATAGGATTAACTTCGTCGTTCATAAAATCGCTTCCTTTTGGTATAGTCCCGCCTCGTAAAAATTGTTAAAATTTTTTATTGATAGCAAGATCTATACTTTCATACCCTTCTACTCTTAATACGTCCATGACGTCAATAAGAAGTTGATACTCTATACTTTTATCCCCGTAAATTATTACCGATTTCTTTAACGAATAATTTGTTTTTAGTTCCGTCTGCAATATATTTCGAAAACCGGCAATATCTGTTTTTTTATCGCCAATCGTAATATTATTTCTACTCAAAACGACAATTTTCAAAGGAACTGAAGATATATTTGTAAGATTTTCGGCTTTCGGCATATCAAGCTCCATTCCCGTTATCGTTTTTACCGTCGTCGCCACCATAAAAAATATTATCAATTGAAATACGATGTCTATCATAGGCACCATATCGACAAGAGCTTTAGGTTTATTTCTTCGCGCAAATTTAATCGACATATTTTACCCCTTTAGCGATTTTTTTCTCAAAAGCACTAAAACCAACTCGTTTGCTTGAGTCTCCATTTTCAATATCATATTATTCACTTTATTAGTTAAATAATTATAAAAAATCGTAGTAGGAATCGATACGATAAGCCCAAAAGCGGTCGTCAACAACGCCTTGGATATGCCTCCCGCTAACATCTCCATACTGCCTAGAGCGCTCTTTGAGCCGATTAAACCAAACGCTTCCATATTTCCCTGAACGGTCCCCAGCAATCCCAATAAAGTAGAGATATTAGCTATAGTTCCTAAAGTAGTTAGAAAACGCTCGAGTTTAGGGATTTCAAGGCTTCCGGCGTCTCTGATAGCCTCTTTGATATATATTTCGGGATAATCCTTACGTTTTATTCCCGCTTTCATCATATTAGTAACGGGCGACGGCGAATTATCGCATATCGCCAGAGCTTCGTCGTAACGAGCGGCGTTAATGGCGGAAGAGAGACGTTCTATGACTTTTTCTTCCTTCTTGGTAATTTTATTGATATACATAAATTTTTCGATTATTATAACGACCGCTACGATACTGCATATTAATATACAGCTCATTATGACCGGTCCTCCGTCGATAAAAAGTTTAAATAAATTCGCAAACATATTCCGCTATTCCCCCCTAAAAAATATAGTTATAAGACTTCTAAAATTTCTCCAATTCCTGCAATCCTATTTTTTCGAGCTCTTCCGATCTGTTAAAATAGATGGAAGCCGACTCGTAGTCTCTGATCAACGTTTTTACCATCCCTATGTTGTAGGCGGCTATGCCTCGCGAAAACGACGGATTCTCCAAATCTGAGTAAATATCTTCCCAAATAATTAGAGCTTCGTCGAATCTATTGGTATTAATGTATTTTTGAGCTTTGTAAAATTTTTCGTTAAATCCAAACTTAAAATACACAAGCTCCTTACTGATAGGTTGCAGACGCTTAGAAAAAAATTCTCTAAAAAATCTCTCGATAATTCCGCTGAACAAGACTTCGTTTTTTATATCTTTTATATTTTTTTTAGCAAAATCTTCCAAACTCGGAATACGGGAGCTCTTACTTATCGAATCCTCGAGATTGGAATACTCTCTTTGTATGCAACTCTCCCCTTCTATCGAGAAAACGGCGTCGTCGGATAAATCGAGGTTTTTATAAGTCAGACTATTTCGAGAAATTTTTACGTATATCGAGGCGTCGATAGACTTCCAATAGTTAATATTGTTGTGGAAAACCAAATACTTACCGTTATCTTTTTGAACGGGCGGCTTGGAATTTTCTATCCAACCCTCAAATATTTGATAATCAAACTTCTTGATATTAAAGGTCAACTCATGACTGAGTTCGTCGTTCTTGACATTGGAAATAGTAATTTTAGGGATCTCTAACGCTCTGTTTCTATAAAACTTGACGATATATTTTTCAAATTCCTTACCGAACGTTTTATTCTCGGTAATTATATTAATATTTTTAACATGATTAAAATCAACGTCGTCAAATTCTAAAAACCTCTCTACCACATACCGCGTTTTGATCGTCAAACATGAAGAGAAAATAATCGTTATAAATATAAATACGAGCGAAATTAAAAATATTTTTATAAGTCTTTTCGGTATAACCATAACCTTTATTATATCCCATTTTCTAAGATTACGTACATTATCGTAAAATATTTTAGCTATTATATCCGTAATCTAATTCAAATATTCCTTTTCGTCAACAATATTAAAAAGATTTTACATAGAAGAAATTATAAATTTCTTCTCCTTTCAACCTCTTTTAATCTAACTTTTCTCAATCTTATCTCTTTTGGAGTAATTTCAACCAATTCGTCGTCGTTAATATAGGTAATGCATTTTTCCAACGGCATCAAAGTCGGAGCGGTCAAAATAATATTCTCGTCGGATCCCGAAGCTCTTAAATTCGTCAATTTCTTTGTTTTTCCCGGATTCACGACAAGATCGTTACTCCTGTTGTGTTCGCCGATTATCTGCCCTTCGTAGACCCTTATTTGCGGCGGATAGAACAACTTGCCTCTCTCTTGTAAATTGAAAAGAGCGTATGCTACCGTAGTACACTCCTCCATAGCTATTAATACCCCGTTATTTCTCGATTTAATATCTCCGGCGTATTCGTCAAATTCGAGAAATACATAATTCATCAACCCCATACCTTTGGTTATTGTTAAAAATTCTGACTTAAATCCCAAAAGTCCTCTGGTCGGTATTTTGTGTCTCAACCTGATAAAACCGACGTCTTTCTCCATGTCGATATATTGCCCTTTTCTTTTGCCTAGCGCTTCGATTACGGCTCCCATAGATTCTTCTTCTATATCCACAACCAACTCTTCGTAAGGCTCCAAAATTTTACCGGATTCGTTCTTTAGTATTACTTCCGGTCTTGTTACCTGAAATTCATACCCCTCTCTCCTCATCTTTTCAATCAGTATTGATAAATGAAGTTCGCCTCTGCCGGATACTTTATAGCCCACCGCGTCTTTAAGTTCTTCGACAACCAGCGCGACGTCGGATAACGTTTCTCTGAAGAGTCTTTCTCTCAAGTGTCGGGACGTAACAAATTTTCCGTCGCGGCCTGCAAAAGGGGAGTCGTTCGGTATAAAATTCATAGATATAGTCGGCGGATCGACCTTAATTGTCGGCAGGGGAATAGGATTATCTCTATCGGTAACGGTCTCTCCGATCATTATATCTTCAACTCCCGCGACGGCTATTATCTCTCCAACCGAAGCCGTATCAGCCTCGATCATAGAATTTGCGTTAAATTTATAAATCTTGGAGATCCTGACGTCGGTTAAATTTTTATCGTAATTTGATACCGCCGCCTCCTGATTTACCGAAAGTTTTCCCGACGTAATCTTCCCGATAGCGAGTCTTCCAAGATACGGGGAATAGCTAATCGAACTGACTAAAAGCTGAAGAGGCGCTTTTACCTCCCCTTTCGGCGAAGGTATATAATTTACGATCTCGTCGTATAGCGGATTCATATTAACCGGGTCGTCGGCTAAATTCTTTTTTGCGTAGCCGTCTTTACCGGAGGCGTAAATTATCGGAAAGTCCAACAAATCGTATGGAGCGTTAAGTTTGAAAAAGAGCTCTATTATCTGTTCGCGAACCCATTCGCATCTGGCGTTTGGTTTATCAATTTTGTTGACGACGACGATAGTTCTCAAATTCAGAGCTAGCGCTTTTTTTAGAACGTAAAAAGTTTGAGGCATCGGACCTTCGGCGGCGTCGACTAACAACAAAGCGCCGTCGACCATATTCAATATTCTCTCGACCTGACCGCTAAAATCCGCGTGTCCGGGGGTATCGATAATATTTATAAAATAATCCTTATATTTAAAAGAGCCATTTTTGGACGTTATTGTGATGCCTCTTTCTCTCTCTAACTCGCCCGAATCCATAACTCTCTCTTCTATTTGCCGGTTATCTCTAAACATTCCGCTTTGTTTAAACATTTTATCGACTAAAGTGGTCTTACCGTGATCTACGTGAGCGATAATAGCGACGTTTCTAATTTTTTCAACATTCATATATTCCCTTCTTTGTTAATGCGCTTAATCTCTTTTTTCTGAAATATTTTACAAATCGTAGAAATAATTTTAAATATGATCTTTTACAGATATGTCTAACTTCCGATTACGACTATAAAATATATTTTGATAAATCTCGATTTTCAATAATATTTTTTAAAGCGTTATTGACAAATTCTTTGTTTACCTCTACAGATTTCTCTTCCATTTCCGGAGCGTTAAAACTTACGTCTTCTAACAACTTTTCCATTATAGTGTGAAGTCTTCTAGCGCCGATATTTTCCATTTCTCCGTTGACGGTATTCGCATATTCCGCTAGCAAATCGATCGCGTCTTCGGTAAACGTCAACTCAACCCCTTCCGTTCTCAGAAGTTCTTTGTACTGCAAAATCAAAGCGTTCTTTGGAGTAGTCAATATTGCCACAAAGTCGTCTTTCGATAAACTCTGCAATTCGACTCTAATAGGGAATCTTCCTTGAAGTTCCGGTATCAAATCGGACGGTTTACTCATATTAAAAGCGCCCGCCGCTATAAAAAGTATATGATCGGTTTTGACCGGTCCGTATTTTGTATTTACCTGAGAACCTTCCACTATAGGAAGCAGATCTCTTTGCACTCCTTCTCTCGATACTTCCGCTCCGCTGGAATTTCTCGATTTAACGGCGACCTTGTCTATCTCGTCTATAAATATAATTCCCTCGTTCTCAACTCTAAAAAGAGCGGTTTCGATTACTTTGTCCATATCCAACAGCTTCTCTATCTCCTGGTCGAGAATGATTTTTTTTGCTTGAGCTACGGTTACTCTTTTCTTTTTCTGTCTTCCTCCGCCAAATATTCCGCCTAAATCGCTCATATTTATCCCCATACCCTCGAGACCCGTTCCGGAAAATATTTCTACCATCGGGCTGGCGTTTGTCGTCGTAGTAATTTCAATAAACCTATCGTCAAGTTTGCCTTCGTCAAGCAAATAAGCCATTTTATCTTTCGTATCGCTATAATCCGGCATATTCATCGCCTCTTTTTTTAAAGCGGTTTTCGTTTCCGGAAGAAGACTTTTTAATATAATTTCTCTGGTTCTTCTTTCGCCTTCCGATATAACGGACTCTCTCAATTCGCCCTTAACCATGTTAACCGCGACGTTTAACAGATCTCTTACCATGCTCTCGACGTCCCGCCCGACGTATCCGACTTCGGTATATTTTGTCGCCTCCACCTTAACGAACGGAGCTTTACAAAGTTTTGCAAGCCTTCTGGCAATTTCAGTTTTTCCGACGCCCGTCGGTCCAATCATAATAATATTTTTTGGGGCTATCTCGTCCCTCATCGCCTCGGACAACTGTTTCCTTCTGGTTCTATTTCTAAGAGCTATCGCGACCGCCTTTTTTGCATCCTTCTGTCCAATAATATATTTATCAAGCTCTTCAACTATCTTACGAGGAGTCAAATCGTCAATATCTTTTAATAACGTCATTTTAACTCCTCCAATATAACAGAATGGTTAGTGTATATGCAAATATCCGCGGCAATTTCAAGAGACTTCTTTGCGATCTCGCCGGCGCTTAAACCGGGATTTTCCATATAAGCTCTTGCCGCGGACAGAGCGTAATTGCCTCCGCTGCCAATCGCCGCGATACCTATATCGGGCTCCACGACGTCGCCGCTTCCGGAAATAATAAAAATATTATTTATATCGGCTACGACAAGCATAGCTTCAAGCCTTCGTAAATACTTATCCGTTCTCCACTCTTTGGCAAGCTCGACAGAAGCGCGCACGATATTTCCCCGATACTCGTTTACCTTTACTTCAAACTTATCAAACAGATTAAAAGCGTCCGCCGTACTGCCCGCAAACCCTATTATTATCTTGTTATCGTAAATTTTACGTATCTTCTTTGCGTTGCTCTTTAAAACTGTGGAACCAAAAGTAACCTGACCGTCCGCCGCCATAGCGACCTGATTGTCTTTTTTAACGACAATTACCGTCGTAGATCTAATCTTATTTTCTTCTTTCATATAACTTCCTGATTCGCTAATGATAATAAAATTTATTTAAAATGTAAATATTTATTTTGACTATTTACGCAACTTGGCGTTTTTTTGGAAAATCGACGCATATAGGACGCATACGTTTCTAGATGAAAAAACGCATATTTAGATTATTTTATTTTTCTGATTCTAAAATTATTTTTATCATATATGCAAAAATTGTTCTCTAATTCGTTTGTGAAATTATTAAGAATCTATTTAACAAGTTCGGATGCGTATAACAAGCAAGCATATATATCTTCTTTTTCTATTTCAGGATAATCTTCCAATAACTCCTCTATTGTAACGCCGCCTGCAAGAGCTTTAATTATTTGTTCGACAGAAATTCTTAATCCTCTTATTATTGGTTTATCAAGTAAAATATTTTGATTAACAGTTATTCTATCTAATAAATTATCAGTTACCATATTTTATCCTACTTATAACTACTAATTATCTTAAATATAATTAAAAATCTTCTTTAAAAGCAATTATTTTTAGAATTTGTTTTTTAATAGTTTATTTCTATTTCTTTATTTCATTATTACTAGATTTATCGGTTTTCTTTTCAGATTTTACAAAATTATTCATTTCATGCAATAAACTTAGACGAATACATTTTTTTTCAATACCATTACTAATATTCTTCATGTTTCGCTCAACGTCTTTATAAGCAAAATCTTTTTCTAACTCTTTATAATTAAAATATTTATTGAAAGTAGACCTTAGAAATAAAACTTGATATGCAGGATTATCTGAATTATTATTAGCCGCCTTGATACTATTTTGCAATCTTGATGCAATATTTAATCCGCAACTGATAAATTCATCAGAATCGTTTATTTTAATATCAAGTTTTTTAATAAGTCCGTTGGATATTCCAAAGGTTAATCCCAGCGGTTCAATTTTTATATTTATTGATTTATCAACCGTTGATTTAAATTCCTCTTTAAAAGAGTGGCATAATTCTTTTAAAAACATTAATATATCTTTACCAATATTCTCTTTAATATCAAAAAAAAATATATACCCGTCCCCTGTGAATTTATAAATTTCAAAAAAATTATTTATATTAAGTTTATTTATAATCTTAAATAAATTACTATGGAAAAATTTCCATATATCTGTGTCCATATTAGCATTAAGATCTTCCATAATTTTTGTTGAAGAACAAATATCCATAAAAACAATTAACTTTTCATCATCTACTTCTACCTTCATCTTTATTCACTCCTTAACAGTTTAATTATTATATGTTTATCATTAAATTAGATAATACATTTCTCTCTCCAAAATTCGTCCGTTCATAATCGCGTAAAGCGACGATTATGAACGGACGGCAAAGTCCCCCGCATGTCTCCCGTCCCCTTCAGGTTGCGCCCCTACGGGCGCAACCTGAAGGGGCTACTGCCCCCTACGGCGTCGCGCCGTACTTCACGAGAACTACGTTAACATCGTAATAATTAGTCCCCGAATAGCTCCCCGCGACGCTAACTCCGGGTCCGTAAGTATAACTTTCCATTCCTCTCTGATACCCCGCCGCGTAAACGTTACCCGAACTATCGACGGCGACGGAATTAAACTCCGAGTAGTCATCCCCCGCCGTAACGCTCTTAGCCCATAGAGCAGTTCCCGACGAATCGTACTTCACTAGAACTACATTACAGTCTGAATAACTCCCCGCGACGCTAACCCCCTCTCCGTAAGTAAGACTTCCCGTTCCGTATTGATACCCCGCCGCGTAAACGTTACCCGAACTATCGACCGCGACGGAATAAAAGCGCGAATAACTCGTCCCCGCCGTAACGCTTTTAGCCCATAGCGCCGTTCCGGAAGAGTTATACTTCACAAGAACTACATTATTACTCCAATAAGTCCCCGCGACGCTTACTCCCTCTCCGTAAGTATAACTTCCCGTATCATCTTGATACCCCGCCGCGTAAACGTTGCCCGAACTATCTACCGCGACGGAATTAAACTCCGACCTGTCATTCCCCGCAGTTACGCTTCGAGCCCATAGCGCGTTTCCCGAAGAGTTATACTTCACAAGAACTACATTATTATTCCAATAAGTCCCCGCGACGCTAACCCCCTCTCCGTAAGTAAAACTTCCC